>Ga0116218_1001379_pt1 | contig 15472 bp, 11 predicted proteins | sample Sb_taG_2_FD_88966 | JGI IMG/M metagenome (GOLD analysis project Ga0116218, IMG submission 88966) | Peat soil microbial communities from Weissenstadt, Germany - Sb_50d_5_LS metaG | ecosystem: Environmental > Terrestrial > Soil > Wetlands > Peat | place: Germany: Weissenstadt | collected 2010-09-21 | reverse complement strand
GTCGTGGGCCTCCGCGGTGATGTCGCTGTAGGAAGTCCGGCGCCACCGGAGGTCGAGCTGGCGGTCGAACCGGGCCGCGACCAACTCGACCGGCGGATCGAGCGCCGGGCTCCATGCGGTCGGCGCTCCGAGCGTGACGCGCTCGACGGTGATCCGGCCCGGTGCCTGCGCGGCCAGTTCCTCGAACCGGTTGCCGGCGGCGGCGTCGGTGGGCGGGCTGGGGCCGTACGGCTGGACGACGCCCTCGGCGTCCTTGGCAAACAGCAGCCGTTCAAGCGCGGAGTTGCGGCTGGTCGTCGCGCCAACCCACCAGATCACGGCCTGGTGCCTGGCGCGCGTCAGGGCCACGTAGGCGAGGCGCAGGTCCTCGCCACGCTGCTCGATCAGCTGCTGCTTCTCGTGAGCCTGGAAGCCAGGGCCCTCCATGCCGACGTCGACCGTGAGCCGGTTTCCCATCTGAGGATCGTGGAAGGAGACCGGCACCCTGCTCGGGATCCAGCTCGGGTCCCAGAGGAAGGGGCAGTAGACGATCGGGAACTCGAGGCCCTTACTGCGATGGATCGTCAGCACCTGCACCGCCTCGGCGTCGGACTCGAGCCGCCGCGCCCGTTCCTCCTCGCCGTCCTCGCTCTGGGCGTCGGCGATCCGCTCGGCCAGCCACCCGCGCAACGCGGTCACGCCGAGCCGTTCGGCGCTCGCGGCTCGGTGGAGCAGCTGCGCCAGGTGGCGCAGGTCGGTGAGCCGCCGCTCGCCGCCGCTGATCGCGAGCATGCGGGCGGCGAGGTCCTCGCCGACCATGATCGCCTCGGTCAGCGCGGCGACGCCGCTGTCGCGCAGGATCCGGCTCCAGCGGTGAAGGCGCCGATGCACCTCGTCCCACTCGTCGTCCGCGGTGGTGGCGACGCGCTCGGCGCTCCAACCGAGGAACGGCGTCAGTGCAGCGGTCTTTGCCCGGAGCGCCGAGGCCGGTCGCTCGATCGCCTCGAGCAGACGCAGCCAGTCCTGCGCCGTCGAGGTGGCGAACACGGTGCCGGCGCCGTTGATCACCGCCGGCACGCAAGCGGCGTGAAGCTGGTCGCGAACCAGCTCGGCGGAGCTGTGGGTGCGGACGAGCACGGCGATGTGCCGGGGGCAAACCGGCTCCTCATCGATCGTGGCGCCCGAGAACAGCAGCCTCACGATGTCCGCAGCCACGTCGCGGGCGACGTACTCGCGCGCGGGTCCGACCGTCGCCAGGCCTCTTTGGGTCAGCTCGATCCCCGGAGCCTCACGGGAGACAACGCGCACTCGGAGCGTGGCGTCGCCCGGCGCGCCGCTCAGCCTCGACCCCTGGTGTCCGGCCACGGCGCGGACCTCCCGGTAGACGATGTCGGGATGGCCGAGCCGCGCGTCGGCGAACAGGGCGTCGTAGGCGTCGAGCAGCGCCTGATCGCTGCGGCGATTCTCGCGCAGCGTGGCGTGCGTCCCTGCGGTGGCGGCGGCGGTCAGATACGCGTATACGTCCGCGCCCCGGAACGCATAGATCGCCTGCTTGGGGTCGGCTATCAGTACGAGCGTGACGCCCTCGGCCGCGAACGCGCGGTGGAGGATCTGCCACTGGATCGGATCGGTGTCCTGGAACTCGTCGACGAGCACGACCGCGTAGCGGCTGCGCAGCCGCTCACGCGCGGCCGGGCCGTTCGGGCCGTCGAGGGTCTCGTTGAGCCGTGTGAGCAGGTCGTCGTAGGTCATGATCGCGAGCCGGCGCTTTCGCTGTTCGAGCTCCTCCCGCACGCGCTTGGCGAGGCGGTAGCGCATCGCCGCCAGGCTATCCTCGGGAGCGCGGCTCGGCTCGAGCTCGGCCATCGGCTTGAACGCAGCCTCCCTGGCGATCTTCAGCGCCTCGGCGCGTGTGAATCGTGCCGGCTCGGTCCTGGCGGCGAAGCGGCGGACATACAGGTCGTCGAGCGTCTCTTCCAGCAGGTCGGAGACGTCCTCGACGAAGGCGGTCGCCGGATCGAGGTCACCGACGGTGCCGAGCTCGGCCAGCACCTCCTGGCAGAAGCCATGGGTGGTGGCGATCGTGCCCGCGTCGAAGTCGGCGACCGCTCGGGCGAGGCGGTCGCGCCGGAGCTCGACCTCGCCTGCGTCGCCCGAAGCCATCAGCGTCACGACTGGATCGGCTCCCGAGTCGATCGCCCCGGCGATGATGCTCGACAGCGCCTGCTCGCAGCTGACCAACCGTTCGCGGACGCGGTCGCGCAGCTCGCCGGTCGCCATCCGGGTGAACGTGATCAGCAGGATCCGCTCGAGCGGCGTGCCCTCGGCGACGTAGCGGGCGGCCAGCGCCGCGATCGTGTATGTCTTGCCGGTCCCGGCGCTCGCCTCGAGCACGGTGACGCCGGACGGCAGCGGGCCGCACAGGTCGAACTCCGCATATGCCGGGGCCGTGGTCATCGGTCGCTGACCTGCTCGACGGCGAGCAACCCGTCCCACAGCCGGTGGGCGTAGTCGCGGAACAGGCGCCGCGCGAGCAGCTCTCCGAAGGGGATCTGAGCGCCGTAGACGAGCAGATGCTCCGGCTGGCGATCCTCCTTGTCGTAGTCGAACGTGCTCGTCCACGCCTTGCTGGCGGCGATCTCACCATGCTGCGCATACGCGGCCGAGGTCTCGCACGCCAGCGGCAGCGGCTCCCGCATGCCTCGGTCGTAGAGGTCCAGAACCACGGCGAGCTGTTCCAGCGCGGCCGCGCGCCGGGTGTCCGGGTCTTCTCCGAGTGGCGGGATCCGCGCCACGGTCACGTCGGCGCCCCAGGCGTCCGGACGGCTGCGGCCGATGATGACGGCATCGAAGGGTTGCTGGGGCCGGCTGGCGCTGAGCGCGAGCAACCTGACCCATGCGCGCAGCCGCTCGCGCGGGCGCACGCGCGAGTAGGACACGGTGCGCACCGTCCCCCCGCACACGCCGGTGACGGTCCCGGCGAGCGTCCGCCCGTCGGGCAGCCCGAGGTTGACGTCGAGCGAGTCCGGTGTGCCGTCGCTGATGACCTGCGCCTCGGCGACGAGCTTCTCGACGACGTCTCTGATCTGCGCCAGTGGGCGTCGCGCGAGCTCCTGCGGCGGGAGCAGCCCGCGAGCGATCTCCGCCCTCATGCAGTCGTCGGCCGTCGCCCCGGCGAGCATGCCCTCGAGCATCCGCTGTCCCACGGCCCACTCCTCGAGCTTGTCGAGCTCGACCGGCATCGCGTCGTCGATCTCCTCGAACGACTCGCTGAGGTTGATCCCGATCCGGTCGCGGAGCAGGGCGCGGACAGGGCGCTCGACGAACCGGACGAGTCGGTCGAGCTCGACGATGCGGTCGGACAGCGGCGGCAGCGGCGCCGGGAGGAACGGCGGGGGCTCGGCGCGCGGCCCCTCGAGCGCTCGCGCGCCCGCGAGCGCCTGTGGGTCAAAGCCCCAGGGTCCCGTGGGCACGAGCTTCCCGGGTGTGAAGTTGCGCGGGTCGAACGGCTGCAGCGGATGGCGGATCAGCACGTGCTCGCGCGCCGGGCCATCGTTGGAGCGGACCGTCCGATCGACGATGTCGAGCAGCTCGCCGACAGGGACGGCCGGCGGGCGGCGGAGGTTCGTGCGCTCGTCGTTGCCGGTGTAGGTGATGATCAGCCGTTCGGTCGCCGCCATCAGCGCGTCGAGGAGCATCTGGCGATCCTCCGTACGCGGGTCGCGATCGCCGACGTGCGGGTTCTGGAGCATCAGGTCATCGCCGTCGCGCCGGGCCCGGCGCGGGAACTCACCGTCGTCGAGGCCGAGGATGCAGACCACCCGGTGGGGCACCGAGCGCATGGGCACGAGCGTGCACACCGTCAGGTGCCCGGTTCGGAAGTTGGCGCGGGTCGGCCGGCCGCGCAGCCGGTCGGCGAGCAGGGCGCGGACGTCGGCCAGCTCGAGCTCCGCGCTGCTTCGGCTGTCCTGCGTCCCGGACTCGGCGACGACGTCGTCGAGTATGCGCTGGAGCTCGCGCAGCTGCCAGGCATCGCGTTCGCTGGTGGCCACGAGCGCGCCCGTCGCGCTCGCGATCGCCGTCGCCCAGTCGCCGATCGGCTTGGCGGCGGCCAGGTCGTCGACGGCCGTCCGGACGCGGTCGACATATTCGGCGAAGCGGCCGGCGAGCTCGATCGCGCCGCTCTCGACGTCGTCGAGGGGCAGCACGCCGCCGAACCGGCGGCGGTCCTCCTCGGTGATGGCCACGCCGACGAGGATCCGGTCGAGGCCCTTCCGCCACGTGTTGGCGCTCACCCTCTCGAGCTTGAACGGCGCGCGGTGCGGGGCATCGAAGCCCCACCGGATCCCGCTGTCGGCAACCCAGTCCTGCATCCGCGAGAGGTCGTCGTCGTCGAACGCGAACCGGCGCCGAACCGGCTCGCGGGCGGCCAGGTCGAGCAGCTGGGAGGCGGTGGCGCGCTGGTCGGCCAGCGCCATCAGCTCAGAGACCACACCGAGCACGGGGTTCGTCTGCCGCAGCGAGCGGTCGGCGAGGCGGACGCGGAGGTCGGGCAGCGCGTGGTGGGTGGCTTCGTCGTCCGGATCACCGCCGTCGGCCTCGGCGCGCCGGCCTGCGCCGAACGTCGCCTGGATCAGCGGTGCGAACGTCTCGATGTCGGGACACATCACGATCACGTCGCGCGGCTCGAGCGTCGGGTCCTCCTCGAGCAGGTGGAGCACGGCATCGCGGAGGACCTCGACCTGTCGGGCGCGGCCGTGGCAGGCGTGGATCTGGACGCTCCGGTCCGTGGCATCGAGGGCCGGCCGCGGGTCGGACTCGCCCGCCAGCGGGGGTCCCGGCGGCTGACGGTCCTCGCGGACGTCAGCCTGGATCCTCGCCAGCAGCGTGTGCTGGTCAGCGCCGCCGAGCTCGTGGTGATGGTCGACGTTGTCTCCGACGGCGGCGACGACGAGCTGGAGCTCACGAGCGTCCCGACCCCAGGAGGCGAGCAGCCGGTTGGCCGGCAGTCGGGCGGTCGGGTCACGCCGCCGGTCCGCCGTGGCGGGCTGCTCGTCGAGCATCTCGCGCACCCGGCGCCACAGCGACGGGGAGGGGTGGAGGATGAACAGGTGGACCTCGCGCATGTGGGCGATCGCTCCGAGCACGTCGAGGTACGAGCGCGGCATCCGCGTCAGGCCGAACAGCGACAGTCGCTGCGGCAGCTCGAGCAGCTCGAATTCGGCTTGGATCCGCTCGCACGCCGTCGTCAACCGCTCCGCGGGGCTGGGCCGGCCGATCCGGGCCCGGAGCCGTCGCCACAGCTCGGGCTGCCAGCCGGCGACGGCGTCCTCGCCGGCGGCCCAGGCGCGGAGCATGTCGGGGCGGTACACCCCGTAGTGGTCGAACAGGTCGGCGATGTGGTGGATCACGCCGAAGCGGTGCGTGGCGTCCTCGGGGTCCCCGCGCGCGCCCTCCAGGTGCTGCGCCAGCACCGCCAGCCACGGTTCGGCGAGGCACTCGTCGACGACCTCGAGCAGCGGCCACACCGAGCGCTCCGCCAGCCACGGGTCCTGGTCGGGCTCGATTCCCGTGGCGGCCGACACCGCGCCGAGGATCAGCCGGCCCGGAAACGGGAACTCGACGTTCGCGCAGACGCCGTCCGCCCGGCCCGCGGTTGTCCCCAGCCGCGTCGAGAGTCGCTGGGTGAGCCACCGCTCGATCCCGCGCGTCGGGACGGCGATGATCTCCGGCGCGAACGGATCCTCGAGCGGCTCGAGCAGCGTCTCGGCGAGGCCGTCGGCGAGACGGTCGGCACGCTCGGCTCGATGGACGTGAAGCACGTCCAAGACCCTAGTTCACGGTTATGGGGCGCGCCTTTGGGGGCGCGCCCTGGGGTGTGGCTTTCGCGCTCGGTTCGGGGGCGTCGAGGGTTGCGTGCTCGATGGCTGTCGACTCTCGGCCCGCGGGCGCTTCGCGCCCGCGGCCTTCGCTGGTGGTCGGCTCGGTGAGGGCATCGATGGGGGCGGGATCGGCCCATCGCACCCGTCCAGAACCTGCACAGCACGACAATGGCGCGCGAAAACCCGAGCCCTGCCGTGCTGTGCATGAAGAGCATGCTCAATACGACACGGCTCGACGCCGGCGCCGGTGTTGTCGTGTTGTGCAGCATTTGGGGCCCCGGATCCCGCGATCTGACCCCACCCACCCCCTCCCCAGCGCCGTTTACCGAGCCGCCCGGTCACTAGGCTGCGCGCGCGAAGCGCCCGCGGGTCGAGAGTCGACAGCCCCTGCCCGCAGCGCCCGTGCGCCGACAGTCGGCGGCCCCGCCTCGCACGCCATCACTACGCTGAATTGATGCCCGAGCTGCCGGAGGTGGAGCGCGCCCGCCAGACGCTCGAGTCGGCGCTTGGCCGGCGGATCGCCGCCGTCGACGACCGAGATTCCTACGTGTGCCGTCCCCACGCGCCGGGGGAGATCGCCGACGCGCTCGTCGGCCACGCCTTCGCCACCGCCCACCGGCGCGGAAAGTTCATGTGGCTGGAGACCGACGACGGCCCGGTCCTCGGGCTGCACCTGGGGATGGCCGGCCGGATCCTCGTCGATCCCGACGACACGACCCGGTGGGACCGGTTCACGGTCGAGTTCGAGGATGGTGGCCGGCTCGTGCTGAGGGACAGGCGGCGGCTCGGCCGGGCCGTGGTGAACCCCGATTTCTCCCACGTCGGGCCGGACGCCGCCGAGGTCTCACGCGACGAGTTTCGCCGGCTGATCGGCAGCGGCCACACGCCGGTCAAGGCGCGGTTGCTCAATCAGGGCGCGATCTCCGGCGTCGGGAACCTGCTCGCCGACGAAGCGCTGTGGCAGGCACGGATCTCACCGAACCGCAGCGTCTCCGACCTCTCGACCGAGGACCTCGACCATCTGCGCCGCGAGGTCCGCGCCGCCGTCCGCTCGGCGATCCGCAAAGGCGGAGCCCACACCGGCCGGTTCGTCGGGGTGCGAGGGCCTGAAGGGGTCTGCCCGCGCGACGGCCACCCGCTGGAGCGCGGGACCGTCGGCGGCAGGACGACGTACTGGTGCCCCGAGTGTCAGCTGTGAGCCGTCACGCGGTGCGCGACCACGTGAACGTGACGGTCGCCCACGGCCGGAGCTTGTAGAGAAACGAGCGTCCGCGCCACTGCACGGCGAACTGGATCGGAGTCGGGGAGTTGTCGTAGGCGACGAGCACCCGCTCCCCATTGGGATTCAGGAACGCCACGTCGTCCAGCCCGGCGGTGACGCCGTAGGCGCCGGAGGGCGAATGGAAGTCGCTGACGAGGCGATCGGAGCGGATCCTGAACGCGCCGGGCTCCACGAACTTGCTCACCTGCCCGAACTGGTAGTACCCGCGTCCCAGCGCGACGCTGTGCGTATGTTTGTTGATCGTGACCAGGCCGGTGCAGCCGCCGCACCCGTAATTCGGCGGCTGGACCGGGCCGCCGGCGGGGTCGAGTGCGAGGTTCCACAGCCCGACGGCGGAGGCCCAGTTGCGTGTCGCGTCGATCGCGACCTCCGAGACCGGATAGGGGATGATGCCGGGCGAGCATTCCGAGACGATCTCGGGGATCCGCGGATCTTCCTGATGGAGTGTGCCCATAACATCCATGCCGCCGTAGCAGTGCCAGGAGATGCCGGCGAGGAGGGTGCGCGCAGGGCTTGCGAGCAGGGTCTGCGGGTAGTGGAGCTGGGCGCCGCGGTCCCCGCCGTAGATCGCCGGGTGAAGGTCGGCCGCGCGGAGCGCCGGCGCGAGGTTCTGGACGATCAGGTTCGCCTCTTCGGCTGGGGACAGCTCCAGCCCGGGAAACGGCGAGCGGGCCTGCGGCTCGTTCTGGGGGGTGAGCGCCGCGATCGGTATTCCGCGGGCGGCGTACGCCTGGATGAACTTGACGATGTAGTCCGCGTACGGCTGGTACGCCCAGGCCTCAAGCGAGCCGAACCCGTTGAGGTTGTCGAAGGAGTCGTTCGTCTTCATCCACGGCGGCGGGCTCCACGGCGTCGCGAGGATCTCGACCCGGCGGTCGATCCCCAGCATCTCCCGCAGCGTCGGGACGATGTACGCGTCGTCGTGGGCGACCGAGAAATGCAGTAGCTGGGGATCCGATTCGCCGGGCGGGAGGTCGTCGTAGCTGTAGGGCTGGCCGCCGACGGTGAAGTCGGACGCCCCGATCGGCAGCCGCAGGAAGTCCAGGTGGATGCCTTCCCGGCTGAACAGGTCGTTCATCACCGCGGTGCGCGCCGGCGCCGGCAGCATGTCGTGGATCAGCCACGCCGAGCTGTCGGTCATCGCTGCGCCGAACCCCGTCACCCGCTGGTAGCGGACGTGGTCGTCGACGCGAATCACGGGGACTCCCCGCGGGCGCCCCGGCGCGAACCACAGATCGGGAAGAGGCGTCAGATGCTGGCGGAGGTTGGCGGTCGTCTGCACGACCTGCACCGGCGAACCGATCCACGTGTTCGGACGGCTTGTGGCGGTTCGCCTGGAGGCCGCCGGCGAGGAGGGCGCGAGCGCGACCAGGCACCCCACGACCAACAGCGCGGGTAGCCCCGCGGCCAATTTGCGCATCTCCGGGCCTTCCTCTAGTCGTCCATGGCCGATGGATTAACGCCTCGGGAGCACAGCTCTTGGCTGCCCTTAGCCGCTACCCCGAATTCAGCATCGCAGAATCTCTATGCCGGTGTGAAGGTCTGCGCCGCAACTGTCGCGGCAAGTTCCAATTCGGTCACGCGCACGTGACAAAGCGCGCTCACCTTGGCGACTGCGCGTTTGGAGCCCCCACACTCGGCCGGATGGATATCGAATGGCTCGACGAGAACCGGAGCGACGCGCTCGACGACGAACGGGGCGAGTGGCTCGAGAAATGGGCGCCGCGGTGCCCGGATGGAAGGCCGTCAGCCCCGCGGAAAATCATCGCCTATCGGGAGCGCGAACCCGGACGGCTCCAACTCCGCGTTCCGCTGAGCGGCGATGAGGGGGTCTGTGAAGTGGTCGTTGAGGAGGACGAGAAGACTGTTCGGGTGCGAGCGCTCGTCTGCTACGACGACGACGACGAGGACGCCCCGGCAAGTCACGAACGCGTCAACTGCCCGGTCCACGTCTACCTCGACCGTCCGCTGCAGGGCCGCCAGGTCGTGGACATCGAGACAGGCGCGGCGCTGCCGTTGTTCGTGCCGTCCTGGTAGACCGTCGCCATCTGGGCGGCGGACGCGCCCCTCCGATCGACGAGCGCGGTCAAGGTGATCGAGCGGTCGGATAGCAGAGTCCTCAGCGGAACTGCCACCGGATCTCATGATAAGTTGCATGATCATGAAACGACGAATGAAGATCTCCAAGGGTGGACAGGTCTCCATTCCGGCACCGATTCGCCACCGCTGGGGGACCTCGACGGTTTTACTCGAGGATCTGGGTGACCGGATCGTCCTGGTCGCCGCGGCTGACGATCCGGTTGCCGCCGCGGACGGGCCGCTGGCCGAGGAATTCGGAGGGCTGGACCTCGGCCGCGTGCGGGCGAGGGCCCGCGCTGACGAGCGGCGGGCCGAACGCCGGCGCGACCGGTGACACTGCTGGACGCCTACGCGCTGATCGCGTTCCTGATCGGGGGACCTGCGGCGCCGCAGGTCCGGACGATCCTGCGCGACGGTGAGGCGGCGATTGCCACCGCGAACCTAGTCGAGGTGCTCGACATGTGCGAGCGCGTCCACCGCCTGGCGATCGAGCGAACGATGGAGGTCCTCGAGCCCCTGTTCGATGGACCCATCGTTGCGGTCTCCCTCGATTTCACGACGGCACGGCGGGCGGCCGAGTTCCGTGCTCGGCACTATCACCGCTCCAGCTGTCCGATCTCGCTCGCCGACGCCGTGCTGGTCGCGTCGGCCGGCCGCGGTGACACGATCGCGACGGCAGACCCGGACGTACTCGCCGTGGCGAACGCCGAGGGCGTAAAGACCGTGGCGTTACCGGGCGAGAGCTGACTGCATGGGCCGTTCAGTGCGGCTCATCGAGAAAGGGCAGCCCCGAGGGGGAGCCAACCGGTAGCGGTGGAGGGCGCCAGGAGGTTCGCCCAGCCACGGTCACGCCGGATCCGCGCAGCGCGCGACGGAGTCTCCGGCGCGCGAAGACGGAGGCTCCGACGCGCACGTACCAGGCCCTGTCGTTCAGGATCAGAAACGTGTCCGCCCACGGCGGACGGAGCAAGGCGGTGGTGATCGTCACGCCGCGGCCGGTATGGACCAGTTCGCCGGTTCCGAGCGAATCGCCGGACCAGGCGAACGGGGAAAAGACGACCGCGTCCGGGGAGATGAGCAGCTCGCCGCGGCCACGGGAGCGTTTCCCTGAGCGGACCGCTGTCGCCCTGACCGGGAACCGCGGAGTTCGGCTACTTCTCGGTCCACCATGAGACCCAGGACCGGATAGGCGGGCTTCCGCCGCCGCCCCGGCCTCCGCGGGTCGGTGGTCGGAATAGTCCACAGGGCCGACGATACCGAGCGATACGGCGGGCGAGCGATTGGAAACGGCCTACGCCTGGACCCCGCCGCCGTCGATCACCAGCGCCTGGCCGGTGATCGCCGCGGCCGCGTCCGAGGCGAGGAACACGACGGCGTCGGCGACCTCGGCGGGGTCGAGCAGCCGACCGAGCGGCGCCTGGTCGACCAGGGCCTGCTCAGCCTCCGCCTCAGTGCGGCCGGTCGCCTCGACGATCCGGGCGATCGCGCGGGTGATCAGCTCGGTCCGCACGTACGCCGGGCAGACCGCGTTGACCCGCACGCCGGTGCCGGCGAGCTCGCTGGCCACGGCGCGAGTCAGCCCGACGGCGGCGTGCTTGGAGGCGGTGTAGGCGCTCGTGTATGGGGCGCCGACCCGGCCCGCGACGGACGCGACCGTGACGATCGATCCCGATCCCCGCTCGCGCATCGCCGGGACGACGGCGCGCATGCACAGGAACGGGCCGGTGACGTTGACGTCGAGGTGGCGGCTCCAGCTCTCGAGCGAGGTCCTCGCGAGCGGCGCGCTCTCGGCGAAGCCGGCGTTGTTGACGAGCACGTCGACATCGCCGATCGATCCGAACGTCTGCGCGACCGCGCGCTCATCAGTGACGTCGCACACCTCGGTCCCGACGCCGCCGAGGCGCTGTAGTGCGTCTCGGTCGCGACCGAGGGCGATGACGCCATCGCCGAGCGCCGCGAACCGCTCGACGATCGCGCGGCCGATGCCCTTCGCCCCGCCGGTGACCACGACCGTCCGGCCCATCACACGAGCACCGGCATCAACCGCTCCATCTGCTCGAGCCGTTCCGGGTAGCGCCCGACGAGGAACTGGAGCGCCACGTGGCGGACTCCGACGTCGGCGAAGCGGGCAAGCGCCTCGGCCACCTGCTCGGGGGTGCCGCTCAGCCGGTCGGGCTCCTGGGTCACGGGCTCCCCGGTGACCTCGACCGACAGACAGCAGTTGAGCTCGACTGCATCGGGGTCGCGGCCCGCCTCCCGGGCCGCCCTGCGGACGTTGTCGAAGCGGCTCGCCAGCTCCTCGGGAGTCACCCGCGCGAAGTACGGGAACCAGGCGTCGCCGTGGACCCCGGCCCGCCGCTGGGCGCCGCGGCTCTCGCCGCCGCACCAGATCGGAAGCTCCGACTTGGGATAGAAGGCGATGTCGTCATACGCGTAGTACTTGCCGTGGAAGGTGCAGTGCTCCTCGGTGAGCAGGTTGCGGGCGACCTCGAGCTGCTCCTCGCCGACGGCCGCCCGCTGGGCGAACAGCTCGCCGCGGCCGAGCGCCTCGAACTCCTCGCGCATCCAGCCGATTCCGACCCCGAGGATGAACCGCCCCTCCGACAGCCAGTCAATCGTCGCGGCGACCTTCGCCCAGTGGACCGGGTCGCGGTAGGTCGTGACCAGCACACTGACGCCGAGCTTGACGTGCTCGGTCGCGCCGGCGAGGAACGCCAGCGCGGTCATCGACTCCAGAAACGGCTTCTCCGGGGGGACGATGAACGATCCCGACCAGCTGTAGGCGTAGTCGGTCTCGATCTCCCACGGGATGATGATCCGGTCGGCGGCCCACACGGTGCTGAACCCGAGCCGCTCGGCGGTCTCGGCCGCGTGCTTTAGCCCCGCGCGCGTGGAGGCGGCGCCGGACACGGGGAGGAACACGCCGAAGTCCATCGCTAAGGCGCGGCCCCCGTGGTCACCCGCGCGCCCCGGAACATCCAGCGGGCGATGATCTCTCGCTGGATCTCCGAGGCGCCCTCGTAGATCCGGGGGGCCCGGACCTCGCGGTAGAGGTGCTCGAGCGGATGGCCCTGCTCGAGTCCGCTGGCGCCGTGGACCTGGACCGCTGCGTCGACGGCCTCCTGAGCGGCCTCGGTCGCGAGCAGCTTCGCCATCGCCGCGGCGGCGGGGTTGCCGGCGCCGGCGTCGTGGGCGGCCGCGGCCTGGTGGACGAGCAATCCGGCCGCCTCCACGTGCGCGGCGATCTCGGCCAGCCGGTGGGAGACCGCCTGGTGGTCCTTCAGCGGCTTGCCGAAGGTCTCGCGCCGGGTCGCGTGGTCGACGGCGAGCCCGAGCGCGGTGCGGGCCATCCCGATCGCGAACGCGCCGACGCTGGGGCGGAACAGGTCGAGCGTGCGCATCGCCACCCGGAAGCCTTCGCCGGGCTGCCCGAGCACGTGATCCCCGGGTACGTACACCTCCTCGAAGAGCAGGCTGCCGATCGCGTGCGGGGCCAGCAGCGAGCGGTGCTCGCCGCTCAGGCCGTCGGCACTGCCGGGCACCGCGAACGCGGTCAGGCCGCGCGCGCCGCCGTCGCCGGTGCGCGCGAACACCGTGTAGATGTCGGCCTCGGGGGCGTGCGAGATCCACAGCTTCTCGCCGGTCAGCCGGTAGCCGTCGCCATCGGGCTCGGCGGCGAGGCTCAGAGCCGACACGTCTGAGCCGGCGCCGGGCTCGGTCAGCGCGAAGCCCGCGACGGCCCTCCCATCGGCCACGCGGGCGACCCATTCGTCTCTGACCGCCGCGGTGCCCGCCTGGAGGATCGGGTACGTCCCGAGCCCCTGAACTGCGAACGCGGTCTCGGCCTCCGTGCACTCCCGCGCCAGCGCCTCCCGGAGCAAGCACAACTCCACCGCGGAGATCGCCCCGTCCTCGAACAGCCGGGGGAGCAGGCCGTGAGCGGCGAGCGCTTCGATCAGCGGGCGGTTGACGCGGCCCGGCTTCCCGGCGTCGGCGATCGGCGCCAGCGTCGTCGCGCCGAGATCTCTCGTGCGGTCGTACAGGTCGCGCTGCTTGTCGGTCAGGTGGAGATCGAACGCCGTCGTCATCTCGGCAGCACGGCGGTCCCCATCAGCTCGACCTTGGCGGTGGGCTCGAACAGCTCGGTGACTCCGAACAGTCCCATCGCCGGGTAGTGGCGGCCGAACTGCTCGCGCCAGGCTTGGCCGAGCTCCGCCAACGATGACTTGTACTCGGCGACGTCGGTGACGAACACCTGGAGCGAGACGAGGTCCTCGGGCTTGCCGCCCGCGGCACGCAGGGCGCTCAGCAGGTTCCCCGCGGCGTTGCCGAACTGCTCGGCGATCGACTCGCCGTCGCCGATCTGGCCGGCGAGGTACACGGTCTCGCCCGCCGCCGCGACCACCGCGTGGGAGAAGCCGCTCGGGCGCGGCAGCTCATCCGGGTTGACGATCCGGCTCATCGCCCACTCCATTCCGGTTTCCGGCCCTCGCTCCATGCCCTGTAGAACTCGCCGAAGTCGTCGGTCTTCATCATCAGCGCCTGGCTGATCACCTCGAGGTCGATGCCGCTGCCGAGGTCCATGTCGAGCTCGCGCGTGATCAGGTTCTTGGTCGCGGAGTACGCGAGCGCGGGTCCGGTCGCCAGCCGTCGCGCGAGCGCCGCCGCGGTGCCGGCCAGCTCGTCATCGGGTACGACCTTGGTGGCGAGCCCGATCTCGTACGCCCGCTGCGCGTCGATCCTGTCGCCCAGGATCAGGAGCTCGGTGGCGCGGCCGAGCCCGACGATCCGGGGCAGCAGGTACGCCGACCCCATGTCCGCCCCCGCCAGCCCCACGCGCGTGAACAGGAACGCGAACGACGCGGACTGGGCGAGCAGCCGGAAGTCGCTCGCCAGCGCGATCACCGAGCCGGCGCCGGCGGCGATCCCGTTGACGGCCGCAATCACCGGCAGCGGGCACTCCCGGAGCGCCTTGACGACCGACCCGGTCATCCGCGTGAACTCGAGCAGCTCGGCCGCCTCGAGGTTCTGGAGCACCCCGATGATCTCAGCGACATCCCCCCCTGAACAAAAACCTCGACCCTCGCCAGCGAGGAGGAGAACGCGGGCATCGCCCCGCTGGGGAAGCTCGGCGAGCAGGTCGCGAAGATCCGCATACGCCTCGAACGTCAGCGCGTTCAGCTTGTCGGGGCGGTTGAGGGTGACGGTTGCGATACCGTCCCGACATTCGAAGTCGAAGTGCTGCCAGTCGGCAGTCAGAGCGGCCGATGCGCGGTACGGGCTCAGGGCTTCACTCCTCGCGCTGAAGATACTCGACATAGAAGCCCGGAGCAATGTTAGATATGATCGAAAGGTAGAGCGGTGGCCGGCGAGAGCCTGTACTGGAACCCGAAAACGGAGACGCTTGGACGCGACCAGCTCCAGGCGCTTCAGCTAGCCAAGTTGCGCTATCAGTGCGAGTGGGCGGCGGCCCGCAGCCCCTGGTATCAGCGCCAGTTCAAGGAGGCGGGCTTCGAGCCCGCGCAGCTCCGAACCCTCGACGACCTGCGCCGCCTGCCGCTGCTGACGCGCGATCAGTGGATGAGCTCTCAGGAGGCGAGGCCGCCGTACGGCGAGTTGCCGGCGATCGGGCCCGACGGGGCGATCCGCGTCCACACCACGTCGGGGACGACCGGCCGCGGACCGCTGCGCGCGCTCGACTCGCGCAAGGACTGGGCCTGGATCGCGGAGATGTGGGCGTACGCGATCTGGGGCTGTGGCATCCGGCCGGCCGACACCGCGTACATCGCGTTCGGCTACGGGTCGTTCATCGGATTCTGGGGCCTCCACTACGCGATGGAGAAGGTGGGAGTCCTCAACGTCCCGGGTGGCGCGCAGACGACCGAGGCACGTGTGCGCCAGATCATCGACTTTGGCGCCACCGCCGTTGCCTCGACGCCGACCTACGCGCTCCGGCTCGCCCAGGAGGCCGCTCTGCTCGGCATCGACCTCCAGGGCTCGGCCGTCTCGCGCCTGATCCTGTCCGGCGAGCCCGCGGGCTCGATCCCGCAGACCAAGACGCTGATCGAGGACCTGTGGGGGGCGAAGGCGTTCGACACCGCGGGTATGACCGAAATCGGGACGATCATGGTGTTCGAGTGCACCGAACAGCCCGGCGGCACGCACATCATCGAGGACCACATGATCGAGGAGGTGATCGATCCCGACACGCTCGATCCCCTGCCGTATGGGGAGAGCGGTGAGCGGGTGG
>Ga0116218_1001377_pt1 | contig 15474 bp, 16 predicted proteins | sample Sb_taG_2_FD_88966 | JGI IMG/M metagenome (GOLD analysis project Ga0116218, IMG submission 88966) | Peat soil microbial communities from Weissenstadt, Germany - Sb_50d_5_LS metaG | ecosystem: Environmental > Terrestrial > Soil > Wetlands > Peat | place: Germany: Weissenstadt | collected 2010-09-21 | reverse complement strand
CTCCCCGGCGCACACGAACCCCGCGCAGACATCGACCCAGTTCGCGACCAGCTGCCCCTCGTTCGCCGGCGACCGCCGCCGGCGATCCTGATCGGACGTCGGGACACGCCCCGCCTTGCGTCGCGCGACCTCCGCGGCCGCCCGGTACGTCGTTCCTTTCGCGACCGATACCAGCGCCTCGCCGACTTCACGCGCCGCGAACCGATACTCCCGCGCGCCCGCCTGACCCCCCACGGCTCCAACCCCGTCGAGCACTCCACACAGAACGGATGCGGCTGCCCCTGACGCGTCAGGACCGGCGTGAACCGATGCTTCGGATCCCCATTGACCGGCCGGCACCGCCATCGCTGACGCCGGTGCCCCGGCTTCCCATACCACCCGTCTCGAACTACCGCGGAACCGGCGTGCTCAGGGATCGGACACTCGGGGATCTCCACTGTCCGGCGACGTTATCCCTGCAACCGGACATCTCCACTCAAATCGAGTAAGGACACATGTTCGCATCCGGGTCAAGACACCGGCTCGGGAAAGATGGCTCCCCGCCGTGTCCGTTCCAGCGGGGAGCCGTTCGCGCGCCCCTTGGGGCCAACCCGGCGCGCGAGGTTCGAGACCGCCAGCCCCGGTGTCATCGCTGTCGAAACACAACGGATCGACGGAAGCAGCGGTTCGCACGGCGCGCCTAGTACAACTGCGTGACCTCGGGCACGGTGAATCGCCCTCTGGACTGTGGATCGGCGGCGCCCGATCACGCCCGACAATGGTGTCGGAGGTCGAAAGCCGGACGCAGTACGATCGACCGGCGTCCTCCCAGTTTGGCTCAGTTGGCAACCGCTTGTGCAACACGCATTCCTCACGGTTCAGGACATCGCGGACTTGCTGAAGGTCAATCAGCAGACGGTCCGGAACTGGAATCGATACTGAGAGAGCCCTTGGAGGAATCCGGATCGAATCCCGACGGGTGCGCGTGCGGGGCCGTTGGCTGGGCGATGGCGGGTTGCGGGCTGTTCCGTCAGACTCTCGGGGTGTGACGCCTCAGCAGCAGATGGATCGTCCGTTGGACGCTGGTATCGCGGTCGACTCCCGCGTTGCTGAAGTCGGGGTCTCAGACGCGGCTCCGTCGTCCGTCAGAGCTTCGGAAACCGGCACGCCACGACCTAGGGGCTGACCCCGATGTGGCGGCCACGGACCTGGCGCGAGGTCAATGCGCTCGTCGTGCAGGCTATTGAGGAGACGCCGAGCCTCGACTTCAAGAAGGCGATCCCGACGACGAAGGTGGTCCCGAAGATCAACGAGGAGATCGCCAAGGACATTGCCGCCATGACCGTATCCGGTGGGGTTCTGATCTACGGAGTGGATGAGGACAAGGAGACCCACTTCCGGCCACGCGCCAATACACGGCAGCACGGCGGGAAGAGAACCAGCTGTTCTGAGCAGACCGTAGTGCTGGGCTGCTGAGGAGGGATGACCACGGGACCGACGTCAGGACAGCTCTCGCGGCGCGCCTTTCTCGTCACGGCGGCAACCGGGGTCGGGAGCGTGGCGTTCGCTGCTGTCGAGGCTCGCGCGGGAGCGGCCGGTGGCCGATCGAGCTTCCGCGTGCCGCTTGACTCGATGCCACATGAGCGGACTTGGATGGCGTGGCCGGATAGCAGGCCGATCTGGGGTTCTGCGCTTGCGGGTGCCCAGGCCAACATCGCGCTCGTCGCCCGGACGATCGCGAACTACGAGCCGGTGGTCATGTGCGCGAATCGCGACAGCGTCGCCAAGGCGAGAGCGGCCTGCGGCTCGGCGGTGCATGTGATCGGCGAGATCCCGGTCGACGACTGCTGGATGCGTGACACCGGCCCGATCTTCCGCGTCAACAGAGCCGGGCGCCTGGATGCGGTTGGCCTGAACTTCAACGGCTGGGGCCACAAGCAGACGCATGCCAAGGATGCCCTGGTTGCCCGTCGAGTCGCGGCCTATGTGGGCGTGCCGTTCACGCCCGCGGGCTTCGTCAGCGAGGGAGGGGCAATCGAGACCGACGGCCACGGGACATTGATGGCGACCCGCAGCAGCATCATCAACCCCAACCGCAATCCGGGCAAGTCCAGGGTCCAGCTCACAGCGGCGATGTGCGCCGCATACGGCGCATCAAAGGTGATCTGGTTCGCCGGACTCAAGGGCCGAGACATCACCGACGACCACGTAGATGGGACTTCGCGGTTCTTCGCGAGAGGGCGTGCGATTGTCCAGTACCCCGCCCTGGCCGCCGATCACAACATCTGGTCACAGGACGAGCGCCACCAGTACCACATCCTTGTGGGATCGACTGACGCTCGCGGCGCGCCCGTCGAGGTCAGGAAGCTGACCGGTCCCGTGTGGCGCAAGATCCGACAGCATCGCGATGCTGGCTTCGTCGATGACTACGTGAACTACTACGTATGCAACGGGGCGGTGATCGCAGCCCAGTTCGGCGACGCCCATGCCGACGGAGCAGCACGCGAAACGCTCGCGGACACGTTTCCCGGGCGGGCGATCGAGCAACTGAACATCGACAACCTGGGCAACGGCGGGGGCGGGATCCATTGCGTCACCCAACAACAACCACGAGTCTCGTAGGCGCCGGACGCTTTTCGGCACTCGTCTGGGGCGTCCCGCCGGCGTGTTGCCGCGGCCACTATCGGGTCCGCCATAACTCGCTGTGTGTCCCTCCTCACGGTGACGAGCGGCGAGTTCGTGCGTAGTGTGGTTGTCCAGCACGGAAAGGAGCTGACCTTGGGGGTCGACACACGTAACGCTAAAAAACTGCTCGCGCTCACCGCGGTGGGCCTGATCTCGGCGGCCGGCGTGGGCGCCACGGCGGCAACGGCGACCGGCGGCAAGCCCGGCGCGCAACCTGCGTTTTGGGCCCGGTGCTCACTGAGCATCCGGCTGTCGGGCGTCGAGGTCTCGCCGGTGGAGGTCCTGCACGTGAGCTGTGCACGGGCGAAGCACGCGATCCAGCGCGCGCACGTCTTGCTCAGTCCCGGCGGACCGATCTTCTCGACCCGCGGGTATGCGTGCCGGTCGACGAACATCCTGCCGCGAGTGGATCCGTCCCCGATCCAGCTGCCGGCCGCGGAGTTCTGTAGGCAGGGCTCGCACCGGGTCGCTTTCGTCTGGGACTACTCGAGCTGACGAGACTGAAATCGGGATAGGCTGTCGGCTGGATGCCGACACGCAGTGAGCAGGCCGCGCTGCTGATGGAGCTGCTCGGCCTGAGCGAGGACGAGCTCTGCCAGGTGCTCGATGTCGATCCGCTGACGCTGCTCTCGGGCCAGCTCGAGCACCGGTCCGAGCTTCCGATCCTGGTTGAGCTGCTGCGCGCGCCTGAAGAGCAGGCTGGCGCCGGCGTCCTGCGGCGATGGGTGCGAGCGTCGGGTCCCGCCGGCAGGCCGATCGACGCGCTGCTGGCGCGCGACTTCCCCGCCTTCGAGGATGCGCTGGCCGAGCTCCAGGCGCGCGGGTTCGTGCTCCGCGGCGGGGGAGGATGAATGGGCGAGCCGTTCGCCCACAAGCTGCGGGTCCGCTACGGGGAGTGCGATCTGCAGGGCGTTGTCTTCAACGCTCACTACCTCGCGTACGTCGACGTCGCCATCACCGAGCTTTGGCGGACCGCGTTCGGCGGCTATCAGGAGATGCTCGACCGAGACGTCGACATCGTCGTCGCCGAAGCGCAGCTGCGCTTCCACGCCTCAGCGCGGTTCGACGACGAGCTGTCGCTCGAGGTGGTCGTCACCCACATGGGAACGACGAGCATCGTCAGCCGCCACCGAATCATTCGCGAAGAGGAGCTGCTGGTCGAGTGCACGATCAGGCACGTGTTCGTCGACCGCCCGGAGCTCAGCAAGAAGGAGATCCCGGGGTGGGCGCGTGAGCGCCTGGCCCCGTGGGTGGCCGAGGCCTAATCCTGGGACTCTTCGTCCTTGTCCTTCTTGTCTTCCGGCCAGTAGCCGGTCAGGTAGTGAAACGCCCGCGCCGTGCTGCGGCTGACCGCGGCCGCGACAGCCGCCATCGTCGCGGCTTCGAGCGCGGCGGCGCCGATGACCTTCGGCAACGTTGCGTCGGCGGCAGTGGCGTCGGGTGGCTCGCCGTCGTCGATCGTCGACCACAGGCTCCTGAACAGGTTGCGGCCGAGCCGGGCGCTGAGGATCGACCCGATGATCGCGAACGGCTTGTAAAGGATCTTCATCGCGATGGAGCCTACCCCTCTGGCATATTCGGCCATACGTACACTCCCGCGCGTAGCAAACGCTCCAGTTGGCGGTGGCCAACGCGACCGATGCAGAGTAAATAGTTAAGGACGAGAGCCCGATCAGGGAAGCAGGAAGATGCTTCAAGACGATCCGAACCAGCCCGATCCCGCCGCCGAGGAACTGCTGCGGCGCGCGCTGCTCGACGATTCGTCGTCGGTCGCCGTCTCGCTACGGGTGGACGGGCTGCCGCTTAGCGAGGCGGTGACCGTGATCTTCCACGCCCGCCGTGACCTCGGCACGCTGCAAACGTATGTCACGTGCGGCAGTCGTGGGGCCGGCAGCAAGGTTGCCGCCAGCGAGCTGCTGCGGGTTCCCTGCGACCTCGATCTCGGCGACGCCGAGGACCGCGAGGAGGCCGAGCGTCTGTACGTCGAGCAGGCCACCGCGTTTCGGGACGCCCTGGTCGGTGCCGATGTCGTCCTCGACGTCTGGCGCGAGCCGCTTGGCGACCTGGTCGGCAGCATGATCGCGGTCGATCACTCGGTCGAGCTCGCGGTCCGGCTGCCGGCGCCGCGCCTGCTGCCGACGGCGCTCATCGCGCGCGACTCGCAGGTCGTCGTGACCCCTGTATGCGGGGCACGCACGCTCGCCGAGGGCCGACCGCCGCTCGGGATCGCCTGTGCTCAGCAGGACTTCACCCGCGTTTATCCGCTCGCCGATGATCCCGAGCGGTGCGTCGAAGACTTCCTCGAGGTGGCTGCCGCGCACGCGCGCGAGTTGGCCGAACGGCTGGATCACCAGGAGGCGTCCGTGGAGCGCTTCCTCGAACTGAGCGAGTGACTCATAGGACGGGGGAGGCTCCATCGCGTCGCCCCGCACGCGAGCTTCCGTGATGGGCCCTCCCCCGCCTCTGGTTAGCTTCGTGGCATGCGTCGTCTGTACCTGTTCGGCATCGCCCTGGGTGTTTTGCTTTTCCTCGCCATCAGCGCAGTGCTGGCGCGGGTTTTCAGCGTCGATGGCGCCGAACGGTCGGCGATCACGTCGCTGGTTCAGATCGAGGCGAAGGGCAATGCTGATGGCGTGATCAACCGCCTCGACGGCTGCGCGCAGGACGCCGCTTGTCGGGCGCGCGCCGTCGCGGACGCGGCCGTGCTCAAGCACTCGGGGTCGATCTCGATCCTCCAGCTCGAGCCCTCGGCGGGCTTCTCGCTGACGGGAACGCTGGGCACCGCCCGAGTGGCCTGGAATGTCGGTGGGTCGCTGCCGATCGTCCAGTGCGTGCGCGTCCGCCGAGCCGGCAACGCGCTCAGCGGGCTACGGGTCGAGCTGCTCTCGATCAGCCCTAAGCTCGCCGGCGACGCGACCTGTCCGGGCTGACTGGGACCGGCTAGTGATGCGTGCGGACGGGTGCGCGTCTTGGCTCGCGCACGGGCCGCCGCTCGGGCCGCGACACGACGTCGCCGAGCCGCCGGTGATCGCGCAGCCGCACCCGCGCCGGCTCGGCATCGGGTAGCGGGAGGCCCCCGCGCGGCGGTTTGGGGCGGCTCGGGGGCTTTCGCGGACCCCGGCCCCAGCCGTCATCCGAATCGGAGTCCGGGGGCCCCTTCGGAGTCCAGTTGCCGTCACGGAGCGCCGGAATCATCAGCAACGTGACGCAAGCCAGGGCGAGGAGGTGGACTCCGGCAATCATCAGCATCACCTGGGCATCGCCCGGCATGTAACAAATGTACCGCGCCGGGCAACCCCGAAACCGCCGTGCCGCTACCATCGAACGCCGCCGATGGCTACGTCCGCCACAACATCCCTTTCCGTCGAGGAGCGCGAGCCCGCAGGTTCGCGCGCCGCTCGGCGCCTGCGCCGCGACGGCAAGGTCCTGGGCGTCATTTACGGAGGCGGCGAGGAACCGATCGCGTTCCAGGTTGACGCCCGCGTCCTGCGCCAGGTCCTGTCGCACTCCGGCGCCGTGCTGGACCTGAGCGTCAGCGGTGCCGGATCGACGCCGGTGGTGATCAAGGAGCTCACGAGGCACCCGGTCACTGGACAGACGGTCCATCTGGACCTGCTCCGGGTCCGGCTCGACGTGGCAATCCAGGCGACCGTCGTGCTCGAGCTCGTCGGCAGTGAGAACTCCCCGGGCGTCAAGGAAGGCGGGGTGCTCGAGCAGATCACCCGCGAGCTGACGATCGAGGCCCTCCCGACGGCCATTCCCGACTCCCTCCACCACGACGTCTCCGAGATGGTGATCGGTGACACCGTAACCCTCGAGGCGATCACCGCGCCAGAGGGCGTGAAGCTTGTCGACGATCCCGAGACGGTGATCGCCACGCTGTCGCCGCCCAGGCTCCAGCTCGAGGACGAGACCGAGATCGAGGAGGAGACCGAGCTCGTGGCCGGCGAGGAAGGCGAGGCGGCGCCCGAGGCCGAGGGTGGCGAGGGCTCCGGCGAGGGCGATTCCGGCGGCGAGTAGTCCGGTCGGGTCGTCATGCGTTTGCCCGGTCGCGGCGGCGCCCCCGTCGACTGGCTGATCGTCGGGCTCGGCAACCCGGGCTCGGAACACGCGGGGACCCGCCACAACATCGGCTTTGAGATCGCGAACCGGCTCGCGCAGCGGTGGGATCTGCCCAAGGCGAAGTCGAAGTACCGCGGATTGCTGACCGAGGGACGGACCGGGCCGGGCGGTCCCCGGGTGGCGATCCTGCTCCCCCAGACTTACATGAACGAGGCCGGCAAGTCGGTCGGCCCGGCGCGCGGCGCGTTCAAGGTACCGCTCGATCGCGTGCTCGTGCTCCACGACGAGATCGATCTGCCGTTCGGCGAGATCCGCGTCCGAACCGGCGGCGGGCTCGCCGGCCACAACGGCCTGAAGTCGCTGAAGGCGTCGCTCGGCTCGGCCGACTTCGTGCGCGTGAGGGTTGGGGTGGGGCGGCCGCCGACGACCGATCCGGACCGCGTGGCTGCCTATGTACTGGGCCGCTTTCGCGAGCCCCGCGAGGACGTCGACGAGCTGATCGAGCGGGCCGCGGATGCGGCCGAGCGGGTGGTGCTCGGCGAGAGTCCGGCTACCTAGACTGAGTAGTAGATGCTCAGCTCGCTTCTGGCGCATGCCCACGACGATCCCCAGACCGCCGCGCTGCAGCGCGACGGCGGCCGCGCGTTCGTCTCGCAGTCGCTCCGGCCGTATCTGCTCGCCTCTCTAATCGACACCGCGCCCTCGATCGTGGTCGCCGGCGATGACCGGGCGGCGCGCGACCTCGCCGCCGCGCTGAAGACCTGGCTCGAGCCGCGGACCGTCCGCTACTACCCGAGCCGCGGCGTCACCTACGAGTCGCACCTGGCGCCACCGCCCCACCTGGTCGGACTGCGGATCGCCGCGCTCGACGCGCTGTTGGAGTCCGGGGAGGGAGCCGCCCCGGTGGTCGTTGTGAGCGCGGTGGCGCTGTCAGAGAAGGTCCCCGATCCGGCGCTGCGGCCTCACGGCTTCACGCTGCGGACGGGCGAGCTGCTCGACCTCGACGAGACCGCGATGGATCTCGTTGCCGCCGGCTATGAGCGGGTCGAGCAGGTCGAGGACCGTGGCCAGTTCGCGATCCGCGGCGGGCTGCTGGACCTGTTCCCGGCGACCGAGGACCGGGCCGTGCGCGTCGACTTGTTCGGCGATGAGATCGAGTCGCTGCGGTGGTTCTCGACGTTCACCCAGCGCTCGCTCGGCGATGCCGAGGAGGTCGAGGTGGCGCCGGCGGCGGAGCTCGCGGAGGAGCATCGGGAGCTGGCCGAGATCGCGGCCCTCGAGGAGGAGGCCGACCGGCCCGACATCGCCGAGCTGCTCCCCGTCGATCAGTTCCACTCGATCCTTTCACTGGCGCCCGCGGATGCGAAGGTCCTGATCGCGGGCGAGGAGGAGGTGGCGCCGGCGCTGACAGACCACTGGCAGGACGTCACCGCGGCGTTCCACGACGAGGACGCCCATCACCTGTACGTCGGGCCCGACGAGATCGGCCATGCGCTCGACGAGCGCGCGCGGATCCGGCTCTCGAGCATCGACCAGGACCAGCCGTTCGCCTTCCGCGCCCAAAGCGCGGATGTGGCCGCTCGAGGGCTGAAGGAGGCTGAGCCCGAGCTCGAGAAGCTGGCGCGCTCCGGATACCGGACCGTGGTCGCGTTCGCGCGCCGGGGCGAGGGCGAGCGGGCCGCCTACAACCTCGGCCGTCTGAAGGTCAAGTGGCTCGATGGCGACGGTCCGCCTGTCGACGGCGCCGGCGCCCTGACCTTCGCCCACGCGCGCCTGCAGGTCGGCTTCATCGCGCCTCAGTTCCACCTCGCCGTGATCCCCGAGCACCGGCTGTTCCGTCGGCGCCGTGCTCCCGAGCGACCCGAGCGGGCGCGCCGGCGCGGAGTGCTCCGCAGCTTCGCCGATCTCCGCACGGGGGACATCGTCGTCCACGAGGACCACGGGATCGCCCGCTTCGCCGGGTTCGACACGAAGACCGTCGCCAACGTCACCCGTGACTATCTGTACCTGGAGTACGCGGGCTCCGACCGGGTGTTCGTGCCGGTCGACCAGCTCGCGAAGATCAGCCGCTACGTCGGCGCCGGTGGCGCGCATCCGCCGCTGTCCAAGCTGGGCGGCACCCGGTGGGACACGATCAAGGCGCGGGCACGGCGGGCGGCGCAGGAGCTCGCCGGCGAGCTCCTGAATCTCTACGCGGAGCGCAAGCGCCGCGAGGGCCATCCGTTCCCGATCGACACCGACTGGCAGCGCGAGTTCGAGGACGCGTTCCCGTACGTCGAGACCCCCGACCAGCGCGACGCCATCGAGTTCGTCAAGGCCGACATGGAGGCGCCGCGGCCGATGGACCGCCTGATCTGCGGCGACGTCGGCTACGGGAAAACCGAGGTGGCGCTGCGCGCCGCGTTCAAGGCGGTCCAGGACGGCAAGCAGGTGATGCTGCTCGTGCCGACCACGATCCTCGCCCAGCAGCACTACGGGACGTTCACCGAGCGGCTGAAGGACTACCCGGTCACGATCGAGCACGTCTCGCGCTTCCGCCCGGCGGCCGAGCAGCGTGAGGCCGTGGCGAGGTTCGCACGCGGGCAGGTCGACATCCTGATCGGGACCCACCGGCTCCTGTCCCGGGACGTGCGGGCGCGCGACCTGGGGCTGCTGATCGTCGACGAGGAGCAGCGGTTCGGCGTCAAGCAGAAGGAGCTCCTGCGCCAGCTGAAGCTGAAGGTCGACGTGATCTCGATGAGCGCCACACCGATCCCGCGGACGCTGCAGATGTCACTCGCCGGCGTGCGCGACATCAGCGTGATCGAGACGCCGCCGGAGGGGCGCCGGCCGGTTAAGACCTACGTCGGCGAGTACGACGAGGAGCTCGTCCGCCGGGCCCTGGAGCGGGAGAAGGAACGGGGCGGACAGGCGTTCTTCCTCCACAACCGCGTGGAGACGATCGATGAGACGGCGGTCCGGCTGCGGGGCCTGTGCCCGGGAATGCGCTTCGAAGTGGCGCACGGGCAGATGGACGAACGGATGCTCGAAAGGCGGATGCTGTCGTTCCTCCGCGGCGACGCCGACGTGCTCGTCTGCACCTCGATCATCGAGTCGGGGATCGACATCCCCCAGGCGAACACGCTGATCGTCGAGCGGGCCGACATCTTCGGGCTGGCCCAGCTCTACCAGATCCGCGGGCGGGTCGGGCGCTCCCGCGAGCGCGCATATGCGTACCTGCTCTATCCGAGCGCGGCGGCGCTGACGCCCGACGCGGCCCAGCGCCTGTCGGCCCTGTCCGATTACACCGAGCTCGGCGCGGGCTTCAAGATCGCGATGCGCGACCTGGAGATCCGGGGCGCCGGCAACCTGCTTGGCGACGAGCAGTCGGGCCACGTGGCCGCGCTCGGGTTCGAGCTCTACATGCAGATGCTCGATGAGGCGGTGGCGGCGGCGTCCGACGGCGACGTCGGCGAGGACTGGGAGCCCGTGCGGCTCGATGTCAACGTAGACGCCTATGTGCCGGCGGACTACATCCCGTACGAGCAGGCGAAGGTCGAGGTCCACCGGCGGATCGCGGCGTCACGGGAGGTGGCGGACCTGGTCGCCTTGCGGGAGGAGCTCGAGGACCGGTTCGGTGACATTCCCGAGCCCCTCCGCAACCTGATCGCCCTCCAGCAGGCGCGGATCAAGCTCGGGCAGGCGGGGGCGAGGGCGGTGACGTTCCGTGGCGGGCGCCTGGCGGTCACGCCGATCGAGCTCGATTCGGTCCGCGCCAAGCAGATCCGGGCCGAGATCCCCGAGGCGCTGTACGAGTCGGGGAAGTCGCAGCTGTCTGTGCGCGTCCCCGACGATCCGGTCAAGCAGTTCCCGGCGGTGGTGCGGGCGGCGGATGTGCTGCTGGCGGTGACGCGCGCGGCGTAACGGTTTCTAGGCGGCGAGGCGGGCCAGCGCCAGGATGTCGGCGAGCACGGCGGCCGGCTGCTCGTGGAGCCGCTTATAGGTGATCCGCAGGACGCGATACCCGTGCCGCTGGAGCGTGGCGTCCCGGATCCGGTCGGTTTCGAAGGCGCGCCGGCGGGCGTGGAAGCCGCGGCCGTCGAGCTCGACGACCAGGCGCCACTGCGGCCAGCAGACGTCGACCAGAAAGCCGGCGACCATCGTGTTCAGCTGCGGCGGCGGGAGCTTGGCGCGCTTGACGAGGGCAAAGAAGTCGCGCTCGAGCTTGGAGCGGGTGTCGGGAGTGTCGCGGTAGTCGGCGAGGATCTCGCGGAGCTTTACTCGGCCCTTTGCCTTCGACCGCCGCGCCATCGTGCTCTCCATCGCCCGCAGGTCGAACTTCTCGCGCCTCTCGGCCTCCTCGACGACGCGGAGGAGCGGGTCCTTTTGGAGGATGCCGGCGAGGTCGAGGATCGTCCTCGCCACCGCCGTGACGGGGATGTTGTCGACGATGGCGATGTCCTCGGGGTCCAATGTGCCCGAGTGGATGCGGATCGTCGGGCGATCGCTTCTGTGGCCTTTCGGGATGGTGACGTCGATCTTGACCTGATTGCTCTGGCGGATGCCGTGGAGCGCCGCGGCGCCGTGGTGGCTGAGGACCGCGCCGGGTCCAACGGCCAGGACCGCGCCCATCCAGTAGCCGCGGGGCGTGAGGCTCTGGCGACCCACCACGTAGACGCCCTTGTGCATCAGAAACAGGCGCCCGGTGTGCATCCGATGGTTGATCGCGCCCTCGCCCAGCCCCATCGCGACAAGCTGTCGGCGCGCTACGACGCCGTGTTGCCGGTCGGCGACAGCCGCTACGTCGACGTCAATCGGATTTGGTTCCGAATGACGATGTATTTCAGCGTCTTTCGGTACTTCATCCGGCACGGCTGAAGCGTCCCAGGAAACCTGTAACCGATGGGTTCCATAAGAGTCAAATCTTTGAAGCTTCCGCCTCGCTATCCTCGTGGGCCAATGAAGGGCTTACGTCTTCTCTTGGCGCTTGGCGCCTTTTTTGTGGCCGCCGCCGGCCTCTCCGCCTGCGGCAGCGGAATGCCCGGCAACGCCGTCGCCAACGTGGCGGGCAATCCGATCTCGACGACGGCGTTCGACCACTGGATGTTCGTGGCGGCCAAGGGGAACTCGTCGCAGAGCCCTGGCTCGCCGGTGATCGTCCCCAACGACCCGCCGCAGTTCAAGAACTGCATCGCGCAGGTCCGGGCCCAGATCCCGACGCTGGCGAAGCAGAGCGACAAGACCATCCAGAGCGACTGCAAGCAGCTGTTCACCTCGCTCTCGGGCCAGGTCATGGACTTCCTGATCCGGGCCTCGTGGTACCAGGCCCTCGCCTACAAACTCCACATCAAGATCTCCAACGCCCAGATCCAACAGGCGTTTGACGCGGCCAAGAAGCAGCAGTTCCCGACCGCCACGGCGTTCCAGGACTTCCTGAACTCCTCGGGCCAGACACTGCAGGACATCCTCTTCCGCGTTCGGGTCAACCAGATCTATTCGAAGCTGCTGGCCCGCCACGAGACGACGGCGACCAACGCGCAGATCGAGAACTACTTCAGGACGCACACTTCGCAGTTCGGCACGCCCGAGAAGCGCAACATCCGGATCGTGCGCACGAGCTCCGAAGCCGCGGCGAAGGCGGCCAAGTCCGCGCTCGATTCCGGCCAGAGCTGGGATGCGGTGGTCAAGAAGTACTCGGTCGACGCCGCGACCAAGAAGACCGGCGGGCTGCTCGTCGGCGTCACGGAGGGCCAGGAGGAGCAGGCGCTCAACACCGCCAGCTTCGCCGCCCCGGCGAACAAGATCATCGGGCCAATCCACGGCCAGTTCGGCTACTACGTGATCGAGGTGACGAAGATCACCCCGGCGACTCAGGAGACCCTGACGAAGGCGACCCCGCTGATCAAGCAGATCCTCAGCAGCCAGGCGCAGACCAGTGCTCAGACGGCGGTCGACAACGAGGCCAAGACGCAGTGGCTCAAGCAGACCACGTGCCGCAGCGACTTCGCGATGGCCGACTGCTCCGGCTACAAGGCGCCGAAGACTTCGACCGCGGTCACGCCGTCGACGGCGACGCCGACCACCCCGGCGACGACGACCACGCCGTAACGTCAGTGAGCTCCGGCTCACCGGAGATCCGAGACGCACTCGAGCGTCTCGACGCGATCACCCGGCGGCTCCGGCGCGAATGCCCGTGGGACCGCGAGCAGGACGAGCGGACGATCGTCCCCCACACGGTCGAGGAGGCCTACGAGCTGGCCGATGCGGCGCAGCGTCGCGATGACGCGAAGCTGCTCGACGAGCTCGGGGACGTGCTGTTCCAGGTCCACTTCCTGGCGCTTCTACTCGAAGAGCGCGGCGTCGGCAATTTGGCCCAGGTTGCCCAGCACTGCACCGAGAAGCTGATCCGGCGCCACCCGCACGTATTCGGTGGAACACAAGCCCGCACCGCCGGCGAGGTCCTCAAGAACTGGGACAAGATCAAGCTCGAGGAGCCCAGGCGCGAGCGCGGGCTGTTCGCCGAGGTGCCCGAGAACCTGCCGTCGCCGCTGTATGCGCGCAAGGTCCAGCGCCGCGCCGCGACCAGCGGATTCGACTTCCCCGGCGTCGAAGGGCCGATGCAGTCCGTTCGCGACGAGCTTGACGAGCTCCAGGACGCCAAAAGCGCCGACGAGCGATTCGAGGAGCTCGGCGATGTCCTGTTCGCGGCCGTCAACGTGGCGCGGAAACTGCATGTCGACCCCGAGCTGGCGCTCCGCGCCTCGGCCGAACGGTTCCGTTCCCGCGTCCAGGACGGTAACGAGCTGGCCGCATCTGAAGGCCGGACCTGGAACGATCTCGGCCCCGAGGAGCAGTTGGCCTACTACGCCCGCGCTCGGCTGAGCGAACGAGAATCGGAGTCGAAATGAGCCAGATCGAGCACGTCCACGCCCGGCAGATACTCGACAGCCGTGGAAACCCGACGGTCGAGGTAGAGCTCAGCCTGCGCTCGGGCGCGTGGGGACGGGCGGCGGTCCCCTCCGGCGCATCAACGGGCGAGTTCGAGGCGACCGAGCTCCGCGACGGTGGCGCGGACTGGCTCGGCAAGGGCGTGACGAAGGCGGTGGTGAACGTCAACGGCGAGATCGCGACCGCGATCCACGGGCAGGACGCGTCGAGCCAGGCGGCGCTCGACCGGATGCTGATCACGCTCGACGGCACGCCGACCAAGTCGCGGCTTGGGGCCAACGCGATCCTGGCCGTGTCCCTGGCGGCGGCCCACGCCGCGGCCGCCGAGGAGCGCCTCCCGCTGTGGCGGTACCTCGGTGGCGAGACGGCCCACGTGCTCCCGGTGCCGATGATGAACGTCCTCAACGGCGGGGCTCACGCGGACAACAAGATCGACTTCCAGGAGTTCATGATCGTTCCGGTCGGCGCGCGCACGTTCGACGAGGCGATGCGGATGGGTTCGGAGGTCTACCACCATCTGCAAAAGACGCTGCACGACAAGGGCATGTCGACCGCGGTGGGGGACGAGGGTGGCTTCGCCCCGGACCTGAACTCCAACGAGGAGGCGCTCGAGGCGCTCATCGACGGCATCCGCGCCGCCGGCTACATCCCCGGCGACCAGGTTGCGATCGCGGTCGACCCGGCGGTGTCGGAGCTGCAACGCGAAGGCAGTTACGTGCTGGAGCACGAGGGACGGACGTTGAGTTCGGAGGAGCTCGCCGAATACTGGACCGACCTGGTCGGCCGCTATCCGATCATCTCGATCGAGGACGGGATGGGCGAGGACGACTGGGCGGGGTGGAAGACGCTCACCGAGCGCCTCGGAGCGCGGGTGCAGCTGGTCGGCGACGACGTGTTCGTGACGAACACGGACCGGCTCAAGCGGGGGATCGATGAAGGCGTGGCCAATTCGATCCTGATCAAGGTCAATCAGATCGGGACTTTGACGGAGACGCTGGCCGCGATCCGAATGGCGCGCGAGGCCGGCTACAGGTCGGTCATGTCCCATCGCTCCGGCGAGACCGAGGACGTGACGATCGCCGACCTCGCCGTGGCGACGGGGTGCGGCCAGATCAAGACCGGGGCGCCGTCGCGGACCGACCGGGTCGCCAAGTACAACCAGCTGCTGCGGATCGAAGAGGCGCTCGGCGCGGACGCCACATACCCTGGGCGGACCGCGTTCGGTTCCTGAGGGCGCGGGCGCACCGTTTGTTGCAGCAGGAAGGAGCTCGCGGGCGTCGAACGAAGCGCTCAGGGGATGCCGCCCGCCCGCTCAGCATCGGCAACGCACCGCCGGCCTCGACCGCGACCCGCGCCGCGCCCGCGGCGCGTGGTCGAGGGCGCGCTGCGCGTCCGCTGGGATCGGGTCGGCCGGATCGGCCTGCTCGTGGTGCTGGCCGTCGTGGCCGGCGTGTACATCCAGGACGCGCTTTCCTACTTCTCGACCCGCTCACAGGCCGAGCAGCAGGAGGCGATCGTGCAGCGGCTGGCCCGCGCCAACGCCCGGCTCGTGCGGGAGCAGAAGGCGCTGAACAACCCGGCGACGATCGTCCAGGACGCCCGGCAGTTGGGGATGGTGAAGGCGGGGGAGCACTCGTTCGTGATTTTGGGGATGCGGGGCCACTGATCGTCGGGCCGGGGTGCGCCTGATGCGCTCCGAGGATGTGATCGCCCTGTGGCGCGAGGGGGAGAGGCGGCTGCGCGCCGCGCCGCCGGCGGAGCGGCCAATCCTCGAGCGGGTGCGGGACGAGATCGTGCTCGAACTGCGCCGGCGCCTGGGTG
>Ga0116218_1001376_pt1 | contig 15477 bp, 9 predicted proteins | sample Sb_taG_2_FD_88966 | JGI IMG/M metagenome (GOLD analysis project Ga0116218, IMG submission 88966) | Peat soil microbial communities from Weissenstadt, Germany - Sb_50d_5_LS metaG | ecosystem: Environmental > Terrestrial > Soil > Wetlands > Peat | place: Germany: Weissenstadt | collected 2010-09-21 | reverse complement strand
CGGCCGCTAGCTCGAGATCGTGGCCTGGCGTGCGCATCGTCACTGCGAGCGGTGCATCGCCTATGCGAATTTCTAGCGGCTCTTCGCCGGCGACCGAATCCTGCACGCGCCGCAGGCGGCCGTCGGCCCACTCGGTTACCTGCGTTAGCTCGATGCTGCGCGGAGCCGGCAATCTCTATCCTTCCTCGGCGGCAACAATCGCTAGCTGAACTGCGGGAACACCGCGATCTAACGGAACCACCTCGACGATCGCGTTGTAGTCCGGCACACCGCTGGGGTCGAGGCAGCCTGCGGGCACGACTACGTTGAGTTCCGGCCAGTGCCCTTGCAGGCAGCCGGGTTTGATCCGGCCGATCTTCACGCGGCCGCGATATTCGCCGTGCGAATTCCGCACTAGAATCGCCTCGCCGTCGTCCAAATCCAGGCGCTCGGCATCTTCGCGCGCCATCAGGATGTCATCGCGATGCAGGCCTGTGATCGCATCGAACTCGGAATGGACCATAGCGTTGAATTGCTTTCCGCGGCGCGTCGAAATCATGAAGCGGCCTTCGGGAATTTCATCGCCGGGCAGTTCGACAACCGAAAAGTGTCCCTTGCCGTCCGGCGTCGCGAAACGATCGGCAAGCAGGCGCGGGCCGCCGTATTGAAAATTGTCGCCCTTCTTCCGGAGCGCGGCAATGCCTCGATACGTGGGGCAAACACGGTCAATTTCGTCGCGAATATCTTGAGTATCGCGCCACGGAAATATTTTTGCCGCGCGTTCCGGCTCGGCATGCCGCGCCACCAGTACAGGAGTCTCCCATTCATCCCGCGCTTCGCCGGGCCGCGGCCCTGGAATCTCCGGACTATAAATGATGCGCCTTTCGGTGGAAGTTTCCGTTCCTCCGCCGCGTTGTTCGTATCGCGTCCGCGACGGCAGCAGCAGGACGGTATCGGCAGGCTCAACCAGCATGTTGGTGCTCACCACGATGTCCTGATGGATGCGCAAACGAATATTTTCAATCGCTCGCCGCACTCGGCCCGGTTCCGGCAGCGTTTCGAGAAAATTCCCGCCGGTTTGCCAGAGCGCGTCAATTTCACTCTGCTCGGCCGCGAGAATCATCTGCGTGGTGTTCAGCCCCTTCCACGACGGCGGCTCAAATCCCCAATACTCGGGCGCAGCAATTTTCCGCGCGTTCTCTTCGCTCACAGTCGCGCCCATTACGTAGGCGCCGGGCATCGCGCCCATCTCTGCCCCGCCCTGCACGCCGCTATGGCCGCGAACGGGCATCAGCCCTGTATGCTCGCGGCCGACATTCCCGCGCGCGAGCTGCAAGTTCACAATCGCGCGCACATTATCGCTGCCGTAGCGATGCTGCGTGATCCCCATGCTCCAGACGATGATGGCGTGCCGCGCGCGCCCGAATGTCTCCGCAAATCGAAGCATATCGGCGCGTGTCTGTCCGGCTGCGCGCTCCAACTCCTGCCACGAAAATTCCCGCGTGCGCGACTCAACCTCGTTCCAGCCGGAAGTTCGCGCGGCAATGAAACCGCGATCGAGCCAATCATTTTCGATGAGGTGCTTCAGCACGCCATAGAAAAAAGGAATATCGCCGCCGGCATGAATCTGAAAGAACTCATCCGTGAATTGCGTTCCGAAAAGCGCGCTCTCGGTGATCGAAGGCACCCAGTAGCGTTCCAAGCCTGGTTCGATGTAAGGATTCACGACGAATACTTTCGTCCCGGCCTTTCGCGCGTAATAAAGGTATTTCGTCGCGACCGGCTGATTGTTGGCGATGTTCGATCCCACGAAAACAATCAGATCAGCTCCAATCCAATCCGAATACGAGCAAGTAGTCGCGGCGCAGCCGACGGTTGCGGACAAGGCTGCTGTGCTCGGCGCGTGGCAGATCCGCGCGCTCGTATCCACATGATTCGTTCCGAAAAATCGCGCTACCTTCTGATGCGCGTAATACGCCTCGTTCGTCAGACCGCGCGAGGTCACAAACCAGCCCAGCCGCCGCGGATCGACGGCCTTCAATCCCTCGGCCGCTAAGCGAATCGCCTCATCCCATGAAATCCGCTGGAAGCCCTTCTCGCCGCGCCGCCGGACCATCGGCACAGCCAGGCGCCCCAGCGCCCGCAGCTCTTTGCCAGAAAGCTCGCCGAGTGCCGCGGCATCTTCCAGTCGCCGCCAGTCCATGGCCGGCATGGTGTTCAAGCGCAACAGCGCCAGGCGCACATTGCAGAGATGAATCCCATCCATGGTCCAGTCGTGCAGCCCGTTCGTACCCAGCGCGCACCCATCGCAGCAGCCATCGCGCAAGATCCGGTAGGCATAGCCCAAATTGTTGCGATTCTCCCAAATGGTCTCGACGATATCGCGGTAAGCGTTCGGATGCTGCTGGTTCAAGCCATAGGGAACAAGGCTGACCCAGTGCGCACGGTCGGTTTTCTGGTTGGAGTCTTCGCGGTCGCTCAAAGCCCCGCCTCTTCGTGGATTCGCGCCCGATCGTCCTAGAACCGTATCCAATCCACCAGCGCGAGGCAAGCGAAGTCTCGAATCCCAAGAGAGATTCTCTGCGCCAGCGTATCCCGGTGGAGTTTTCCACATCCCCCTTCTTTTATATTCATAAACTATCGATTTGCTCGTCATGCTCCTGTAATATCCCGCCTCTATAAAGCCTAGGCCAGACCGGCGGCCATCGTCCACCCGCCGGGGCCTACACTCTATCTCCGCCAAAAGGAAAGGTGCGTGACATGATTAGAAAGGCAGCACATCTAGGACTCGTCGGAATCCTCCTCGCGGGCGCCGTGGTAGCTCACGAGGGTAACAGTCCGAACGGCGTTCCGCGTCTCGATCACGTCTTCTTCATCATGATGGAGAACCACGCGTTCGCCCAAATCGTGAATAATCCCAACGCTCCGTTCGCCAACGCGTACGCAAAATACGCAAACAGCGGAACCAACTATTTCGCCATCGCCCATCCCAGCTTGACCAACTATCTTGAGGTGAACGGCGGATCCAACTTCGGCGTCCTCAATGACAACTCGCCCGACTGGCACAACGCGACCTGCACAAACAACCTGGCATCCGCGACGACTTCCTTCGACAATGGAACGGAGCCCCCGATTTGTCCGATCTACGGTGTAGGCACAGACGCCGCGACTCCGGCTATCGATTTTTCGAACGAGACCTCCGGCCCCCCGGGCGATATCAATATTGACGGCGTCATGTCGATCCCGGCGTCCAATAACATCGTCGGCATGACCATCGCCGATCAGTTGGTCGCCGCCGGCTTGAGCTGGAAGAGTTATCAGGAAAGCCTGCCGCCCTCCGGCGCGGACGGCGTGAACAACGCCGACGGTTTCTTCAGCAACCTTGACGATCTGACCGCGGAACTTCCAGGCGAAGGCCAGACACAGAGCAATCTCGTAGCCCTCTACGCTGTGAAGCACAACCCGTTCGCCTATTTCCAGAGCGTTCAGGAAGGCACGAATCCGAAGAACAGCTTGGCCAACATGGTTGATTTTGTGGGATCGCATGGCCTCTATGCGGATCTCGCTTCGGGCCATGTCCCGAACTACTCGTTCATCGCGCCGAACCAGTGCAACGATCAGCACGGGCGAGGCAACGCCGGTCCGGCGTGCGAGTTCGATCCGAACGACAACGGAACGCAGACGGGATTGAACCCGGGGTTGATTCAGCGCGGGGATCTCGCCATTCAGCAAATCGTCACCGCGATCCATCATTCGCCTGCGTGGTACGAGGGCCGCAGCGCCATTGTTGTCACGTGGGATGAGAACGACTACAGCATCGCTCCCACCACGAACCAGGTGCTGCTCATCGTGGACACCAACTATGGCCGCCACGGCTTGCAGAGTTCGAATTTCTACACCCACTTCGCTCTGCTTAAGACCATCGAGGCCGGTTTCCGGCTACCGTGTCTCAACCATGCCTGCGATGCAGGCGTTAACGTGATGTCCGATCTGTTCATCGGCGGTCACGGCAACTACTAATCGCGTCACGAATTACCATCGCGCGGGCCTCCGTCGACTGTCGGCGGGGGCCCGTTCCTCACTTGTCTTACCTCTCCGGTTGTCGCGGTGTCTTCTGCGCCGGTTGTTTAGTCAGGGTGTAGAATCCGGCGTCGCGCCTTAGGACGCACCGGGCTTTCTGTGCCCGGTCGCGGGAGGGCCATCTCTGTGAACATCCGCAAAGCTACCGAAAGCTACGAAAAATGGGTCGCGGCGCGCATCCGTATCGTCAAGTCCGATCTCGATTTCAAGCACGAAGAGATGGCTGCCGATGCGTTTCCTTTTCTCCGCGCCACGTTCTATCGCTGGGCGCAACTCTGGCCTGAAGTTTGCCCGGAGGAAGCGAAGGCTCCTGAAGTCCTGGCTGTCGGCGATCTGCACGTTGAGAATTTCGGTACCTGGCGCGATGCGGAAGGCCGGCTCATCTGGGGCGTCAACGATTTCGACGAAGCTTATCCGATGGCTTATACCAATGATCTCGTGCGCTTAGCCACGAGCGCTCATTTGGCCATCGCCGCGGAGCATCTCACTTTGCGCACGCGCGAAGCCTGCGACGCCATCCTCGAAGGCTATCGCCAGGGACTCGAGACAAAGGGCAAGCCCTTCGTCCTGGCGGAAGAAAATCGCTGGCTGCGCATGATCGCGCTGAATCGTCTGCGCGATCCCGTACGGTTTTGGAAGCGCATTTTTAATCTTGGAGAGCTGCGCACGGGCGTCCCCGATCACATCATCGAAAAGCTGGAAGTGTCGCTTCCCGATCGCAATATGCCTTACGACCGCAAGCGTCGCGTCGCCGGCCTCGGCAGCCTAGGCCATCTGCGAGTGCTCGCGCTGGCGCGTTGGTGCGGCGCCTGGGTCGCGCGCGAGGCCAAAGTCCTTACTCCCTCGGCTTGCATCTGGGCTAACGGCAAATCCAAATCCGAAAAAATTCTCTATACCGAAATCATTTCGCGCGCCGCACGGGTTCAGGATCCCTTTTTGCAACTTTTCGATAATTTTCTGGTGCGCCGTCTCGCCCCCGATTGCTCGCGCATACTGCTCGCGTCTCTGCCCGAGGATCACGATGAAGCTCGGTTACTCGGAGCCGTGGGCTTCGAGACTGCCAATATCCACCTCGGATCGCGTAACGCCGTGCCCTGGATCTTGCGCGACTTGAAAGATCGCCCGCGCCGCTGGCTGCACCGCGCGTCCAAGAGAATGATGGAAGCCATCCAGCGCGATCACCTCAAATGGCGAAAATCGATATGAAGCGCTTCTGAGTAACGGTTTTAGCTCGCTTCCCGCTTGGGACCTTATCGTCTGACCTCTGGTTTCGCGGTGCCCATTTCCGGACAGTAAAATCCTTTAGCGCGCACTCGCCATCCCCGGGGAGCGACTAACCCGTCTCTAATCAACGTCGCTTCGTGGCCTCACACTTGCGATACTCTATTCGGGGCACAACTCGATTCGGAAGCGCGTATGCGCAAACTCATCCAAGACCTCAACTACGCCCTGCGGCAATTCACCCGGACACCGGGCGTCGCCGTTACGGCGATTATTTCCTTAGCTCTCGGTATCGGCGCCACGACAGCCGTCTTCAGCGTCGTGTATGGCGTCCTTGGCGATCCTTACCCTTACCGCGACGCCAATCGCATGGTTCACGTGCAGCTCAATCTTCCCGAGCGCCATGGCCCGCTGCTGATGGTCACTGGCCCGCAATACGACGATTTGCGAAAGCTCTCCGCGATAGACGACGTTTTCCTCCAAACTGATGAGCGCCAATCGCTCACCGGCGATCAGCTTCCCATCAGCGTTCAAGTCGGAAAGTACTCCCCGAATTTGTTCGACTATATGGGCGTACCCATTTATACGGGCCGCGGCTTCTCTCCCGCCGATGTAACGAATGGCAAGCCTGCGCCTGTCGCAGTGCTCAGCTATCTTTTTTGGAGGCGCCAGTTCGGCAGCAACCGCGAGATTCTCGGCAAGTCCATCGAACTCGACCATGTTCTCTATAGTGTGATCGGAGTCGCCCCGCCGCGATTTACCTGGGGAGATTCCGATGTGTATCTGCCCGCGATTCCGTCATCCGACCCCCACGAATACTGGAACGCGTTCGTGAAATTGAAGCCCGGCACGAGATACCCTCCTGCCGAAGCCGAGCTGCAGATCTTCGTGGATCGCATCAGCCAACAGGATCCGAATTTCCCGAAGAACGCGAAGGTGAAAATCGTCTCGCTGAATGAACAGGTGCTCGGGCAATTCCAGGGGGCGCTCACGATTCTTTTCGCTGCGGTGGTGATTCTTCTTCTCATCGGCTGCGCGAACGTGTCGATTCTGTTGCTCGCCCGCGGCAACGCTCGCCAGCACGAACTGGCGGTGCGCGTCGCAGTCGGCGCAGGACGCGCCCGGCTAGTGCGCCAACTCCTGACCGAATCCGTGCTGCTCTCGGTCAGCGGCACGCTTCTCGGCGTCCTTGCCGCCTATTTCGGTGTGGATGCGATCTCGGCGCTTCTGCCGCGTTATTCTTTCCCGCATGAGGCCGCCATTCACATCAGCGGCGTCGTGCTCGGCTTCAGCGCCGGCGTCGCGTTGCTTACCGGAATTATTTTCGGCATTTCGCCGGCTTGGCAACTTTCGCGGCCGCAGCTCGGCAGCCTGATTCAGGCGAACAACATGCGCCAGTCCGGCAGCATCCGCAGCCGCAATACACACCGGCTGCTGATCGCAGGACAGGTCGCACTCACGATCATTCTGCTTGCCACTGCCGGCGCCTCTGCGCGCGCATTCATTGCGCGCACGCACACACCTCTTGGCCTCGATCCGAACAACGTGTTCGGCATCGACCTCGCCTTGCCTAAGGGCGCGCACCCGACCTGGCAGGATCGCGTCAACGCCAACGAAGAAATTCGCCGCACCATAGAGCAGGTGCCCGGCATCACTTCCGTCGGCGTCTCGACGAGTTGGTTTCCGCCTTTTGGCGGGTTTACCGGCTCGATTGAGATTCAGAGCAAGCCTGGCTTGACGCAGGCGGATGTCAACCTGGCTCTGATCAGCCCGCAGCTCTTCACCACTCTCCGTGTTCCGTTGCTGCAGGGCCGCAACTTTAGCGACGCTGAAGTGCAGCGCGGCGATCATCTCGCGCTCGTCAATCAGGCTTTCGTGAAGCAGTATCTCGGCGACGCCGATCCCATTGGCCAAAGCGTTCGCAGCTCGGTGATGAATTCGGTGCCACCGATCTTTTTGATGGCCCAGAAACCCGCCGACTGGCTCCAAGTCATCGGCGTTGTCGGCGACGCGAAAAACGACGGGCTAGATCATCCCGTCAAGCCCGCCGTCTACATTCCCTACACATTCGTGCTTCCTCCTGACGAAACGCTCATGATTCGCTCGGCAGGCGATCCCGATGCCGCGCTGAAGTCCGTGCGCGTGCGGCTGCACGATTTGAATCCCGAGATCGTTCTCGGCGACGAACATACTCTGACGTGGTGGCTCAATACGGATGGCTGGGGGCGCGAGAGATTTATTGCGTCGCTCTTCGGAGTGTTCGCCGGACTGGCGCTCGTTCTCGCCTCGACGGGACTCTATAGCGTGGTGTCCTACGCGGTGACGCAGCGCACGCAGGAGCTCGGAATCCGCATGGCGCTGGGGGCGCCGCGTGCAAGCATCTTTCGGCTGGTGCTTAGCTCGACGGCTGTAACACTCGGCATCGGCGCCGCCGTTGGCTTGGGCATCAGCATTGCGCTCGGCCGCATCGTTGCCAGCATGGCCGGCGCGAGCTCGCGAGACCCACTGACTCTTGCGGCCGCCACTGCTCTCTTGTTCGTAGTCGCCGCCGCCGCGTGCTTGCTCCCAGCCCGCCGCGCTGCGAGCATCGATCCTATCCGCGCGCTCCGCACCGAGTAGCTATCCCGATGCGCTCCACCTATTTCGAATCTGAAAGTTCTTGGTTCCGCATCGTTGCACCAACAGCGCACACTACCGCCCGTGAAATGTAACGAATCCTAATTCTCAAAATTGCCCTGCGATTTGCTAAGACTTACCCGCGCGCTGTCTTCCCTTCTCTTCCCACGTCTTGCGCAGCTCCGCGCGCCGCGCCAGAACATGCGCCTTGGCATCCTCGAAATTCTTGTACACTTTCTTGCCCTTGATCGTGTTGCAGGTCCGGCAACAAGCCACCAGATTTGCCGGGTCCTTCTTTCCCTTGCGCGCGCGCGGCATCACGAAGTCCACCGACATCGCCAGCGCGTTCTCAAAATTCGCGTTTCCGTCCAAGCCGCAATACCTGCAGCGATAATTATCGCGCTCCAGGATCTCGAGCCCTTCCTTCACAGTCACAGGTGCGGCGGTCAAAGTGAAAGTATTGAGATTGAAAAGCATCGGCCACCTCCAAGGCGAAATTTCGGCCGTTCAACGGGAAAGGGGTCCGTGTCCGTGAAAATAGGCCACCCATCGCCGCGTGTCAAGCAACTCGCCGCCTCCTTTTCCAGCTCTGCGACCTCGGCGTTCGTGCGGTAGGTCTCCCTCGCCCATTTTCCACTGCTCCACTTTGCCACCGGCAACGAAAGGTGTATGCTCGCGTTTCTCGCGCTCACCTCTCCCCGTCGAGCAGGCGAATATGGCGTCACGCACCCACATCGTTACCGCGCGCAAAGAGCAGCGCGCCGGGCTCGCGCACTTCATGGCCCGCGTCCTCAAGGAACGCGATCGCGCCGCGAAGAAGCTCGATCCCGACTCCGTTCACGACCTGCGCGTGGCGCTGCGCCGCTGCCGCACCATGGCTGACGCGCTCTCCACCTTCGATCCCGAGAAATCTCTCCGCGCCATGAAGAAAGCGTCCCGGCGCACTTTCCGGAGTCTCGGCCAGTTGCGCGACGTCCAGGTGATGCGCGAATGGATCAAGAAACTCGCGCCCGCAGGCGATCCGCTGGCGTCCCGGCTTCTCGAATCGCTGGCGCAATCCGAAGCGGCGGCGAAAGCCGAATCCACGGCAGCGCTCAACGAATTCGACGCCCACAAGTGGCGCCGCTGGTCGCGCGATCTCGCCGAGCGCTCGCGTCGAATTGCGCCGGACAGCCTGGTCTTCCAGCACCTCGCTCTCGAGCGCTGCCTCGAAGCCCGCGAAGCGCATCGTTTCGCGATGCGCTCCCGAAGCCGCGTGAGCTGGCATCGCGTGCGCATCGCACTGAAGCATTTCCGTTACACCGTCGAGAATTTTCTCCCGAGCCACCACGAGGAGTGGATCACCGACCTAAAGCTAGTACAGGATCTTCTCGGGGAAGTTCATGACCTCGACGTCATGCGAACGGAATTCCGAAGGGTTGCGGCGGGAGTGGAATCGAGCGAACTCGAGCAATGGCTCGCGCACATCGAAGCATTGCGCGCAGAGCGTCTCTCCGCGTACCGCGCGAAGACTTCGGGCAAAAATTCTCTGTGGAATGTCTGGTTCGCAGGGCTGCCCGCGGGCCCGCGCCTCGAAGAGGCCGCCTTCGCCACGCTCGCAACGTGGGCGTCGTTCCGCGATCCGAACTTCGATCACTCGCTCAAAGTGACGTCTCTCGCGCTCGAGCTATTCGACGGCTTCAGCACAAGCCTCCTGAATCACACTTTTCGCGATGCCGAGGCCCGCAGAATCCTGCAGGCCGCTTCGCTCCTTCATGACGTCGGCCGCGTCAAAAAAGACGCCGGGCATCACAAGCGTTCCTTCCGGATGATCTCCAAACTAACTCCGCCCATCGGATGGACAAAAGACGAGATCTTCAGCGCCGCTTTGGTCGCCCGCTATCACCGAAGCGCCGAGCCCCGCCTGGAGCACAAAGATTACGCCTCGCTTCAACCCGCGGAGCAGGAACGCGTAGGCTGGCTCGCCGCAACGCTGCGCGTGGCCGATGGCCTCGATTCCGATCATCGTGGCCGCATCCTCAAGGTGAGCGTCCAGCGCGATCGCACCGCGCTAATCATCCGCGCGGCAGGCTACGTTCACGACGTGGACTCCGCCGCCATGCTCGCCCGCAAGAAGCATCTCCTCGAAACTCTCTGCGAGTGTCCGGTAGTAATCCAGCCAGCCGAATCCCAACCGGCAACCAGGCTGACGTCTATCGCCTCCTGAATTGTCTCGATCGCGCTCCTCGCGCCGAATCGTCTACGCGAGAAGCCCGAATCCTTGCCAGGGCACGGCTTTACAGTTTCCGAAAAAAGCGGTCCCGGCGTTGTGTTACCGGACCTTGAGATTAGGTTTCCGGAGCGCGCGCGTTCACCGGGCACGAGCCCCACGGTCTCATTTTTGCGATTCTGTCTCGCCGCCGATTCGCCCTTAGTCTCGCTCCCGGTTTACTTGGCGATACGATCCGCATGAATCCATGGGAGCGGCGGACACAGCGGCATGCTCGACGACTTACCTGTTGCTTTCCCAAAGGAATTGTGGCATCTTCCTGTTGGAAACCAAAATGGCCCCAAATGGCGGTGCTATGAAACAAAAAACGGACGTCCTGCAAGGCACGCTCGCACTGATGGTGCTCAAGACTCTCGATGTGCTGGGACCGCTGCACGGCTATGGAATCGCGCGGCGCATCGAGCAGATCAGCGGGGATCTGCTGGCCGTGAATCAAGGGACGCTGTATCCCGTGCTGTTGAAGCTGGAGCAGGAAGGCGCGATCGCCTCTGAGTGGGGCGCCTCCGAAAATACTCGCCGGGCGCGCTTTTACCGGCTGACGCGCGAAGGACGCAAGCAGTTGCAGGTGGAGACCAAGGATTGGGAACAGACGGCGGCAATCATCGCCCGATTCTTCGAAGCCAAAGCAGAGGACCTGTCATGAGATCTCTGAGACGATTTTTCTCCCGGCTGGCCAACCTGGCACCAAGGCGCTCCCAAGACGAACGATTGCGGGAAGAGATTGAGGCTCATATCGCTCTGCAGACCGAAGAAAATCTCCGCGCCGGTTTATCGCCCGTGGAGGCGCGGCGGCAAGCCCTGCTGAAGTTCGGCGGCGTGGAAGCGATGAAACAAGACTATCGAGCCGCACGCGGACTGCTATTCATCGAGAATTTGCTGGGGGATTTGCGAAATGCAGGGCGATCGATTTGCCGCATGCCAGGTCTTGCGGCCGTGATCATCGTTTCGCTGGCCATCGGAATTGGCGTGAATACAACGATCTTTTCATGGATTCAGATGATCCTGCTGCAACCGTTGCCCGGCGTGAGTGGCGCATCGAACTTTCTGCTGGTCGAGCCTAGCTCCGAGACGGGTGGGTATCCAGGCGCTTCCTGGCTGGAATATCGCGCCTTGCAGACGCAAGTGCCGGCGCTGCGGGACATCGTGGCGGTGCAGATGGTGCCGTTCAACGTCGGAGAGACGGGCCAGACGGAGCGGACGTTTGGTCAACTCGTCTCTGGCAATTACTTTTCTGCGCTGGGTCTGAAGCCTACGATCGGGCGATTTATTCGGCCAGAGGAGGCGGAGCGGCCCGGGACGGAGCCTGTCGTCGTCGTTTCATATGAGTACTGGCAGACGCGGTTGGGCGCCGCACCGGAAGCTGTGGGTCGGAAAGTGCGCGTTAACGAGCGCGACCTTATCGTCATCGGCGTGGCGCCCAGGGAATTCCACGGAACAATGTTCCCCTTGAAGTTCGAACTGTGGGCGCCGGCCACGATGGCGCCTGCGCTGCTCGGCGGAACGCGCGACCTCGACGATCGCAGCATCCGCGCCTTTTCGTTGATCGGAATGTTAAAGCCCGGCGCGACTCGCGAAGAAGCTCAGGCCGAGTTCAGCACGGCGATGGCTCAACTTGCGCGCGAGTATCCGGACGCCAGCGCCGGAATTGGCGGTGAGATTCTTCCATTCTGGACCGCTCCGCGCGGTCCTCAGCGTTTGCTAATCAGCGGACTCGCCATCTTGCAAGGCGTTATGCTTCTCCTGCTCCTGGCGGTCTGCGGCAACACGGCAAACCTCATGCTGGCTCGAGGAAGCACCCGGCAGCGCGAAATGGCCGTGCGCGTGGCGCTGGGCGCGACACGCTGGCGCATCGTCAGCTTGGTGCTCTCGGAAAATATGCTACTCGCTCTCTTGGGAGCAGGCCTCGGAGCAGCCATTGCGGTGTGGGGCACCACTGCTTTGCGCGTGGCGCCAATCATCGGTGCATTTCCGATCCAGTTTCAGTCCAGCGTGGACGGACTCACCCTCGCCTTCGCGTTATTGCTCGGCGCCGCGTGCGGTCTGATTTTTAGCGCGGCGCCCGCCATCTATTTGGCACGGCTGGATCCACAGGACGGGCTGCGCTCCAGCTCCAACACGCCGCCGCGCAGCCGTGCGCGCAAAGTTCTGATGGGGCTGGAAGTCGGACTTGCGATGGTGGTGCTGATCGAGGCGGCGCTCTTCTTGCAGAGTTTTCGTTCGGCGCGCCAAACGGATCCGAGATTCCGGCCCGAGGGCGTCTTGCTGGCCGCCTACGACTTGAGTGGACGGAATCCCGACGAGGCGTCCGAGCGCGAATTTGCTGCGCGCCTGCTGGAGCGCCTGCGATCTATGCCGGACGTCGAGGCAGCCGCCATCGCCACGAATGTCCCGCTGGACTTGCATGGAATTCCGGTGAGGCCTTTCACTGTGCATGGCCGCGTGCGCTCGGAGCCGGGGCAGGATCGCGCCATTTTCAACACCGTTACACCGGGGTATTTCAGAGTGATGGCCATCCCGCTCCTTGAGGGAACCGACTTTGCCGAGATGAGGGATACGGCAGCGCCCGCGCAGGCCATCGTCAATGAGGAGTTTGTGCGCCGTTACCTGAATGGCGCCGATGCCATCGGCCGCCAAATACAGACGCGCGCGAAAAGCTTTGAGATCATCGGCGTGGCGCGCAATTCGGTTTACGACGCTTTCGGCGAACCCGCCCAGCCCGCGGTCTATTTCTCGTACCGGGATATCCCAGCGATGCAAGGAGAGATTCACCTGCGCACGCGCGGCGCCGCTGAAACCGGACTCACCTCGGAAGCGCGCGCCGTCCTGCGCGATCTCGATCCGATGCTCGCTCTTTACGACGTGCGAACATTCTCCCAGCACATCGAACGAAATCTCTATCTTCGCCGCATTCCCGCGCGGATGTTCGCGGTGCTCGGGCCGCTCCTGCTCGGCCTCGCGGCGATCGGAATCTACGCCGTGGTTTCGTATGCCGTGGCCCGGCGAACGAAAGAGATTGGCGTGCGCCTGGCGTTCGGCGCCACGAGCGGAAGGGTCGCCTTGCAAATTATTCGCGAAAATTTGGCTGCCATCACGTGGGGCGGGACGATTGGATGGATACTTGCGCTCGCGGTTTCCATTCGCGCGATTTCGAAGGGCCCGGTCAGCCTTCCGGTTTTCATCGGCGTACCGGCTATTCTGTTGTGTGTCGCGACGCTGGCCTGCTGGATTCCGGCACGCAGAGCTAGCCGGATTGATCCGATGGCAGCGCTCAGGCACGAGTAAACAGCCTGCGGAGAAAGAATGTTGTCATCCCGAGCGCAGCGAGGGATCCCTCTTGTGTTGAGCGCCGCAGGCTTTCAATCCATGACGCGGCTTTGATTGGCCGTGGGGATCACTTTCGAGCTGGGCTCATCTGACATCGACGACGCAAACACGCGCTCTCAACTCTTCATCTGCCGGAGGATCTTTGGCGGGAGAATCCAAAGTAGCGTAGCCTTGCCGGCGGTAACGGATTCGAATTCTAACGCCGCGACTCCAGCCTTCTTCAACGCTGTAAAAACGCCACGGGCACCGACTGCCGCGGCAATCAACTGATCCAGATGCGGCGCGTGTCCGACGCACATCACTTCATCAGCTTTTACGTGCGCGATTTCCTTCAAGAAATCGGCGGGATTGCTTCCCGGCCGCAGCGCCTGGCTCTGCCGGATTTTCTCGCGCGCGTATCCCAGCGCCTCGGCGAAAATTTCGGCCGTCTGCGCCGAGCGCACGTAAGGACTGGTGATCAGCAGCGCGGGCTTAACCTTCAGCCCGCTGATCCCTTTCGCCACTTCGCGCGTCTTTTTAATTCCATCGCGCGTCAGGTAGCGCTCGGTCTCCGGCGGACAATTCGAATCCTCGCGCTCGATCGCAATTCCGTGCCGCACAAGATAGAGAATCATAGGTTAGGCCACTTTCACTTTCGGTTTCGTTTGCGCCCGGCGGAAGACCGGCCGCAATCCGAACTCGCGCTCGAATAACGTCGCTTTGCGCGTCAAACCCGCCACATCGAGCCTCGCGCCATTCTGCATCTGCACTCGGAAGATGGCCTGCCCGCGCTCGACGTCCACCGTGACGCCGCCGACCATGCGGCGGTGCTCGCTCTCGAGCCGCTCGGCGATGCGCAGTAGCGCCACGAGCGTGCGCGCATCCTCGCGGCGCGCGCCGTCGAGCGACGCGTACGACTTATGATCCATCTGCGGCTCCGACCTCGAATTGTGATAGCGCACCAGCACCGCCACCATATCGCGCCGCCAGCCGCGCAATCCGGGAATATCGCCATAGCGCACGAGATATTCTCCGTGGCGATGATGCGACTTGTGGCCGATTGCATGGCCCACGTCGTGGAGAATTGCAGCCATTTCGAGAGTCAGCCGTTCATCTGGGCTCATTTCGTGCAGCGGGCGCAATTGATCGAACAGCGAAACAGCCAGGCGCCGCACTTGCTCCGCGTGCCCCGCATCATAATTGAAGCGGCGAGCGAACCACTCGGCGCCGGCGCGCAGCCGGTCTGCCACGCGCTTCTCATCTTCATTCGGCGTCGCGCCGGAGTACTCCGCCTCCATCAGATCAATCAGGATGCCTTCGCGCACTCCTGCTCCGGGTACGAGCATCGAACGAAGATTTAGATACTGCCCGAGCGTGGCGAGCACGATCGCCGCGATGCCCATCACTTCGCCGCGGTCGCGGCGCACGCGAAACGCCCGGACCCTCGCAGGCACGTCGAGCCGCGCGATGCGCCATACCTGATCGCGCAGAAGCCGCAAATTGATGGTTGGGAATCCTCGCAGCCGCGGTCCGGCGGCGATTGGCGCGAGCGCTTCGGCGTTGCCGCCGCAAGCGGCGGCAACCGCGCTAGAGAGATTCGGCGGCGTAGGTATTGCAGAACGCAGGAGCATCAGCACGTGGTCCTTGATACGCGCCGCGGCGTCTTCCGTGATTACTCCCTCGATCTTGTAAGTCTCCATGAGCCGCACGGTGCCGAGAGGCAACGCAACGCGGCGTTTGACCAAGCCGCTCTCGAGAAAATTCAGCTCCAGACTTCCGCCGCCAAGATCAAAAATCAGACGCGGAGTTATGTTGCCCGCCAGCGCGCGAAGCACTCCGGCGCAAACCAGCCGCGCTTCCTCCTCGCCGCTGATCACTTCAATTTCAATCCCCGACTTGCGGCGAACGCGTTCGATTAGCGTATGGCGATTGCGCGCTTCGCGTCCCGCGCTCGTAGCCACAGCGCGGTACATCGCGACGTGATGGCGATTCATCACGCGCCGGAAATG
>Ga0116218_1001375_pt1 | contig 15484 bp, 11 predicted proteins | sample Sb_taG_2_FD_88966 | JGI IMG/M metagenome (GOLD analysis project Ga0116218, IMG submission 88966) | Peat soil microbial communities from Weissenstadt, Germany - Sb_50d_5_LS metaG | ecosystem: Environmental > Terrestrial > Soil > Wetlands > Peat | place: Germany: Weissenstadt | collected 2010-09-21 | reverse complement strand
TGAGACGCCCGCGAGCGCGGCGATCGAGATCGGGATGAACGCGAACGCGGTCCCGGCGCCGGCAACGACGAACGGGCCGGCGAGGTTCGCGAGGAAGTGCCCGTGGACGGGCACCTGGGTCGCCCACAGCACGCCCGCGCCGATCAGCGTCATCCCGATCGCCATCACGACCTTGGCGCCGCCACGGGTGACCAACGCCTGTGAGATGCCAGCGAGGACGATCGAGGTCAGCGACGCGGCCAGCCATGCGAGACCGGTCTGCAGAGCGCTGTAGTGCAGCACCTCCTGCATGTAGAGGGTGCCGACGAAGATGAACGCGAAGAAGCTACCGCCCAACAGCAGCCCCGCCGCGTTCGCGCCGGCGAGCGTGCGCAGCTGGAAGATCGACAGTGGCAGCACGGGCTCCTGCACCCGGTTCTCGATCACGAGGAACGTGGCGAGCAGCGCCGCCGATGCCGCCAGCAGAGCGACAGTCCGCGTGGCGCCCCAGCCGTACTGCGGTGCCTGGGCGATCGCGTCGACCAGTAGCACGAGCCCGCCCGTGCCCGCGATCGCACCGAGCGCGTCAAACCGCCGGCGCGTGGTGGCGAGCCGGCTGTCGGGCACGATCCTGGGTGCGAGCGCCAGTGCGGCGGCCCCGATCGGGACGTTCAGATAGAAGATGTACTGCCACCCGGCGTAGCGGGTGAGAAGCCCGCCGGCGATCACACCAACGGTCGCCCCGCCGGCCCCGAGCCCGCCCCAGATCCCGAGCGCCTTGTTGCGCTCGGCGCCCTCGGCGAACATGTTCATCACGATCGAGAGGGCGGCGGGCAGCATGAGCGCCGCGCCAAGCCCCTGAACGGCCCTCGCTGCGATAAGCGACACCTCGCCGGTGGACAGCGCGGCTCCCAGCGACGCCGCCGTAAACAACGAAAGCCCGACCATCAGGATCCGGCGGCGGCCGAGCAGGTCCGCCGCGCGACCGCCGAGCAGCATGAAGCCGCCGAACGTGAGCGCGTACGCCGTCACCACCCACTGCAGATTGGTCGCGCTGAAGTGCAGATCGCGACCGATCGTGGGCAGCGAGACGTTGACGATCGTCAGATCGATGACCGTCATGAAGAACGACACCGCCAACAGCGCGAACGCGCGCCAGCGATTGATATTCGGGGATGTGGACGTCATCGGACCTTCGGCGGTCGGGACAGGGACAGAAGATTGGGTGTTGGTGTGGTGTTGCATCACTGCCTCCTCTTGGGGCTGTTGTCGCTACGACGAATGGGAGGCCGTGATCGGGACACGCCGATGCTGTGGCCGCGCCGCGTACGCGTAGGGGTGATGGAACACCTCGAGCGCGCGCTCGCCCTCGCGTACCGGAAGCTCGAACGCCTCACCGGTCTTGGTGTCGGTGACCGCCACCGTCACGTGGCCGTCGTTCTGACACCACAGCAGCCGGACCTCGATCCCGTCGCCCCTACGCCTGTCGAGCTCGCGTGTGGTGTGGGTGCGTGGCTGAGTCATCTCGCTGTCCTCCCGGGTCGTGTGATCGCTACGCACTGACGACGAACGGGCGGGCACCGAGGGGACAGCCACGGTGCGTCGGCCGGGTTTACCCCGGGGCGGTCTAAAGTTCGGCGATCCGGCGCGCGAGGAAGCGACGCTCGGGCTCTGAGCTGGCGAGCTTCAGCGCCCGTTCGTACGCCACGCGTGCTTCGACGGTCCGGCCGAGGCGACGCAGCAACTCGCCGCGGGTGGAGTGCAGGTACTGGTAGTCGTCGAGGTCGAGGCCGTCGACGATCTCGAACGCCTGCTCGGTTGCCCCGGCCTGGGCGACTGCGACCGCGCGGTTCAACTCGACCACTGGCGAGTGCGTGATCTGCGCGAGCTGGCCGTATAGCACGGCGACCTCGTTCCAGTCGATCCGCTCCTCGGCCTGGAGCGAGGCGATCGCGGCTTGGAGCACGTACGGCCCGCGGCCGCGCAGGGCGAGCGCGCGCTCGAGCGCGGTGCGCCCGGCGGCGATCTCCTCCGCGTCCCACAGCGACCGGTCCTGGTCCTCGAGCAACACCAGCTCGTCGCCGGAGAACCGCGCCTCACGCCGCGCGTGATGGATCTGCATAAGCGCCAGCAGTCCGTGCACCTCCGGCTCGTCGAGCATCAGCGCGGCGAGCACACGGCCCAGCCTGATCGCCTCGCCGGCCAGGTCGATACGGCCCGAGTAGCCCTCGTTGTAGATCAGGTACACGACCGCCAGCACCGCGTCCACGCGGTCGGGTAGCAGGTGCTCGGCCGGGACGGCGAACGGAATCCCGGTCGCCTTGATCTTTGCCTTCGCACGCGATAGGCGCCGCTTCATCGCCTCCTCGGAGACCAAGAACGCGCGCGCGATCTCCTCTGTCGTTAGCCCACCGAGCGCCCGCAGCGTGAGCGAAACCTGCGCCTCGAGCGCCAGCGCGGGATGGCAGCAGGTGAAGATCAGCTCGAGCCGCTCGTCCTCGATCACGGTGTCGTCAAGTTCGTCCATCGTCGCTTCGGGCACCTCCAGCTGACGGGCCCTTTCGGCCAGCGTCCGCTCGCGTCGGATCCGGTCGATCGCACGGTTGCGCGCGGTGACCGTCAGCCAAGCGCCGGGGTTGGCCGGGACTCCGTCGCGGGGCCAGCGCTCCGCGGCGACCGCGAACGCCTCCTGGGCGGCCTCCTCAGCGAGATCGAAATCGCCAAGGAAACCGACCAGCGAGGCAAGCACACGCCCCCACTCGTCCCGGAAAACCTCGTTCAGCAGCGCTAGCGCTCCACCAACGGCCGAACCTCGATCGCGCCGCCGAGACGGGCCGCCGGGATCCGCCCCGCCAGCTCGATCGCCTCGTCGAGGTTGTCCGCCTCGAACACGTAGTAGCCGCCGAACACCTCCTTGGTGTCGGCGTACGGGCCGTCGGTGGTCAGCGTCTGGCCGGCTTGCACACGCACCGTCGTGGCGGTCTCGATCGGCTGGAGCTGCGCACCGCCCCGGGCGCGCGGGTCCTCCGCCAGCGCCATGTACTCGGCGAACACGGCCTTTTGCTCGTCCTCAGCCAGCGCCTCGACGTAGCCGGGCTTTTCGTGGATCAACATGGCGTACTTCATCTGGAACCTCCTACGGAGGAGAGTGGATTGTCGCCCTAACGACGAACGGGCGCACGCTTAGGGGACAGCTTTCATGCGAACCGGAAATGCGCGAACCTCCGTCAAGCCCGGGCGACGGGAGGAAACCAGGTCAGTCGGCTACGCCGTGCGGCCCAGGCGCCTCCCGCCGACCCTACCGCCACCCGATCCCCGGTGGCGCCGCTGGCTCGGAACGAACTCAGCGATCTCGCGGCCCTGCGCGTCGCTACGGCCTCCAAGAGCAAAGCGGCCACGGCGCCGGCGTGGCGCCGCCAGGTGCGGAGCAGCCACGCTCGGGCCGGCGCATACGACCAGCCCCAGACCTGCCTTCGTGGTCGAACGCGCATCTCGCCGGCGACGTCACGCATCCTGCTCGGCACGCTTGTGTGGAAGAGCGCGTCAGGCCAGGCCCATCGCCGTCATCGTGCCAGCCGTCGGACTCGCTCGTGGCGAGGAGCGCCACAGCGGCGACGGGCCGGCTGCTCCTGCTTCGTTGATCGAACAGAATCAGCCGACCGGCGTCACGACCCGGTGTGGACTGCGCTGCTCGGCCGGACTGCGGCACCGGCTCGACGCCGTCGCGTGTTTGTGCATCAAGTCCAACTCGAGCGTGCAGGGTTCCGCTCGGATCGCGCCAGCTTGCCATCGAAACGTAGTCGTGCAGGCGTAGCCGCGGAAGTTCTGTCCCCTGCGGCGGTGTCTGTTCGTCGTAGGGTTGATAACGATCTTCAAGGAGGGCGTATGCAGTTCGCGGTGTTGGTCTATGAGAAGCCAGGTACCTATGAGGCGCTGAGCGCTGCGGAGCTGGAGCAGATGACGGCGGAGTATTTCGCGATCGCGGAGCTCCCGGGTTACATTGGGGGTGCTCAGCTGCAGTCGATCGAGACTGCGAGCGCGGTGCGCGTCGAGGGCGGCGAGACGTTGATCACCGACGGCCCCTTTGCGAATACCAAGGAGGTCTTTGGCGGCTTCTACCTGTTCGAGGCGGAGAGTCTCGACTCGGTGCTCGAGATTGCTGCTCGCTGCCCGGCGGCTAGGCTCGGCGGGGTGGTAGAGGTCCGTCCGTTGGTGCATGTCCACGGCTTGGAGGGTACTGTTTGATCGAGCGTGTCTTTCGCGAGCGGTGGCGGCGCGTGCTGGCCAGACTGGTCGGCTACGTCGGCGATTTCGATCTTGCTGAGGAGTCGACCAGGAGGCGTTCGCGATCGCGCTGAGGCTGCCCGCGACGACCGCGACGATCAGCGGATGGGTCTTCTCGGTGGCCCAGGTCCCGATCGGGGCGTCGAACGCCCGCTCCGGCACGGATACCGGCACCAACATGCCGACCCACCGCGGGCCCGCCGAGGACGAGTTGCCATAGCAGCCGACCCCGGCCGCGTCCCGGTCATCGCCGTCGCGACCGTGCTATGAGACGTCCGCCCCCTCGCCCGTCAACAGACCTCCTTTTGCGGTTGCGTCGGGCGTCTTGGCGGTGGAGCTCGTGCACCCGCGTTGCGCGGCAAGCGCGCACCGTGCGAACGATCGCTTCTGCGCTCGACACGCCGCCGACCGCACGATCGGAACGGCGACGAGGGGGTAGCCGTCTCTTCCCGTACGCATTGCGCCGAGGTGTCGCCGCCTAAGCGCGGCGCGAGCTGTCGGGCCTACCTCAGCGGACCGGCTGATCGAGCAGGCCGAACTGATGCGGCCGCCCGCCAGGATTTCACTACGCTTTCGCTACGAGGATGACGGCGTGTCCGTCGCCGCCATGGGGATGGTCGATGTGTCGCTCGCGAACGATCTTCAGCCCTGAGAGCGCGCTGTGCACTCGCTCGAGCTGTAGGGCGTGCGGCTCGGTGGCGGTCGGGGTGTGCTCGACGTCGAAGTTGAGTATCAGGGTCCCGCCCGGACGCAGCAGGCGTTGAACCTCGCGGAGAACTTGATCGGGGTCGTCGACGTGGTCCAGGCTGTTCCGAGCCAAGACGACGTCCACGCTTTGCGCAGCCAGCGGCACGTGCTCCGCACCAACCGACAGGTAAAGCGCGGGCGAGTCCGCCAGCAGCAGGCCGTGCTTTGCGTACTGCTCGGCCAGCGGCTCAATGCCGATGCTCACTCTGGCGGGGCACGCATCCGGAAAGCCGAGCGGTCCCGGGCCTATGTCCATAACCACCTTGTCCTCAAAGAACTGCTGATCGTCGATGCCCGCTTCGTTCAGGACGCGACGGACCTCAGCGCGGGCCTGCTGCCAGCGCCTACCGACGTAATCGGGGCTCGCCGGTTCGCCACCTAGAAGCTCGAGCGCGTCCGATGGGAAGAACCCGCCGCCGCGCAGCACGGGATCCCATTTCTCCAACCACCAGCGCAGCTCCGCATCGTGCTTCAACGAGATCGGATCACGAAAACGGGTTCGCAGGCGAAGCCTGCGGCGAATACGGGTGAGTGCACTCACGGGCGATGAGGATACGTCCGGCCGTCGACTTCGGTCCTGATGTCCAGTGGAGGGCGTCGCAACCGACCGTCCGTCACCTGCCCGACACCCTGGCTGCCGCTTAGATCGAGCACGAGAAGCCACACCCAGGCGCTCCAAGCGTTGACCCGGGCCCGGGTATCACGATCTACCCCCCGCCTCCGCTCTGCGCCGGGGCGGATCGCACGCTAGCTTGGCTAGTGGGCGCTGCTGCCTTCGGGCCCATCGACGGTTGGCGGCAGGAACAGGGCGACGTAGTCGCAACGCGAACAGACGCTGATTCCCACTGGCACGCCGCGCCCCACTCGCTTCTCCTCGTCGTCCGGCAAGCCAAGCGTGGCGGCGGGCAGGACGTACCACTCGGGCGGGCCGTCCATCCGTCGCAGCTCGCCCTCGTGGCAGATTGGGCAGGTCGTGCTCACACGCTTGTCTTTGTCCATTCGCGCAGTCTCCTCCATCGGCGGATCGTTGACGTCACTGACGGCTCTCGATGAACTCGAGCGGTGTGGACTGCTGCCCATCGAGGTGCGGTTTCTTGGGCGCGTTCGGCTCCCAGCAGGAGATCCCCTGCTGACCACCGGGGTTCGGCCAGGCAAGAAGAGCTCACTCGTGGAATCTCGCCAACGCGGAACTCGAGTCGAGACTGGTGGTTTGATCGACGACGGTCAGCTGCGTGCTTGCGACACATCGGATGCGAAAGCGGCGTTGAGGCTCGACACGAACTCGTCTCCTGTTGGGCGCGAGAATACGTCGATCATGAAGGAGCCCGAGCACGACCCGGTGTTGCGGTTGGTTGACCTGGTGCTAGGCGACCTGGGCGTGCGCAGTGCGATGTTCGTCGGTCGTCGACCGCAAGATGGAGACTCTCAAGCGTTCGTGATCCAGACAGGCGAGGAGGGTCGACATCGGCTCAGATTGCCCGACCTTGACTCCGGGAAATCGATCGAGATAGTGGGTCGCGGACTTCGGACTGGTCGAGATCAACGACGAGCTGATCCGCATCCTCGCGAAGGTAGCTGCCCCTCTCCACGTCCAGACGCACGAGTCTCCAAACCACATGATTCGCACGTCAGTGCCCGATTGATCGTTATCGGCCTGTCGCCCAGCTGGGTTTGATGGAGGCTCGGCGCCGGCGTGCCGCGTAGTGCGGCACCAGGCTCTCAAGGAGGGACGTATGTCTGTCGAGTTGCTGGACGCCGCTGGTCGGCCACGGTCACCCGCGACCATCCCCGGGTATCGGCGCGGATCCATCCCGCGAAACAAAGGGCACCGCTACCCAGCCGATCCACCGAGAATCGAGGAGATCATCGCGGCGATGCGTACCGCCGGCGGGAGCGTCCACGGGCAGCGGATCCGCGCGCTAATCGTGATCATGTGGCGAGCGGGCCTGCGGACGTCCACGGGTCAGCCAGCACGGTGCTCGACCAAATCCGGACCGTCATGACCGGCGTAGGCGCCGTCGTCACTCGGTCGCATCTGCCCCCGATCGTCTAGTAGCGGTGCCAGCATTAGCTATCGGCGGGGATGCGCACCTTCCACGCTTGGCAGGGAAGTTGCCAGAGGCGTCCAGACGCCTATCGGCTGAGAAGAGCAGGTGTTCGGGTCCGAGCGGCGCGGCTTGCGCCGTGCTCCCCAGTCGCATTCAGGCGGGCCTGAGCTCGCCGCCTCCGGTTAAGGGTCGGCGGCTGCGGAGGGTTCTAGGCGCATCAGGGCGACGATGGTATCGCGACGGACGGCCTGTGCATCGGCTGCAGGTCCGGACCGGAATAAACGCTGCGGCGGGACCGTGAGTCCCGACCACATGGTTACTGGTCGGGGGCATTGGGCGGTGGCTCGTTGCACACGAGCCAGTACGTGCCGAGCTGCCGGATCGTCTCGCAGAACTGGTCGAAGTTGACGGGCTTGCGGACGTAGCTGTTGGCTCCTAGGCGATAGCTCGCGACGACATCGTTGGGGGCGTTGGAGCTTGTGAGGACCACGACGGGCGTCAGGCGTGCGCGGTCGTCTTCGCGGATGCGCCGGAGCACTTCGAGCCCGTCGATCTTCGGTAGCTTGAGGTCCAGCAGCACCAGCCTCGGCAGGGCCTTGCCGTCGTTGGTCAGGTAGTCGATCGCTTCCCGGCCGTCGCGCGCGACCTCGAGGGTGGCGGGGACGCCCCGGAGCGCCATCACCGTCAGCGCTTCGTCATCTGGGTTGTCCTCGACGAGCAGGATGGTTACCGGATGGGGCATCAATTCACCTGCCGTTCTGTCGATGATCCGGGCGGCGCTGAGGGTTGCGTGTCGCGCGCGCCATCGGTGCCTGACGGCCCCGAGGGCGCGCCCGCTCGAGGGTCATCGTCAGAGGCGAGCGTGAAGAAGAACGTGGCGCCGTGGCCCAGGACGCCCTCGGCCCATATGCGTCCGCCGTGGCGAGCGATGACGCGTTGCACGGTCGCTAACCCGATGCCGGTCCCGCTGAACTCGCTCTCGGCGTGCAGGCGCGCGAACGGGAGGAACAGCTTGTCGGCGTGGTTCATGTCGAAACCGACGCCGTTGTCACGCACGAAGATAGCGGCATGGCCCGCGTGCTCGGTGCGACCGAATTGCACCCTCGCGCGTGGCTGTTGTGAGGTGAACTTGAACGCGTTGCCGAGCAGGTTCTGCAGTGCGACGCGCAGCAACTCCTTGTCACCGACCACCGACACGTTCGGCTCGATCACAACTTCCACATCGCGCTCGGGCTCCCCGGCCCGCAACTCCTCCACCACCTCGGCCGCAAGCGCACTGAGATCGACATCACCGAGCTCCAGCGGGCGCCGACCGAGCCGCGAGAGCTCGAGCATGCTGTCGATCAGCACCCCCATCCGCTCGCTGCCCGCACGGACGCGCTCGAGCGCGTGACGTCCGTCGGCGTCGAGCTTGTCGGCGTAGCGGCTGAGGACCATTTGGCTGAAGCCGTCGATCGCGCGAAGCGGCGCGCGCAAGTCGTGCGAGACGGAGTAGCTGAACGCCTCCAGCTCTGCGTTTGCAGCCCGGAGCTCGTGCGTGCGCTCCTGCACGCGCTGCTCCAGCTCCTCCGAGAGGCGGCGCAGCTCGTCCTCGACCGCTCGGCGTTCCTCGTCACGCGCCATCGCCTCCAGCGCGAACGAGAGGTCGGCCGCCAGCCCGTCGAACAGCTCAACCTCTTCCTGGTCGAAGAACCCTGGCTCTGAGGCATAAGCCGTCAGCACCGCCACGCAACGATCCTCCACCACAAGCGGGAAACCGGCAGAAGATCGATACTCCCGCGCGAGCGCGGCGTCACGCCACGGCACCATCCGCTCGTCCGTCGCAATGTCCGTCGTGAACACGTGATGGCGCTCCCGCACGGCGATGCCGGTCGGCCCCCGGCCCTCCGGAACGTCGAGCGCGGAGATCCGGATCGATTCGAAGTAGCCCAGCACCGCGCCAGCGTGGGCGACGGGAACGATCCACCCGCCTGGGTCGATCTCACCCACCCACGCCATCCGCAGCCGCCCCTCCTCGACCAGCACGCGGCAGACCCGCTCGAACAGGGCAAGCCGCTGCCTGATCCGCACAATCGCCTCGTCAGCCCTGGACAGCGTCGCGTAGATGCGAGTAAACCGCTCCGCTCGCCGCTCGGCGACCACGCGACTGGTTACATCGCGACAGCTCACGACCACACCATCGCCCTCGCGAACGATCCGGACGTCGTAATGACGGGGACGGGCGACGCCACCGAACAGCGCGTTCAACTCAAGCTCGTCTGCCGCGAACGACTCGCCATTTTCGATCACCTCCCGATACAGCTCAAAGATCCGGCTCGAGGCCAGCTCGGGAAACAGCTCCAGCAGACCGCGTCCAAGCTGGTCCTCGGCGGTGATCTGACTGAACTCGCACGCCGCTCGATTGATGAACTCGGTACGAACGTCAACGACCCGCCCCGCGCTGTTACGCACCGCGCTGTAGATCGCGAACGGATCGAGCTGCGTATCGACCGCGGCTCGCAGCCGCTCGTCGCTCTCCCGCACCGCCCGCTCAATCCGCATGCGCTCGGTCACCTCGCGCCAACCGACGAGCGTCTCGTCCCAGCGAGCCCTGTCACACCTGCTGCTCGTCCAAGTCGATAGCAGCGGGCTACCGCCATGAAACGAGCCTGACTGGCTGGGCTTGCAAATCCCCGGCTGTGGAGGAGCGGCACCGAGCACGCGTAAGCGGCCCTGGCCCCGGCCAGGGCGTCTGAGCGTGGTCGGTAGTCAGCCCTCCTCACGCGGCGCTTCTCGGGAGCAGCACGTGGCATGCTCCGATGGTCGACGATGCGAACTGAGCGGCGGTTCGTCGCGCGTTCATCCCGGGCTCTCTCGATCCGGCGGAGGCTCGTTGATCACGAGCCAGAACAGTCCGAGTGCCTTGACGGCCTCGGAAAAGGCGTCGAACTCGACCGGCTTGACGACGTAGGCGTTGACTCCCTCGACGTAGCTTCGGTAGCGATCGGTCTCCTCTTTTGAGCTGGTCAGCACGACTACCGGCACGAGCTTGGTGCGCTCGTCCGCGCGTAGGCGCTTGAGCACGTCAAGACCCATGATCTTCGGGAGCTTGAGGTCCAGCAGCACGAGCGCCGGAAGCGGTCGGGACTGATCTTCGAAGTACTGAAGCGCTTCCTCTCCATCACCGGCGATGTCGATCTCATTGGCGATCTTGCTGTCCTTCAGCACCATGATCGTGAGGTCGCGATCGTCGGCGTTGTCCTCAACGAGGAGGATGTTGTTCGTTGAAGTCATGATCCGGTTTCCGTTGGTGGCTCGAGCTTGAAGTAGAAGGTGGCGCCCTCGCCGGGCCGACCTTCGCCCCACACCGCGCCGCCGTGGCGGCGGACGATCCGCTCCACGGTAGTGAGGCCGACGCCGACGCCGGGGAATTCGTCCTCGCGGTGAAGGCGGGCGAACGGCTTGAACAGCAGCCCGGCGAAATCCATGTTGAACCCGACGCCGTTATCGCGAACCGCGAACACCCCGGCGCCCGCGCGCATCACCTCGATCCTGGCGTCCTCCCGGGTGCTGGTGAACTTCCACGCGTTCCCGAGGAGATTGCGCATCACAACCCGCACCAGCCGCAGATCGCCCACAGTCTCCAACCCCTCCCCGATCACGAACTCGACCCTGCGCGCCGGATCCACTGCGCGTAGCTCTTCGCTGACCTCCCTGGCCGCCGCGCTGAGATCCACGCTCGTGAGGCTCAGCTCACGCCGGGTGAGGTCTGAGAGCAGCAGCATTGCGTCGATCAGCTCGCCCATTCTCGCGCTCGCCCGGCGGATCCGCTCGAGCGTCTCCCGGCCCTGATCGCCGAGCTGGTCGCCATGGTTCCGCGCCAGCACTGCGCCGAATGCGCTGATCGCGCGGATTGGCGTGCGGAGGTCGTGAGCCAGCGAATACGCGAACCCTTCGAGCTCCTGATTGGCAGCCCTGAGCTCGGCGGTCCGCTGCAGCACGCGCTGCTCGAGCTCGGCGTTGAGGCGATGCACCTCGGCCTCCGCGAGCTTGCGCTCAGTGATGTCCTCCAACTGCGCAAAGAACACCAACGCTTGCCCGTCCGCGTCGCGCACCAGGGTGCCCGTATACAGCGTGTACACGACAGCCCCGTCGGTGCGGATGTAGCGCCTCTCGCCGCGTTCAGCCCCGGTCTCGCTGACTCGTTGCGGGGCCGCTTGTGCGAGGGCCACCTCGTCGGGATGGATGAAGGTCGTGAAGCTCTGTCCCGCCAGCTCGGCCGGGTCGGCAAAACCGAGCATCCGTGCGAGCGTGGCGTTGACCTCGAGGTACCTTCCGTCCAGGCCGACGAGCGCCATCCCGATCGGCGAGGTCTCAAACCCACCGCGGAACCGTTCCTCGCTGGTGCGCAACGCCGCCTCCGCAAGCGTGCGGTCGGTGATGTCCTCCACCTGCGAAAACAGCACCGACGGTTGCCCGTCCGCGTCGCGCACAACCGAGGAACCAAACAGCGCGTACACGGTCGCGCCGTCCTTGCCGATGTACCGCCTCTCGCCGTGGTCGGTGCCCGTCTCGTGGAGTCGCTTGATGCTCGCGTACGTATCGGCCACGTCGTCGGGATGGACGAAGTCTTCGAAGCTCAGTCCGATCATCTCGCGCGGGTCGTCAACGCCGAGCATCCGCGCGTGCGTGGCGTTGACCTCAAGGTACCTGCCGTTCAGGTCGACGAGCGCCATCCCGATCGGCGAGTTCTCAAAGCCACCGCGGAACCGCTCCTCGCTGGCACGCAACGCCGCTTCCGCCTGCTTGCGCTCCGTGATGTCCTGAACCTGCGTGAACAGCATCGACGGTCGGCCGTCCGCGTCGAGCACCGCGGTCGACCCCATCAGCGCGTACACGACGGCTCCGTCCCTGCGGATGTAGCGCTTCTCGGCCACGTAGGGCTTGCCTTCTTCAACCATCAACCGGATGCCCTCGTGGTTCGCGGCCACATCCTCGGGGTGCGTGTAGCGCGCGAAGTCCTGTCCCGCCAGCTGCGCAGGGTCCTCGTAGTCCAGCATCCGCGCGAACGCCGCGTTCGCCTCAACGAGACTGCCGTCCAGGCCGGTGAGCGCCATCCCGGTGGGCGAATGGTCAAACCCACTGTGGAACAGTTGGTCACTCGCGCGAAGCGCCTCCTCGACCCGCCGGCGTTCGGTGACATCACTGATGTTGCCTCCGACGCGCACAATGCGGCCGTCGTCGATCACCGGCCGGCCGATCGTGCGCACCCAGACCCTCTGCCCGTCGGCGCGGATCAGCCCGAGCTCGAGATCGTAAGGCACGCCCTCGTCCACCAGCCGCTTGAACGCCGCATCGATGATCGGCGCGCTCTCGGGATCGTAGGCCGCGATCGCCTGCGTGACCTCCGTCGCATCGGACGTCCGCTCGACGCCGTAGATGCGGAACACCTCGTCTGTCCACGTCAGCTCGCCGGTCGCGACGTCGTACTCCCAGCCGCCCGTCTTGCTGACCTCCTCGGTGCGCTCGAGCAGCCCGGCGATGTGTGCCAGTTCCTCCTCGACCCGCTTGCGCTCGGCGATGTCCGAGTTCAGCTCGATGATTGCGCTCGGCCGCCCGTCCGAACCGCGCTGCAGCGCCTGCCGACTGGAGACCACGATCACCGTTCCGTCCTTGCGCGTGTGGCGCAACTCCCCGACCCACCGTCCCTCCCGAACGAGCGCGTCATCGACCGCCCCTCTGGACTCCGGGAAGACCGTCGCGAGCAGCTCATGCGTGACCTGCCCAAGCGCTTCTTCTGGGCTGTAGCCGTAGATCGCCTGCGCCTCGCGGTTCCAGAACGTCACACGACTCTCAGCCGGATCACGCACGATCACCGCATCGTGAGCCAGATCCAGCAGCTCGGCTCGCAGCCGCAGCTCCTCCTCACTCCGCCTGCGCTCGGTGACGTCGCGCGCAGACACCACGAGGTCCTCACCCATCGAGGCGATGATCGTGTCGACCACTCGGGTCGCGAGCGGGGTGCCAGCCCACGCCCCCTCGTGGCGGACGTCATCGGTCCGGCACGGCTCGCCGGTCACCGCCACCCGGCGGTAAACCTCGAAACGGTCACTCCCCGGATACTGGGGAAACAGCTCCCCGAGTCGATGGCCGAGCAGCTGCTCGCGGTCGAAACCAACGAGCGCGCAGTGGGCATCGTTTACGTACTCGTAGCGAAAATCGACGATTCCGCCGTCATCACCACGAACCGGTGAGACGATCGTGACCGAATCGAGCATCGACCCGACCGCCGCATCGAACCGCTGCTCGCCGGCCTCGACTCGCGCCTCGATCCGGCGGCGTTCGGTCGCATCGATCCACGTCACGGCGACCTGATCGCCGACGCTCGTGGCGCGGACAATGAGCTGCCGCTCCGTCTGCTCGCCGTCCCCCCCGACCGCAAAGACGAAGTCGTCCCGGCTGAACGGCTCGCCGGTCTCGATCACGCGCACGAACGCGTCAAACAGCCCGGAGCTCCGCGCTTCCGGGAGGAACCCAAGCAGGCACCTGCCGATCAGTCCCTCGCGCGCCACGCCGTGGACTGCGCACGCGGCGTCGTTCGCGAACGCGTAAACGAAGTCGACGACGCTCCCGTCAGCGTCACGCGCCGCGGTCAGCAGCACCAGCGGATCGATCAGCGTCTGAAGCGTGGCTCGGAACCGCTCCGCGGACTCCTGCAGCGCGTCCAGTGCTCGGCGCTCGTCGGTCACATCAACGGCGGCGCCGATCACGCAGGAGACCTCGCCGTACTCGTCCAGGACCGCGCTGTTGCGCCAGCTCAGCAGCCGCCACCGCCCGTCCCTGGTGATCCAGTGATTCTCATAGCGATTCGGACAATCGCCGGCGCGCAGACGGGCGAACACTTCGCGCGTGACGGACTGCTCCTCCTCGGGGACCAGCCCGGTCTCCCACAGCTTGCGACCGCGGATCTCCTCGCCGCTATATCCGGCCAGCTCCTCCCCAGCACGATTAAGATCAACCACGCCCCCCTGCGCGTCGAGGACCACAACGACTGCCGGAACAGTCTCGAGCACGACAACGTCCGTCGGACGCGAAGCACCCGCGGCCGCAGGCAAATCCGGTGCGAGTTTGCGATCAGCCACTGAAAACCCAACCACACGCTAGGGCTCAGCCGCGCGCTGCCGCATCCGGCATTCGTACGCCCCGCCCACCGGACAACTACCGAGACCACGAACTGCTCCCCGCCCCGCGATTACACCGCTTCCCCTTCCCACGTGATTGCGGGAGTCTTCCGGCGGGCACGGCTGGGTCTCTGCTCCTCGTTCATCACAGTCAATTGCACAACCGCTCGAAATGAGCTTGCGATCCGCCGACGCGAAGGATTCAACGAACGCGCCGGCAGGCTCCGCCCTCGTGCGGAGCGGCGCGGCCCGGCTAACTGCCTCCGTCTTAATCGGTAGCAGAGAATTCACGCAGGCTTGCAAGCACGTCGCAGCGCCGATGCCGGGGGTTCCATGCTGCGCAAACCCGCCTCCATCGGGCTCGCGAGGCTGCTGCCTTCGGCGGAGAGGAGAAGCGGCGATCGGGATGGCCTGGATGTGCGTGCCTGAGTAGGCTGGGGTGTGCGATGCCTCCACAGACAGATTACGCGCGGAGTGGCGAGGTCAGCATCGCGTATCAAGTCGTCGGCGACGGTTCGCTCGACCTCGTTTTCGTGCCCGGCTTCATCTCGCACCCGGTGCTTCAGTGGGCGGATCCGCCGATCGCGCGATTCCTCGAGCACCGTCAAGGACCTCGTCGTGGGCTCGGGGATATGGTTCAGCGACCGTGGCGTTTGCGAGTTGAAGGGCGTGCCCGCCTAGTGGTCCAGCGTCTTCACAACATCTTTTAGGACTCCCTCGACGGTCACGCCCGGGGGCATCCCGGTCTCCCAAACGACATTGAACACGTCGTTGCCCACCCGTACGGCACCGTGGTCGGTACCGATGTATGCCTCGTCACCGATTCCCGCGACGGGTTGTACGCCCCCCGTGACGCTGACGAACTTTTCAAGGACCTGGTGGGCGGCGGTGTCGCTGCTGAACGTGAGCAGAGTGTCGATGCCCGCGAGCACCGTAGTAGGACTGACTTGTATCGGCTCGTTCACGGTCACGGTGTACTGGATGTTGCATTCGCCGCGATATGGAGCGAGGACCTCGGTCAGGGGCGTGTACGTGATCCAGCCCGCAGGCACTCCCGGAGGGCCTGGTAGCTCGGCGAAGTCGGTGGTGGGGAGCAGGTTGATGCACGAGCGGGGCTTCAGGTTCTTGCCGCTGCTGACCGTCAGGTTCACCTTGGTCCCCTTCGGCCGCTTCGCCCCCGCCCCCGGACTGCTCGAGATCACGTGACCCTTCGCCACCGTCGACGACGCCTTCTTCGTCACCGTCCCCACAGCACAGTGCGCCTTC
>Ga0116218_1001373_pt1 | contig 15518 bp, 10 predicted proteins | sample Sb_taG_2_FD_88966 | JGI IMG/M metagenome (GOLD analysis project Ga0116218, IMG submission 88966) | Peat soil microbial communities from Weissenstadt, Germany - Sb_50d_5_LS metaG | ecosystem: Environmental > Terrestrial > Soil > Wetlands > Peat | place: Germany: Weissenstadt | collected 2010-09-21 | reverse complement strand
TTACATACTCCATAGGAAGTGCGTTCTGAATAACGATGTTTTCATTTGTAGCCTCACCAAATACCAGTTCGACTGCAAGATCTTCAGGTTGAAGTTTATTTGAACGCACCCACGCTCTCACGTTGATGCCCTCTCCAAGGCTCAGTTGTCCTTCGCGCTGGCCATCGACATACAGTTGCAGTTCAGGCCACGCTTGCTTTACCTTGTCTTTCCAGGAAGCTAAGGTGCGAGCTGCAACGTAATTGCTTTGTTCAATTTCCACACTCAGCTGAATCTGCGGCACATAAAAACGTTTGGTATATTCCTTTACCATACGTCGCATGCTGAAAGCTGGTGCGCAGGTTCGGATTGCCTCCTTCATAACAGCGACCCAGGCATGAGGAATGCCATCAGCCCCTCGATCATAATACAATGGAACGATCTCTTCCTCGATTATCGAATACAGTGAGAGGCTGTCAGCTTCGTCCTGGACATCTGGATCGTGATATTCACGTTCCTCGCCAATCGCCCAACCATTTTTGCCATCGAAGCCCTCAGCCCACCAGCCGTCTAGTATACTACAATTTGGCTGACCATTGAGCGCGGCTTTTTGACCACTGGTACCACTTGCCTCGTGGGGGCGAATTGGATTATTTAGCCAGAGGTCCGTGCCCGAAACCAGGTAACGAGCCATATCTATGTCGTAATTTTCCAGGAAAACAACCTTTCCTCTGAATGCATCACTACGAGAGAAACGATATACTTGCTCGATCAGAGATTTACCTGGTCCATCGGCAGGATGAGCTTTTCCTGCAAAGATGATTTGTACGGGTCGGTCAGGATTATTGAGAATTCGTCTTAAACGTTCCGGATCGCGAAAGATAAGCGTAGCTCGTTTGTATGTCGCGAAGCGCCGTGCAAAACCAATGATTAAAGCATCGGGACGTAGCATTTGCTCGAACTCAGCCATTTGGACAGAGCCTTCTCCCAGGCGCAGGTGATGGCTTTTTAAATTTCGACGAGCATAATTGACAAGAGCCTCTTTCCGCTGCATGTGAATATTCCATAGTTCTTCATCAGGAATACCCATGATTGCATCCCATAGATCAAATTCATCTACATGCTCCTCCCAATCTTCACCCAGGTAGCGCTTGAAAAGAGTGTTCATCTCTGGAGCGATCCACGAAGGAGAATGCACTCCATTTGTAACAAAATCAATTGGCACCTCATCGGCATCTACCTCTGGCCATAAAAACTGCCACATATCCCTTGAGACTGCTCCGTGGAGGGCGCTTACACCATTATGCTGACCGGTCAGGCGCATTGCAAGTACAGTCATGCCATAAGAAGGTCCCCAGCCATGATCCTCGCGTGCCACATCCATAAAATGATCACGAGTTAATCCAAGTTGCCCCCAGTAGGTACTGAAATACTTGTCGACGAGGTCATAGGAAAAGGTATCGTTACCTGCTGGTACAGGAGTATGTGTAGTAAAAAGCGAATTAGCAGCAACCACCTCGCATGCTTCGTTAAAGGTTAACCCTGATGCTACCAATTCTCGACAACGTTCCAAATTAAGAAATGCTGCATGACCCTCGTTGATATGCCAGGCGGCGGGTGAGATCCCCAGTGCGCGTAAAGCGCGGACGCCACCAATACCCAGTACAATTTCCTGAGAAATGCGGATCTCTCGATCACCACCATATAAGCGCGCTGAAAGTTCTCTGTCATGTGGAGCATTAGGAGCAACATCTGTATCCATCAAATATAACGTAATGCGTCCAACTTGCAATTTCCAAATTTTGGCATGAATTCGTCTTCCTGGCAATTCGACTTGAATCATTATTTCGTTACCATCAGGATCGCAAGCTGGGATAGCAGGAGCTTCAGAGAAAAGTAACTTGTCATAAAATGCCTCTTGTACACCTTCACGAGTCACACTTTGTCTGAAATACCCTTGAGGATATAAGAAGCCAACACCGATAAATGGAAGGCCAAGGTCGCTAGCTTCTTTGCAGTGGTCGCCTGAAAGAATGCCGAGACCTCCCGAGTAAATAGGTAACGCTTCATGTAATCCGAATTCTGCTGAGAAATAGGCTATCGTATTGTTTACCAATTCGGGATAATTTTGTGAGAACCATGTTTCTGTACGGGGATTCATATAGTGGTCAAAATCACTGAGAACACTATCATAATGTTCAAGGTATGAAGCATTACTAACCGCTTGTTGAAGATTTTCGGGTTGAACTTCGGTAAGAAAACGGACTGGGTTGTGCCCAACTTCTTCCCACAGTTTTGAATCAAGCTCTTTATACAAAGCAAGTGCTTCAGGGTGCCAACTCCACCAAAGATTGTAAGCCAGTTCGTAGAGTCGACTGATGCGGGATGGCATGGTAGGGAAGACGGTAACGCGGCCAAATACTTTCACAGAATCAGGTTCCTTTACTTTAACTATCGTGCATCTGAATCCAGCCATGACGGAGCGCGTGTACAACAGCAGCGGTTCGATCATTGACTGAGAGCTTTTTAAGGATAGATGTGATGTGATTCTTAACCGTCTGATCACTTATCTTAAGTGATTTAGCGATCTCTTTGTTGCTATTGCCTCGCGCAATATAGTCCAGGATTTCAACTTCACGACTTGACAACGGGGAGTAGGTATCTTTGCCGGGGGCTTCTTCCTCTTCCACTGATAGTTCTCGAAACGATTTAAGGACACGGCTGGCGAGTTGTGGTTTTGATAACACGTCATCATTGATGAGGTATTCACCATGGCTTACCCTGCGAACTGCATCGGTTAATTCTTCGGGTGTGATGTTGCGTGTATAATAGGCAGCGGCTCCCACTTTTATCGATTGGAACAGGCGCTCCTCATCTTCTGAAGGGGTGAGGATCATAATAGCCATTTGAGGAACAAGATGGCGCATTTGCCTGGCTATTTCTAATGGATCAGCCGAGGTAAGACCCGCATCGATCAGTGCTACATCGGGGTTTCCAGTGCGGGATAGTTCGAGAATCTCTTCTGCATCGGTAGATTTACCGATGATCTCACAATCGCCCATTTGTTCGAGCGTAGAGCAAATACCCTGCCGGAACAAGGGTTGCTCATCAACTACTATCACTCTTATCGTTTCCATCAAATTCCTCGCCGCAGAGCAGCTAGAGCGGAATTGCCGCTGTACTGCCTACACTTCTAGCATTATATTCCCAAATTTAGATGAGAGAATTCACTCCTCAAGTTTAAAGGGGGGGAGTGTAGTTAGGATAGTGATGCATTCAGCACATTCCCAACTATTGCATCATTATACACACAAATCATGCGTTGAACAATTGTTTGATAGCCAATCTGGTGGTATTTCAGGGCATTGGAGAGAATCGCAGAATAAATATTTCTTGTAACTATATGCGTTCGAGCCGTTTTAGGGTTGAATTGATGCCAACACGCAAACACTCGATCACGCCTTTCCCTGTGACGGCTACGGACTCGAAGCTTGGTATATGGTATGGGTTGAGGTATTGTTCAAGTACAGAAACAGGCAGTATGTCTTGTAAGTCCCTCTTGTTCCACTGCATAACCAGGGGAAAATCGTTAATATCTTTGTTCATTCGCCTTAGCTGTTCCTGAAGCTCATTCCAGCTCTCGATGTTCTCTTGCAATTTACTGGCCTGAGAATCAGCTACAAAAATGACGCAGTCAGCTCCTTTGAGGACAGAAATACGCGTCTGTTGATAGAGTACCTGGCCAGGCACTGTATAAAGTTGGAAGCGAATTTGGAAGCCATGAACTTTCCCCAGTTCAAGTGGAAGCAAATCGAAATAGAGAGTACGCTCGGTCTCAGTGTCGATCGAGACCATGTCTCCTACATCTTTAGGGTTGACTGCCTGGTGTATGTAATGCAGGTTAGTGGTTTTGCCACACAGACCAATGCCATAATAGACTATCTTGCAGTTAATTTCTCTTTTTGCCATGTTTATTAGGGACATTCGTGGTTATTCTCCTACCCGCTGAAACGTGTCTTTTCCAGAACGCACTCATCAAGATTGATAGATAAACTGTAGAGGCGACCTGTGATACGGTCGCCTTGTTTCGGTCATCTTTGTTACGCAACAGTATACAGCATATCGTCGAAATTGCCAACTTGCTAAATTTGCTATCCAACGACTTTATTCATTACACTATATTAACTAAACGCAAGACACACACTTTCAGGAGTAACAAATGTACTGTAATTGGGGAATTCTTGGCCCCGGATTTATTGCAACTCGCGCTGTTATCCCTGCCATACAACAGGTTCCAAACTCCTGTGTATTGGCTGTTGCTAGCAGCAAAGAACAGCGTGCGAGAGAAGTCGCTATCCGCTTTGGCATCGAAAGGTTCTACTTTGATTACCAGGCGTTGCTTGATGATCCTGACATTGATATAGTCTATATTGCTTTACCGAATCACCTGCATCGCGAATGGACAATTCGCGCGGCAGCAGCAGGGAAGCATGTACTTTGCGAGAAACCACTCGCGATACATGCGGATGAGTGCAACGAAATGATTGCTGCATGCCAACAAGCTCATGTACTTTTGATGGAAGCTGTGATGTACCGCTTTCATCCTCGCATGATCTACCTGAAACAGATGCTACTGGCTCATGAACTTGGTGATGTACGTTTTTTACATGCCGCATTTTCTTTCAATTTTAACGCACCTGACAATTATCGTGCGTATAAACAATTTGGAGGTGGCGCCTTACTTGATATAGGTAGTTACTGTGTCAATGCCGCTCGCTGGCTCATTGGCACCGAACCAGTATCATCACAGGTAGTCACTTCCTATAACCAGCAATCTATTGATTCGAACACAAGTGCCATTCTGCGTTTTAGCGAAGATGCATCCGCGCATATTCAATCGAGCTTTGTGGCCGCAGAGCATCAGGTAATCGAGGTAGTCGGTACAACAGGCGTGGCCACCGCGCCGCTTGCATTTACAGCCTGGTATGACGATACAACCATACTGCTTATCCAGCATGGCACAGTCTTTGAGCAAAGGGAGTTCGCGCCATCTAACCCCTATCAACTCATGGTTGAGCATTTTGCGACTTGTGTAATGGAAAAAACTACCTTACTTTATCCAGCAGAGGATGGGTGGGCGAATCTGCGAGTCTTGGATATGTTAAGAGGCATTGATAATGCCCTGTAAAAGTGTGATGTAACCTTGACTTCTAACCATTGACGAATGGCCTGGAAAGGGCTAGACTTACAATCAATTGAACTCGCTAAGTATAAAAACTGATACAAAAGGTCAGGTAGGAAAAAATGGCTATTGATACTATAATTGCTGCTGATTATGAGGTTGTCATTGGACTTGAAGTACATTCACAACTTCTAACTAAAAGCAAAATGTTCTGCTCATGTAGTACGGATTATGCTTATGCTGCTCCAAACACCCATGTCTGTCCTATATGTATGGGTATGCCTGGTGTTTTACCAGTTATAAATCAACAGGCCATTGCTTATACAATCATGACGGCTCTGGCACTCAATTGTGAGATTCCTCAATATTCGAAGTTTGATCGCAAAAACTATCCATATCCTGATCTCATGAAAGGTTACCAAATCTCTCAATATGACATACCGTTGAGTAAAAATGGGTACCTGACCATTGATCACAATGGCCAGATAAAACGTATTGGTATTACTCGCGTTCATCTCGAAGAAGATACTGCACGTTTACTGCATCATGAAGGCTATAGCCTGGTGGACATTAACCGTTCTGGTACTCCATTAATGGAGATTGTCAGTGAGCCTGATTTACGTTCACCAGAAGAAGCACGGCTCTATATGCAGAAACTTCGTGAAATTCTGGTATATCTTAGTGTTTCTTCGGGACGAATGGAGGAAGGAAGCCTGCGTTGTGATGCAAACATTTCTATTCGACCTAAGGGGCAGCGGGATTTGGGGGTCAAGACAGAGATCAAAAATATGAATAGTTTTCGTTCGGTTGAGCGAGCGTTGGCATATGAAGCACAGCGCCAAATTGAGTTGCTACGAACTGGACAGGCTATTCATCAGGAAACACGTGGGTGGGTCGAAGCAAAAGGTGTTACAGTCTCACAACGCAGTAAGGAATATGCGCATGATTATCGTTACTTTCCAGAACCGGATCTTCCACCACTGTTAATAAGCAGCGTTTGGGTTGAAGAGTTACGAGCACACCTTCCAGAATTGCCTGATGCTCGACGCGCGCGTTACATCGACGATTATGGTCTATCAGTGCAGGATGCCAATGTATTGACTGAAGACAAAACACTTGGTGATTACTTTGAGCAGGTATTAGCAGTTTCTCAAACGAGCGCTCTGAAAGACCGAGCAAAAGCTGTCGCTAATCTGGTGCTCAACGATGTAGTGCGATTACTGAAATCAAACTCTATATCCATATCCGAAAATCCTTTATCTCCATCAGCATCAGCTAACTTGCTTGATCTGCTTGAGAAGGAACGTATAACAGGTAAGCAAGCTAAAGAAGTATTGGAGGAAGCATTTGCATCAGGCAAAATGCCCGATGTGATCGTGAAAGAAATGGGGATTCAACCACCCATAAGTGATCAGAGTGCGTTGCAGCGAATTGTAGAGGAGGTGATAACCAACAATTCCAAAGCAGCTAATGACTATAGGGCTGGCAAAACAAATGCTTTGCAGGCTTTGATTGGTCAGGTGATGAAGCAGACCCGAGGCCAGGCGAAGGCCGATAGTGTTCGAAAGATACTCATGGAAAAACTGGACGAGACAACACTGAACTAGATGGTGTTTCGTCCCTTTGAAAAGGAGAAATGCAGACCATGCACGATGAAGTGAAGTCTGCCGCACTGAATCCCTATCATATGGCTGTTCAACAATTCGAAGCAGCCGCTGACAAAATCAACCTCTCAGAGGATATGCGAGAGATTCTGCGACAACCCAAGCGTGAACTTACAGTCAATTTTCCGGTTCGACTTGATAATGGACGGGTTAGAACCTTTACAGGTTATCGCGTTCAGCATAACGTCAATCGTGGCCCTGCCAAAGGCGGCATTCGCTATAGCCCTGAGGTCACTCTTGACGAGGTCAAAGCACTAGCTATGTGGATGACTTGGAAGTGTGCAGTCGTGGGTATACCTTACGGAGGCGCGAAGGGCGGTGTTATTTGTGATCCCAAACAGATGAATCCGAGTGAACTGGAACGTCTTACTCGCCGCTATGCAACCGAAATTTCAATCGTCATAGGCCCCCACAGCGACATACCAGCACCTGATGTTAACACGAATGCGCAAGTGATGGCGTGGATCATGGACACCTATTCCATGCATGAAGGCTACTCTATACCTGCTGTGGTCACCGGCAAACCTCTTTCTATCGGTGGTAGTGAGGGTCGTAACGATGCCACTGCTACAGGTGTTTTATTTGTTACTCGTCAGGCCGCTAAACATATTGGCATGCCATTAAAAGGCGCTCGCGTGAGCGTCCAGGGCTTTGGAAATGCAGGCTCTATCGCCGCAAGACTTTTCCATCATGAAGGGTGCAAAATCGTTTCGGTGAGCGATACCAGGGGTGGTATTTATAATGAAGCTGGCCTTGATCCCGCTGCTGTGTTGCGTTTCAAGCAAGAGCAAGGCAGCGTTATCAATTTTCCGCATGCGCAGAAAGTAAGTGTACAGGATGTGCTGGAGCTGCCTTGTGATATCCTGATACCTGCTGCTACCGAAGGCGTCATTACTTCAACAAATGCTGACCGCGTTCAAGCTAAGATTATTTCAGAGGCTGCTAACGGCCCGACAACTCCTGAAGCGGATGCCATACTGTTCGGAAAGGGCGCACTTGTCATTCCTGACATTCTTGCAAATGCTGGTGGTGTGACTGTTAGTTATTTTGAATGGGTGCAAGACCTGCAAAGCTTCTTCTGGGGTGTAGAAGAGATAACACAGAAGCTTGAAATGATCATGAATCGCGCCTATGCAGCCGTCGCTGAGAAAGCCGATCAGTTCTCTTGCGATATGCGTTTAGCTGCCAATATGCTTGCTATCTCCCGTGTTGCCGAAGCGACACAGGTACGTGGAATTTACCCATAAAAGTACCATGTTTTGGAATGAAAGGAGAGGTTGATACACTTCGTAACTTTCAACCTTTCCTTTCATTCCATCTACCTGCGATGATTAAAAACCTCTGCGCGGTTCTCGCTTTGGTTTCTTAGTGGGTTTTGGAGTTTTCACCTGCCTCCCCGGTTTTGGCTTTTTGCGACCGCGAGAGCCCCAACCATCTTCATCCTCCTCTTCCTCTTCTTCTATCTCTTCATCAAAGAAGAGTTCATCTTCATCCTCTTCCATTTCCAACTCGTCCGGCGTAATTTCAGCTTCGGGGATAATCACTTCCTCTTCAGGTTCATCTAAAACATTGTCCGGGAGCTCTAAGTCGACTACATCATCTGCCAAATCAAATTCACTCTCATCACTCTCTTCGAACTCCTCCGGCTCAAATGCTGGCTCAACCACAGTTTGTGCTCTGGATGTCGTATAGCCGTCAGTTGCTGCAGGTGCGTGATTACGTCCTGCTCTTCGTAGAGGTGTTGGTTCTAACTCTGGTTCAGCCATTTCAGTATCGTCTTCCACAAGATCAATCTCATCTTCGCCCTTTGCGGCGCCAATGACCGTGCGTCCTGCTGCTACGTCTAACCAGAACTGAGAGTAGTAATGTGGTCTGTCTGTTTCTTTCTCGCTATCTTTCCTTGTCATTCTTCACCTTCTCATGCAAGAGAGGTTCACACAGGCAACTCGAAACCTGATAGGGTACCTGGAGCGTCTCCGACTCCGTTGCCATATGAAGATTATCCTTGCAAGAATGGCATTTCTTACCACTGCACATTGTGGTAATTCTCCTGCCATCATAAGAAGAAAGTGTAAACCTGTCAAGATGCAATTTGATATTGCTCGAGCCGCTTGAGAAGAGGCATGAGATGCCGTCAATACCCCAAGTGCATGAATTTTCAGGTCAAGGTATTTGCAGAGAAAAGTTTTCAACCATATAATGTACTGTAAATGATATGTAATAGACCCTCTTCGTTTGAAGAAAGCGTCATAGATGTAATAACATTCCGATACAAGTATATGTAGTACTCACCGCTTCTCAATCACAAGGGCTTCATAATCATCGATCCTAGCTTTGATTCAGCATAACCATAATAATTAATAAGTAGATTTGCCAGGGTACCTGTTAATGGTACACCAACAATTGGAGGAAATAGTTGGCCAGAATTCTCGATAGTATTGATAGTCCGTTACAATTACGCGCATTGAAACCAGCGCAAATGACCCAGTTGGCCGAAGAAATTCGGCGCGAAATCGTCGAAAAAGTTGCGGAAAAAGGTGGTCATCTGGCTCCTAATCTTGGTGTAGTTGAGTTAACGATGGCTCTGCATTATGTCTTCAATACACCAGACGACTTATTGGTTTGGGATATCGGACATCAAGCATATGTGCATAAACTTTTGACAGGACGGCGTGAGCGTTTTCATACCATTCGTCAATTTGGAGGGCTTTCGGGCTATCTCAGACGCGAAGAAAGTGAATACGATGTTTTTGGAGCAAGCCATGCAAGCACTTCGATATCAGCGGCGCTAGGGTTAGCTGTTGCTCGTGATTTGCAAGACCAGAATTTTAAAGTGGTTGCTGTAATTGGCGATGGTGCATTGACTGGTGGTATGGCCTTGGAGGCCATCAATAATGCTGGAAGCTTGAAGAAAAATCTGATCATTGTATTGAATGATAATGAAAAATCAATTTCTGATAATGTTGGCGCACTCCACCATTATTTGAGTAATGTACGGCGTATGGAAACCTCGCCAAGTTATCGTCGCTTACGCGAGATGGCTAAAGGTTCGATCGAAAAATTGCCCAGGGTGGGGGATAAGGCGCGCGAAGCTGCTGGAAGAGCTGAGATGAGTTTCAAGAATTTTGTCTTGCACAATAAAAATGGAATGATTTTTGAAGAGCTAGGTATAAAATTCTTTGGACCATTTGATGGGCATGATTTGCCTCACTTACTCGATGTTTTTGAGAATATTAAACATGTTGAAGGGCCGGTAATTGTACAGGTCGTTACGAAAAAAGGCAAAGGTTGGGAATACGCTGAGAACGACTCGACCAAGTGGCACGGGCCAGGGGCCTACGATTATGCTACAGGTGTCATTAAGAAAAATCTCAATGACCCCCCAACGTACACTGAAGTTTTTGCCAATACTCTCGTAGAAATAGCTGAGAAAGATAAAACTGTCGTTGGCATTACGGCTGCAATGGCAGAGGGTACAGGCTTGAAGAAGATGCACCAGCGTTTTCCAGACCGCTACTTCGATGTTGGCATCGCTGAACAACATGCTGTTACTTTTGCTGCTGGTCTTGCGGTTGGTGGTCTACGCCCTGTTGTTGCCATTTATTCGACTTTCTTACAGCGAGCCTACGACCAGGTTATACACGATGTTTGTATGCAAGATTTACATGTTGTGTTTGCTATGGATCGAGCAGGAGTTGTTGGTGAAGATGGTCCTACTCAACACGGTATATTCGATATTGCGTTCATGCGAACTATCCCAAATATGAAGCTCATGGCGCCTAAAGATGAAAATGAGCTACGTCACATGCTCTATACGGCTGTCTATATGGATGGTCCCGTGGGATTACGTTATGCACGAGGAAAGGCTATAGGTGTTTCTCAAGATCGCGATCTACACATGTTAGAGATCGGTAAGGCAGAACTCCTGATACCATCCACACTTGAGGAAGCTGAGCAGCAAGAATGTGTCATTCTTGCTTATGGCAGCACAGTTGCTCAGGCTGAACAGGCGGCAAAAGAGTTGAGTGAAAACGGAATCCACGTTGCAGTAGTCAATGCGCGTTGGGCTAAACCACTTGACGAAGAGTTGATTTTACGCCTGGCTGCAGGAACGCGTCGCGTTGTCACCGTTGAGGATCATATGGTTGCTGGAGGTTTTGGTAGTGCAGTCCTTGAACTTTTAGAGTCTCATGGTCTGCTACAGACTGTTGAAGTACGGCTCGTTGGTTTCCCAGATAGGTTGATCGAGCATGGTGCTCCATCTATTCTGAAAGAATTATACGGGCTGACTTCTTCACATATTAAGGACGTGGTGCGGGAATTGGTAGAAGCCGAATCAAAAGGCTATGAACTGGCGCATTAAAGTGTTCCGCTTATACGATATTCCCGTCTTGCATTCGAATAATACGATTTGCTCGCTGCCCTACTTCTAAGGCATGTGTTACTATAACCAGTGTCTGAGCGTGTTCGCGATTAAAAAGTGCGAGCAAATCCATGACATCGTTAGCCGACTCGCTGTCAAGATTTCCTGTGGGTTCATCTGCCCAAACAATAGCGGGATCATTTGTCAACGCGCGTGCAATCGTAACACGTTGGCGTTGTCCTCCTGAAAGTTCAGCAGGTCGGTGGCGTGCTCTATCCGCAAGACCAACACGATCCAGCAACTCCAACGCCCGGCTGCGGGCTTTTCTACTGGAAGTCTTAGAAACTAACATAGGAAGTTCTACGTTTTCTACCGCACTAAGCATAGGCAAGAGGTTGAAATCTTGAAAGACGAATCCCATATGTTTGGCACGGTATGTTGTTCGCTGGTTATCCGTCAAATCACGCAAGTTATCGCCCTGAATAAATACGTTACCATCATCGATAGTATCAAGCCCCGCAAGGCAGTTAAGCAGCGTTGTCTTGCCGCAGCCGCTAGGGCCCATAATGGCTACCATTTCTCCCTTAGCCACTACCATATCGATTTTGCGCAATGCTTCCACGCGTAATTGCCCACTACGATAAATTTTATGTACTTTTTGTGCTTCAATAATTGGTTGTTCTAGCATTTGATCTTCCTACTACGACCGCAACGCCTCTGAAGGCGCAACTCTCCCTGCCTGCCATGCAGGGAGCAGAGCTGCTAGAAGCGAAGCTAATAGCGCAATACTCACAATCAGACCCAGTTCTTCCCAGGGAACTGAAAAGGTTAGACCTGTATGGAATTGCTCGAAGAAATTTACCGCAAATATATTGCGCGAGAGAATGAGTCCAAGAGTTACACCTATCAGGCTGCCAACACATCCAACGAAGAATGATTCGCACAGGAAGGCCCCTTGCAACAATCGTCTCTTAGATCCGAGTGCGCGCAGCATTCCAATCTGCTGGCGGCGTTCGACTACAGCTCGAGTGCCTGTAATTGCAAGCGCAGCTACTCCAAGTAATAATGTCAACCCAACTACGCCTAATAAAACATTACTCAGTAGAATGCGTGGCCCTCGAACTGTCCAAATTGCGTCTTCTAAAACAGTTGTCTCCAGACCATTATCCAGAAAGGCTGACCCTAGTGCTAAAGCTAGAGCCCGTTTATCCTGCCCTGGTGCAACCTTAAAGTAGTATGTTTCGGCTGCAGGTGTCGATGGATCAGTTTGGGAATTGCTATAAGCTTTTTGCGAGATGTATAGTCCGAAATGAGCACTATCGCTATTATCTACAACTCCGATAATGGTCAGTTTTAATGCTGTTCGTTGCTCAAAACCTGCTACCCAGACCTGTGTAGGTGCGAAGCTTGTATCACCTTGATAGACTCCATTCATCGAGTAGGTAAAGTATGGATCAAAACCTGGAGGGATAGTAGGTGAACCAACAGCCGATGGTGATGGTGCGTTAGGATCATACACAGGTGAATTGACCAGGCTAAAGGGTCGGTAAGGTAATGCTGTATTGTCAATAAGTGCATAATTGGGATGTGATTGCAATGCTTGCCATACAGCGTTATCGTTATTGAAACCCTGAGCTCGCGCGGTAAGGTGTAAGCCATAACCTTGCAAGAATCCCCCGCTGACAACTTGCGCTGGATAAATATGCCAGGCAGGGGTATCAGCATTTGGCTGAAGCACTCCTACTGCTGTTGAATCCTGGGTGCCTATCGTGCTAAAGGCGTTGGGATCTATACCGTGGCTAACCAGGGCAGCACGTATGTCAGGGATTGGCTTAAAATATGCCACGGCTTGAATATCGTAGCCGCCAGTCTGGTAGTTGATATTGGTATAGTTGTTCTGCATCGCATTCGTGATAACAGCCATGGTCGTCATTGCGAAAACGACAAGACTAAACATTACAATACTTAAACCGGTTCGGAAACGGTGGTGCAGGGGATATGCCGAGGCTAGCCTGGTCATGATTAGTATTCCTGGCAACCACGAGCAGAGCGCCAGCAGAGGGCGGATGAGTAAATCAGCATTAGCAGTGAGTGCCCACACAACTCCAAATACCATCATTAAGCTTGCTACAAAAAAAACTTCAACTCCCCCCTGAAAACGAGGCAAACCCAACACGGCTAATGCATCAAAGGGTAGCGCCCAGTATGCGAAGATCGTAAGTCCTACAACAGCTGCGAATATTCTTTGAACTGATTTCTTCCAATTATTTTTCCCTAACTTTCCTAAGATCCAGTCAATGCACGATACAAGAATCAAACCTATGCCAATCACAAGCAACGAAAGGCCTAGAGAAAAGGGCAAAATTTGTGATTTCTTTAACCCAAACTCAAACAATAGAAAGCCTGCCAGGAGCGGTAAGATGCCCAATCGAGACAATTTACCTGTCAACCCGATCAATATATCAGGAATTTGTTCCCTTAAGATACGTCGGATATTGTGTGTCGAACCAATACGCTTGATTAAATCAAGAAACTGTCTTGAGATCTCAGCGAGAGGTGCAGATGGACGTTCTGACTCAGGAAGGTTACGCAATGCATCCACTATAGTCATACGACTTACCGCCCAGGCAGAAAATCCTATAGAACAGAATGTGAAGATCACTCCCAGACAATAGGCAATCACAAGACTGCGTGGCTGTATAACGAGTTTGAGGGGAAAATTAAAACGTGCAAGGATGGGTTCTAAAATAAGGAAAAGTATTGCCCCAATGCCTAAACCGAGAAACAGGCCAATAAATGAAGAGATTAAGTCGTAGACTGTTCCCTCAAAGATGTACATCAAAACGAGGTGCCTGCGCTGTACACCTATCGCACGTGCCATACCCATCTCTGCTCGACGTTCAGCGGCTAAAAGCACAAATATAAGGAATATTAAGAGTGAACTTATAGCCAGGGCAAAAAGCGCAAAAAGCGAAAAGATGCGGGAAAAGATATCATCCGCAAGCTGCGCAGCCTGCACACCCTGTTCTTTGACCTCATTGACATGAAGGTAGGAAGGAATTCCTCGGCTCAGTGTTTGTTTAACAGCTTCTGAAACATCAAATCCAATTGAATCTGTTCCACGAATGTGCACGAAAATCTGAGTAATATCGTCAAAGCGATGTTCGATATCGCGAAAGGTTTTAACCTGGCTGATTATATATGGTTGCTCACCGACAAGCCCTCCATCTGCAATGATTGCCGTTACATGCATCGTATAACGCTTGCCAGGCCAGCGTTGTGAATATAAGTAGATAGTATCTCCAGCATGGGCATTCAATAGCACTGCCAATGTGTGATTGACATAGACCTGGTTAGTCTGAAGATTTGCAATATGGTATTGTACTTTACTAATATCATCCTGAATTGTGCCAAAACCTTGCTCGCTTCCAGGTATGATCCCAAGGGCTGTAACTTTGGAGCGCACCTGGCGAGAAGATACATCAGCTACCAACACCCCCTGTTCAATCAAAGCTGCTCCAATTGCTGCTACATTGGGATCATTTTTTACACGATTGCTCAAATGATAATAAACCCGATCGTCGAAGAATCCAGGGGAGCTGGAGCTTTGAATAGTCTCGTCCACATTTCCAAGGTTGGAGACTGCAACTGTTTGCACTGCTGCCGTAATCACATCACCTGTTGCCAGTACGCTTGAGAGAAGTGTAGTTGAAAGCATCAAAGCGAATACAATTAATAGCATTTGTGAGCGGCGACGGGGAATATTTCGAATGCCAATTTTGAAAAAAATAGCATGTGTGATTGCTAGCAATCCCACACCTACTACGATACTAATGGCTATCGCTAGTAAAATGATTGTGAGAGTATCAAGTGGTATTCCAAAAAGTTGTGTCATGTGTGAATGTTCATCTCTGAGATTGTTGTAAAGTTTTGTAGAATAAATCCGCGATCTGTGCATACCCTAGATCAGTAGGATGCAAACCATCATTACTGATATATTCAGGGTGTTCTCTCAGGTTGTAATTTTGCAGGGATAGGTTTACTAAAATGACATGATGTTGTTGCACTTCGTGAGCGATCGTCGCGTTATATTCCTCGATTATAGTATTCAATTTCTGCTGGTTGTAGGAAGCAAAATACGGTAAAAGTCGTAGATCTGGGATATTAGCTATCAAGATTTGTGCTGAAGGCGCATAAGATTTGAGGCGCGTCAACATGAGATCCAGGTCACGAGAATAGCTATTAACAGGCACTTTATTAACAATGTCATTTACCCCTAACCAGATAGTTACCAATTCAGGTCGCGAGTCGAGCGCAACAGGAAGTTCCA
>Ga0116218_1001368_pt1 | contig 15559 bp, 8 predicted proteins | sample Sb_taG_2_FD_88966 | JGI IMG/M metagenome (GOLD analysis project Ga0116218, IMG submission 88966) | Peat soil microbial communities from Weissenstadt, Germany - Sb_50d_5_LS metaG | ecosystem: Environmental > Terrestrial > Soil > Wetlands > Peat | place: Germany: Weissenstadt | collected 2010-09-21 | reverse complement strand
GAGGGTGCATTCTACAAACCTACCATCTTTACCGATGTTGGTCCAGCAATGCGCATCGCTACAGAAGAGATCTTTGGACCCTTTGTCTCCATTGTGCCTGTCGCGACATATGAAGAAGCCATCAAGGTTGCTAACTCAACCGAGTACGGGCTTTCAACTGCCCTCTTCACTGAAAGTGTTCGCTTGACCTTTCGGGCCATCCGAGATATCCAATCGGGCCTGGTCTACTTCAATGCTCCTACTACAGGCGCTGAAATCCACATGCCTTTCGGTGGCATGAAGGCCAGCGGTAATGGTCATAGGGAGCTTGGAGCCGGGGCTGTAGAAGAGTTCAGCGAAACTAAGTCCATCTTCATTTCCTATCCCACGCGCAAATAATCAACCATCTCCGTTGACACGAAGGGCTTGTGTGGCGTCGCCACACAAGCCCTTCGTGTCAATATTTGGGGGAATGTGACCATCCGGTCGCCGGTTTTCTTAGACTATTTACCCCTGCGGGCCAACAAGGTCGCTCATTGGCGGCACGTTGGCAGTATCACAGGTATTTGCCAGGCATCCTAAACTCCAACCACCCTCGATTGTAGCAAGCATCGAATAGTGGTTATAGGGTACGCTCGATGTGCGTGGCTTATGAGAAGAATGTGAGATCGTAATCATAACCACGTGACCACCGCCTGGCACTGCATCACAGCAACCGCTCACATCGTTGAACGGGAAATCGCTCTCATCCCAGGTTATGAAGATGACCGAGTTGCCGTTAAAAGCCCGGGAGTTCATGATCGCGCTAACTGTCGAGCTTAGGAAGGCATCTCCTGTTGCGATCAAGCCCTGCACATTGCTGAAATCACAGGCATCACCTGGATCAGAACGCCCGTGCATATCATGACATTGGTCAGGGGTGATCCAGGAGAAGTCTGGCACAGTATTGTTTGCCAGGTCGGTTGAGAACTGGCTAAAGTCCACGATGTTCGCCACACGTGCAGGGTTACTCTGGATGTCCTGGTACGAGATAAACGGATTGTGTTTGCGCTCGTAGAGCTGGTTACCGCAGATGGACTGTGTCGGCGTACTACATAGAGAATACGACTGCATATATGCCTTCCACGTCCTGCCGCTTGCTTCAATCTGATCCACTATATTAGATACATTAAGGGGCGGAACAATATCATTATCACTGTTGACTCCGTAGGTCGAGCCGGATGTTGCCGCAATGTAATTGGGCTGGCTGGGATGGGTAATGCCATGGTAGTTAGTTGCTAATCCATACGTTGCTGCCGCAGCGTTGATCCAGGGCGCATTTGGATTGCCAATCAGGCTCGTATAGCCGGTGTTCTCCATCATGATAACGAACACATGCTGGAAGTTCTTGAGCTTGCCATTGCTCGCATTAGTCTGGGCCGAAGCTGCAAGCGGCACCATCATCCCAATTGTAAATATTACCGCGATACCGATGCGATATATGAGGTGCATACTACGTCGGTTACTGCTCATCAAATAAACTCTCCTTTGGACAATAAACAGGATTACCTACCCTTAAGGATAGGTATTTTAGGCAAGAACGCGCTACAAAACACAACGATACATGGATGGTCTAAAGTGAAGTTCTGTTTCCCCCAAGAGAAGTATACACAATTTTTCAGCTTAGAGGAACCCTTTATGAGCCAATCCAGGCCGTAATTTGTTGACTCAATACTCTATTGGTATAATGAGAAAAACATATCAAAAGAGTAAATGAATGAAAAAACACAACTTATTAAAAGCTCTGTCTCGTTTCCTCCTCTGGTCACATGTCATGAGCGTGGTGGGGTTTTATCTCGTATTGTGGATGCGCAGTACACCAGCTAAAAAGGACCGCGTCAAGAAGCCTGTTTCCAAGCATGAAAACTCTGAGCAGCCTGCAAAGGCTACAAACTCTCCTCTTGTCTCTATTATTGTGCCTGCCCGTAATGAGGAACGCAATATTCGACGCTGTGTCGAGTCGCTCCTGGAACAGAACTATCCGAACTATGAAGTCATAGTTGTCGATGACGGTTCCACAGATGATACTCCTAACATTCTTGAAAATATCATACAAACGCATCCCCAGAGTAAACGCCTGTGGGTGCAGCGCTTGCGCGACGAATTGCCCGAAGGCTGGGCAGGCAAACCACACGCGATCCATGCGGGCGTACAGGAATCTCATGGAGAATGGGTGTTATTCACAGATGCAGATACCTGGCATGCTCCCAATGCCCTACAATGCGCTCTGACTTCGGCGCTGAATACTGGCAGTGATTTGTATACTCTGGGGACGGCTCAGGAACTGCCGGGTTTCTGGGAAAAGGTGATGATGCCTATGGCTTATCTTGGTATCTCTATGATGTACCCTATCAAGAAGGTTAATGATCCTCTGAGTTCAATTGCCATTGCAAATGGGCAGTTCATTCTGATTCGCCGTACTGTTTATGACATACTGGGTGGTTACGCTCGTCCAGAACTACGCAATACGCTGTTGGATGATCGCGATCTTGCTTATACGGTAAAGCAGCAAGGATTCCGGCTCAAACTTGAAGATGGGCGTGATCTGGTACATGTACAAATGTATCGCGGACTGCGAGAGGCATGGCATGGATGGCGTAAGAATGCCTTTCTTGGAAGTCGGGGAGGTGTTGCTTTTGTAGTATTACAACTGATCGGATTACCCATGGTTGCAATCGTGCCTTTTCTCCTGCCGCTGCTAGCCTGGGTGGGTAGACAAAAGCTCGTTCGCGGAAAGGTCATAACTTCATCTGAGATTGGAGCAGCAACGCTTCTTGAGTTGGGGCCACTACTTTCGTACCACATATCAATAGACAAAGAACTGAAGGTACCCTGGTATTATGCATTCGCTTACCCATTGGCAGCTTTCTTGTTCGAATGTATACTGGCCCAGTCAGCCTGGCGCGTGCTACGACGCAAAGGCGTTGAGTGGCGCGGACGACAGTATTACAAATGAGTGTATTGTTGTCTCCCACCTCTCCTTTTCTATTAGTGCTCACTCTCTTCCTGGTTTCACTTCTGATAGTGTTGAGTGCTGCGGCATGGTTTACGCGCAGGTTGGAAGCCCTCTGCGACAGATTGGACCTTTCCGCTGGCATGCTGAGCATTCTCAGTGCGCTGGGTGCAAACATTCCCAACTATGTTGCTTCAATTGTAGCAATTGCTAATGGTCAACAAGATGTTGGGTTAGGTATTATCATCGGTTCCAATATTTATAACCTTGCCATCATTCTTGGTATCTCTGCCCTGGCCGCTCCTGGTTCACACGGAATCCACTTGCGACTCAGAGAGAAACATGATGTACTCATTATTACCTACTACGCCTTTGCCATTACCATGACTACTCTGATAGCGACCTGGCTACTGCCACGACCATCAATTGTTGGTCCTTCCTATGCGCAACTCCTGACTCTCGTACCAGTTATTCTCGCGCTTCTTTTGGCAATAGCAATATTTGGCTCATTAGTGCTTCATATAGTACGTAGGCCTCACCCTCCTCATATCGGGTCAATTGTCAAACAAGAAGAGTCCGAATCTAGAACTTTAGCTGTCTCGCTTAAGCGTCTAACCGCAGAGATTCTATTTGCGCTGGCCATAGCTTTAGGTGGGGTGATTGTAATGGTGCAATCTGGAGAGCAATTAACGGCAGATATGCACATGCCTTCTGTGTTAGCGGGTTTACTAGTCCTGGCTGTAGCAACATCATTGCCGAATACTGTAGTTGCAGTTATTCTTGTGCGTACTGGCCGGATGGCTGCGTGTGTCGAGGAAATTTTTAGCAGCAATAGCATCAATGCAGCGCTTGGAATCGCGTTACCATTGTTGCTATGGCGCGCGCTTTTGCAAGATCATCTCTTACTAGTGCTGGATGGGCCTTTCATACTATTTCTGACATTGGGCATGATCGTATGCATTCGTATGAGCCGTCTGAATCGTATAACCGGTTTGCTTCTATTACTAAGCTATGCTGTGTGGGTTGGGTTGCATCTGCTGCTAAATCTGAGAGCATGAAAGGCATGGTTCAATTCTAAAGGATGTTCCTGACAGTTTGAATGACCACACAATGTCATCCTGAGTGCCAGCAAAGGATCTCACGCGCTGGGCAACGAGATTCTTCGCTTCGCTCAGAATGACAGGGGTGGGCAAAGGATGACACTTCTTGATTTGTGAGTTAGTAAGAAACTGTCACACTCATTTGAACTTTGCCTTACATACAATCAACTTTAAACTACCATTCTGTATATAAGTGGACGGCATGTAACTTTGCCGTCTGGTCAACGCCATTTTCCTCGGCTGGGGGCAATGAAACATTCTCTTGCTTCTGTTGGGAGTGATCTTCTGCCGGGTTCGTTGCTATATCCACGGGTCGACTGACAGCAGACTCAGTATCCCTTTGAGCATGTACGAAACGTTCATAGGCTGCCCGTGCGGCATCCTGAGCATTTAGTAGTTCCCTATTCGCATCAGCTTGTTTACGTACCAGTTCTTCCATGAACTCATTACTTATCCCATCAGTTTGAGATAAGAATGAAATGCTTGCAGCTAGACCATGTGCTGCATTACGTGCGCTTTGCATTGCAGATTCGGCAGCAATCCAGGCTTCTTTCGACGATTGGACATCTGGAGAATGTGTTTCGGTAATAGGAAGACCTGGTTGCTCTAATCGCAGGGGTTTAGTAGGTTTACGTTCAATGTTTGCTTCTGAGGAAAGGTCAACGTCATCTTTGATCTCTGCTTCTGGTTCAACTGCGATAATGTCAAAAGCTGCTATTGGTTCTTGATCATACGTGGTTGAGATGGTGGACTCGATAGGGGAGGGAGAACTGGCTTCTCTCTTCTGGGCTGATTCGTGTTCAGAATCGCTTGTGTTCGATAAGTTAGCTTCGGCATTAGAAGAAGGTGCTTCTGTCTCAGGCGCGGATTCGAAAGATATAGATGCGAAGGGCACAGAGTAAGAAGTCTCTTGCTCCGGCGAGACGAGAGACTCTTCGCCTCTCACTTCCGAAGTATCTCCAGGTTCTGACTCGACAATAGGCTCGATAGGCTCGTATGTAAAGGTCGTAGGGGTTGTAGTTTCTTGCTCGGGTAAGGAGAATTCATGCTCAATTGCCAATTCTGTGTTGCCATCAACGGCTGGAACATCGCTCACATCCATATGCATGGATGTAAACTCATGATTTGATGCACTTGTGTCGGGAGCAGGGTGTTCAATATATACTGGCGAAAGATCGCCAGGCTCCTGAGCAACCATGTTATTTTGTTCGGGTTGAACAAGCATGATTTCTTCGGAACCAACGCTTGTGGTTGATTCTGGTGTAGGAACTATGACAAGCTCATTCTCACCATACACGGATTGATGAACTGTAATCTGTAATTCAGCCAATTGTTCTCGAACTCGAACTAATTTGCCCTGAATTCGCTCTAAACGCTTTCTTCTTCGCTGTAAGCGTTTCTGCGCTTGCTGAAAACGATCCTGCGCCATCGCTTCAGCTTCTTGCTCTTCATGTAATCGCTCAATTAAGCGCTGTTCTTTCTTAAGCAATTTCTTGAATGGATTCTCGTCGGACAATACTTCCTCCATTGAATCAACATATAAAATCTGTTCTTCCAAAACAACCTCCATACATTCGTAAAATAGTCCTGGTTCTCTACATCACCTAACGAAAGGTGATAAAGATGTATCGAAGGAAAAGCATAAAGTACTAGTCCTTTGCTTGACATGTCATACCAGATAAGCTTTCAATGAAAGAGCAAGCATCAAGCAAAAAGGAGTTTATGCACATGGTAGCAATATCTATACAAATTGAGGGTCAGAATGGTCTTACCTGGCCCTACTGGAAAAGACTGGTTACAGAAGTAGAAGACCTGGGCTTTGCAGGACTCTTTCGTTCTGACCACTTCACAAATGCGCGACCGCCCGACAAGGACTCACTCGAAATGATTGTGTCGATCGCATACCTGGCTGATCATACACAGCATATTCATTTTGGACCATTGGTCTCCCCAATCTCTTTCAGACATCCAACTCTACTGGCTCGCCAGGCCGCGGCTCTGGACGATCTGAGCAATGGGCGCATGATCCTTGGCCTTGGAGCAGGTTGGCAGGAACGTGAACATCGCTCATTTGGTCATGATCTAGGTGATATACCAACCCGTATGGCGCGCTTCGAAGAAGGACTCGAGGTCATCACACGCTTATTGAACAGCGACGAACCGGTCACCTACGAGGGAAAATTCTTCCAGTTGCGAGATGCGCTATTATTACCTCGTCCTCAGCGCCCACGAGGGCCTGAAATAATGATAGGTGGTAATGGCCTCAAACGTACATTACCACTCGTTGTACGCTTCGCCGATATCTGGAACGGGAACTTTCTCTCACCAGCAGCCTTCGAGGAACGTTCAGTCATGCTAGATCAATTACTACGCACGGCTGGACGAAACCCTTCGGAAGTCAAGCGAACGGTGATGTTGAGCTTCACCTTTGGACGTGACGTGACTGAGCTTGATAGCCGTTTGAGCTGGCGTCGGGACAACCTTCAATATGCCGGTAAATCCCTCGATAAGGTAATTGAAGAATTGAGTATGGACGGTACGGTCGTTGGAACACCAGACATGATTGTTGAACAGATCAATGCATATGGCAGAGTTGGTGCCGATGAACTGGTTTTGCAGTGGTTTGATCTAGACGATATTGATGGACTTCGTGCTTTCGCCACCAGTGTGTTGCCACGTATATAACTGTCCCTTGCATTGTCATGCTGATCTCACCGATTGTCATGCTGAGCCGCAGCGAAGCATCTCGTGACGAGGGGACGAGACCCTTCGCTGCGGCTCAGGGTGACACAGGGGAAGTATCGTACATGGCAGCATTGTCATTCTGAGCGTCGAGCGAAGAATCTCGTGACCCAGCGGGTGAGATTCTTCGCTCGACGCTCAGAATGACAATGCTGTAGGATCTCTTGCCTATCAATCATCTAGCTCCAGCGCCTCTGAGACTTCCATCAAGCGGCGATTCAGAAAATCTTGCTCTTTCGTATTAAGACACAACTTCAGCGCCTGCATATAAGCATCTCGTGCGTAGTTCATTCGGCCGGCTCGCCGCAATAAATCCGCGCGAGCAGCGTGAAACAGATAATAGTCACTTAATTCCTGGCTCAGGTTTGTTTGATCAAGCAATGCAAGACCTTTAAGAGGGCCATCTGCCATAGCGATAGCTACAGCCCGATTGAGTTCGATGATCGGAGAAGGAGTCATCCTCATAAGCGTATTGTATAATGCCGCAATCTGCGGCCAATCCGTGTCTTCAGGATGTTTTGCCTGCGCGTGGAGCGCACTAATTGCCGCTTGAACCTGGTAAGGTCCTGGTTGTCTCATCTGGAGAGCGCGATCGAGGATGCTAAGCCCCTCATCAATCTTGCTCCTGTCCCAAAGTGAACGATCCTGGTCTTCAAGTAAAACAAGTTCTCCATCCTCTCCCACACGCGCTTCACGACGGGAATCATGTAGCAGGACTAATGCAAGCAGGCCTAATGCTTCAGGAACTTCACGATCCAATGATTCCTGGTTTAGCAGCACTGTCAGAAGACGAGCCAGCCGAATTGATTCGTCGCACAGTTCACGACGAATTAGTTCATTACCGGACATGGCCATATATCCCTCATTAAATATGAGGTACAAAACACACAGGACTGCATCAACGCGTTCACCCAGAACATGCGCTTCTGGCACGCGATATGGAATTCCTGCGTCCCGAATCTTCCTTTTTGCACGTACCAGGCGTTGCGCCATTGTTGGGAGAGGCACAAGGAAAGCGCTGGCAATCTCAGCGGTAGAGAGACCACCCAGGGTGTGCAATGTAAGGGCTACTTGGGCTTCTAACGCAAGGGCAGGGTGACAGCAGGTGAACATGAGCTTGAGCCGTTCGTCGGGGATGGAAGTCTCTACCATGTCCACGTCTCCTCTCTGCTCCTCATGTTCAAGTAGCGCCTGTAATACAATCTGTTTGCGTGCCAGCGTGTTTTCACGGCGCAAGCGATCGATGGCTTTGTGCCGGGCTGTGGTAGTTATCCACGCGCTCGGATTGTGGGGAATGCCATCGATAGACCAGCGCTCGAGCGCCACGAGCAGCGCATCTTGCAGTGCATCCTCGGCCAGTTCAAAATCTCGCACGGTGCCGATCAAAGCAGCGAGAATGCGGTCTGATTCACGTGAAAACGTTTCAGATACAACCTGCTGTATTGTATCCATCTGCTTATTGCATTTGCTCGAATTCCATCACTGGTCGAATCTCGATAGAACCATGTTTAGCGCCAGGAATCTTGGCCGCAATATGGATAGCCTCGTCCAGATCATTGCAATTAAGCATGTAATAACCACCAAGTTGCTCTTTGGTCTCGGCGAATGGGCCATCAGTTGTCATAATTTTGCCATTGCGAACACGCACAGTTGTCGCGGTATTCGTAGGCATGAGCGCATTGCCGTCCTTTATTCCCAGTTTCTCAGTCTCAGCGCCAAAAGCAAAATAGTCGCGGAACTCAGCCTCCAATTCTTCCTCGCTCCATTGCGAACGGGCAACCTCGTCTTGATAGATCAACAGTAAGTAACGCATGATGTTTTCCTTTCTTGAAGGAGTATCTATAGATACGACGAATGAGGTGAAAGCAAATCGACAAATTGTAATGTCATCATTTCCTTAACACTTCCCATTATCGCACCACCATTCGGCGATGTTTTCGTCCGTAATGAAGTTGGGACTGGGCTGGAAATTGTGCGTCACATTGCGGTCCATATAAAGAGTACTACCGCCGAAGAGGAAAATGAGAGGAAACTCTGTCAGGTAAATTGAGTGGATTTGCTCGAAAATGTTTTGCCGGGCACCCTGATCAGCCGTCAACAGTTCCTGCTTGTAGAGGGTATCAAGAGCAGGGTTACAGTAATAACCAAAGTTGAGTCCTCCATTAGGCGGGGTCATGTCACACTCCAGCAATACAGAGTCATCTGGATCGAAGCCATTCCAGTATGTATACTCGGCGATGTCGAATCTGCCAGCTTGAGCGCCCGTGGGCGGTGAGGCCGTTCCCCCAGTTAAGAAAGGGCTAAAGAAAAAATTCTCCTGATAGTTCTGGATATCGAGCTTGATACCGATCGCTTGCAAGTCTTGCTGGATGATCGCCTCGAGAGCTTTGCGATCTTCGTTTTCTGCGTTGATCGGTGCCGAATACTCGAATTCCAGGCGCTGCCCACCCTTTGTTCGCACGCCATCGGGACCTTTCACCCAGCCGTGGTCATCCAGCAGTTGGTTGGCAACCGCCGGGTTAAAGATCGGGCAAGGGGCAGTGGGATCAAAGCCTGGATGGTAAAACGAGCTGTGATCAGTACATTGCGGGTAAGCTATCCCCGTTTGATAAATCGTATTTACCGACCTGATCAAAGCCTGATGGTCGATTGCCAGCGCGATGGCCTGGCGCACTTCCAGGTGGCTGGCCAGCACCGTATTGTGGAAGTTGAAGATCATCGTCTCAACATAAATGCTGGTGGGTGGAGCGACGAGTGCATAACTGTGCAGGCGCTTATAGTTCTGCATCTGTGTTACATCCAGCGATATAGCAGCTGTCGAATCGATGGTGCCTGCCTGTAGACCCGCGTTGATGGCATCCTGCGTGAGGATGCGGAAAACCACTTTGTCCAGGTAGGGCAAGCCCTGGCTGGTCAGGTAGTAGCGAGAGTTGCGCACCATGGTGAAGTGGTTCCCCGGCGCACTCTCAGCCATCAGGAAGGGCCCGCTGGTGACCTGGGGGTTCAGGTTATCCGGCGACTTGAGGATCTGGCCGGGAGCCATCGAACTGAAACGGTGCGCAGGAAGCGGAGCCTGGTTTCCATCCACCCAGTACTGGAGTAAAGGGACATAGCCTCGCTTGAGGTGGAGGGTAATCGACAGGTGGTCCGCTGAAACGTTTGCCGAACTAAACACGCTTCTGGCAAACTGATAGCCTGGATTGAACTGAGGATTGATACCTAGTTTCCAGGTGAAGTCCACATCGCGTGCATCGTAGGGCGCTCCATCCGACCAGACCAGGTGCGGCCGCAGGTGGAACGTCCAGGTTTTGGCATCAGGGCTAATGCCGCCATTCTGGACGGTAGGCACCTCGCTTGCCGCACCTGGGTGGATCACCCCGAATCCATCGCTGTAGAAAAGGGGCAGGTACAGCGCCTGGTCGATCTCAGGATCTGCATATGAATTCCCAGAAAAAGGGATGAGCGAATCAGGCTGGTTAGTGGAACCAATCGTCCAGGTCCCTCCGCGCACCGCGATGGGTGCTGAAGGAGCGCTATGTGCGCCTATTACCCCAAAGTGCGTGAGCAGGCTGAGGCTCCCAAGGATAGCTCCTGCGACGACGAGTATCGTCAATCCAATGAGGAGACCTGCCGTGGTCCGAGAAACTCGCCTGGCCTTCCGCTGCACCGGCATCGTTGGCTCAATGGGAGGTGACGCGACAGCAGCCGTAGGTGCAACCAATTGACCCGGTAGCGGCGTCTCGGATGTAGTTCCACTCTGAGGAGTGTCTTGCCTATGTGGCGAAGAGGAGCCTGGGTACACGGTCGGCTCGAGTGGGCCTATTGGCAGATCGGCAGAGGGGGTTGTCTCCGTTGGCAGCAGTGGCTGACTCGGTGCAACCTCCACCGTATCATAACTTGTTGTAGCAACTGAACTGATCACTGGCTGTTCGTTAGCAATCTGTGCGGTGGGTGTGAGAACACGTTGACTGGCCTGCTCCAATGCCGTGCTAAAATCTGCAACCGAAGCAAAACGCGCTTTGGGGTCTTTCGCCAGCGCGCGCAACACCACCTGCTCGATCTCGGGTGTGATTTCCGGCATACGCTCATGCAGAGGTTGGGGAGGCACGCTCAGGTGCTGAGCCATCACCTCGCTCGCTGATCCCTCAAACGGGCGCTCGCCACACAGCCACTCGTAGACGACCACACCTAAAGCATACTGGTCGCTGGCAGTGCGCGGATGCCCCTCGATCTGCTCGGGAGCCATGTACGCCAGGGTACCGGAAGTGCCCTCCGCACCTACATTGAGCGAGGAGGTGCTATGGGAGATCGTAGCAATACCAAAATCAGAGAGTAACACTTCCTGGTGTTGTCCGATCAGCATATTCTCTGGCTTGACATCACGATGGATAAACTTCTTTGCATGCGCATATTGCAAGGCTGCTGACATCTGCTTCACAAAGGAAACGATCTGAGGAATGGGCACCAGGCTACCCCTGGGATAGCGCTGTCGTAAAGAGCCGTTGGGGGCATAGTCCATGACTAAAAAAGGCGTGCCATCCTGCACGTCAAAATCGAACACTCGTATTATCGAGGGGTGAGACAGTCTGGCAATGGTCTGGGCTTCTTGCTGGAAGTGTTCGGCCTCGCTATCTGTCAGGTGCGTATGCAGCACCTTAATGGCTGCTTGCAGATCCAGCCGTATGTGCTGCCCGAGGTAGACCTCAGCATAGCCACCCTGTCCCAACAGGCTGACCAATCGGTAATTGCCAAATTGCTGCCCAAGTCGGTCTGCCACCCTCGGCCTCCTGACGTCCAATATGAGGCAACGAATGAAGTGAAAGTTGATCGATTGTTCAGGTAAGCATGAGTGTATTGTATAGATGAAAACTAGATACGTCAAGCGTGTATGATTGAGATCCACTCATAAATTTTCTTGCAGGCCGCAGGCCTGCTTTTAGAGGAGAGTTTAAGCAGGGACCCGCTATTGCATCCCCCAGATGCGCGGCCCCGCGCCCCGCCAGAGACTCTGTCCCCTGTACCCCTTATGAGTGGAGAGTCTCCGCTAGTTATGCTGAAGATCACCCACTTGTCATCCTGAGGAGCACCCGCTTGTCATTCTGAGCGTCAGCGAAGAATCTCGTAGCCCAGCGCGTGAGATTCTTCGCTATCGCTCAGAATGACACTCCTGCGCTCAGAATGACACCTCTTTGCTGAGGATGACACCTCTGGATCTGTCTGATAGGGATTTGCCACTTGTATTTGTAACAGTTGCATCACTTGCATCACTTGTAACAGTTGTATCGCTTGTAACAGTTATGTTCACATGCATCATGTCAATATTGAAGTTCTGACAACAGTAGAGTATAGTGGATACGGTAGAATCTGAATATTACAAGCCCAAAAATTCCAAAAAGGATATGGCGGATGACCGACCGTGTGGGACAGCAACTTGGCAACTACCGACTACTCAAACTGATTGGGCGAGGTAGCTTCGCCGAGGTCTACCTGGGAGAACACCAGCATCTCAATACGCAGGCAGCCATCAAAGGGCTGAATACCCACTTTACAAGTGAAGATAAAGATCGGTTCTATGCCGAGGCACGCACAATTGCTCGTCTCACTCATCCCCATATCGTGCGAATCCTCGACTTTGATGTGGATGATGGTTTCCCTTTTCTCATCATGGAGTATGCTCCCAATGGCACGTTGCGGCAACGCCACCCGAAAGGAACAAGGGTACCTTTAGAAATCATAGTCACCTACATCAAGCAAGTGGCCAGTGCTTTGCAGTATATCCATACCCAAAAGTTAATCCATCGCGATGTCAAACCCGAGAGTATGCTGCTGGGTAACAGCGATGAGGTCTTACTCTCTGAATTTGGCACTGCCATTATTGCCCAAAGCACCCGTTCAGCGCAGGCACGGCAGCCCCAGGAAGTTGCTGAGTCCGTTATCTATATGGCCCCTGAACAACTGATGGGCAAACCACGTCCGGCCAGCGATCAGTATGCCCTGGCTGTTGTGACCTACGAGTGGTTGAGTGGCAATCCTCCTTTTAGCGGGTCAGTACAGCAGATAGCAAGCCAGCATCTATCTACTCCTCCATCTTCCCTACGTGCAGAGATGCCATGGATTTCATCTAATGTAGAAAGTATCGTATTAAAAGCTCTCGCCAAAGACCCGCAGCAGCGTTTTGCGAGCGTACAGGATTTTGCCAATGCTTTAGAAGAGCATTACAAAACAGAATCAACTGAACTGACACCCTTTGTTCCTCCTTCTGAACATCAAGTCGAAAGCGGACAAAGTCAATCTGACCAACGCAACCTTCCATCAGGAACGGTTACCATGCTCTTCATTGATATCGAGGGATCGACACGTCTGCTTCAGCAGTTGGGTGACAACTATCCTAGTTTGCTGGCAGAATGCCGGCAATTGCTCCGTGCTACGTTCCAGGAATGGAATGGTCGCGAAGTAGATACGCAAGGAGATGCCTTCTTTATAGCTTTTGCTCGTGCCACCGATGCTGTGTTAGCAGCAGTGGATGTACAGCGCGCACTTTCAGCCCATCCCTGGCCGGAAGGCGCTGCAGTGCGGGTCCGTATAGGTCTGCATACTGGCGAACCAACACTAACTCATGAAGGCTACGTTGGTCTGGATGTGCACCGGGCCGCTCGCATTATGAACGCCGGACATGGTGGACAGGTGCTTCTCTCCCAGGCAACCGCCAATCTCGTGGAACAAGATTTGCCCGATGATGTAACCTTGCGCGACCTGGGGGAGCACCACCTCAAGGACCTGGCCCGTCCCAAACATCTCTTTCAGTTGGTTATCTCCGGCTTGCCTGCCGACTTTCCACCTTTGAAGACGCTGGACACTCATCCTAATAACTTACCTGTGCAACTCACACCTTTCATCGGGCGCGAGCAGGAACTGCAAGCTATCCTACAACTGCTGCGCAGTGAAGATCTGCGCTTGCTCACCCTGACAGGGCCTGGTGGTGCAGGCAAGACGCGCTTAGGCCTGCAGGTGGCGGCAGAATTGAGTGATTTCTTCGTTGATGGTGTTTTTTTCGTGAACCTGGCTCCTATTAGCGATTCCACACTGGTTGTGCAAACTATTGCCGAGACACTCGGCATTCAGGAAAGGGCTGACCCATTTCTTCTGAAACGCCTGAAAGACATTCTGAGTAAGAAACAGGTGTTGCTCTTACTTGATAACTTTGAGCAGGTAATTGATGCTGGGGTGCAGGTTTTAAATTTGCTAACTTCCTGCCCTGGTCTTAAGTTGCTGGTGACGAGCAGAGAGGCTTTACATCTACAGGCTGAGCATGAGTTCCCTGTACCGCCGCTGGAACTTCCAGACCCCAAACGCCTGCCCGATCTTGTAATGCTCTCACACAACGCAGCAATAGCGCTCTTTCTCCAACGCGCCCAGGCAGTCAAACCTGACTTCCAATTGACCAACGGCAATGCCAGGGCTATTGTAGAGATCTGCGTGCGGCTGGATGGATTGCCACTCGCCATCGAATTGGCGGCTGCCCGCATGAAACTGCTTCCGCCGCAAGCACTGCTCGCGCGCCTGGATCAACGGCTGGTTATTTTGACCGGCGTCTCGCGTGATCTACCGGCACGACAGCAGACGCTACGTAATACAATTGCCTGGAGCTATAACCTGTTAAATGCACAGGAGCAACGGCTCTTCAGATGGCTTTCGGTCTTTGTCGACGGCTGTACCTTGCAAGCAATCGAGTCAGTCTGCGCTGCGCTCAGCAATGGCGATGAAGCAGCAGAGATCCTGGATGCAGTCGCTTCGCTTATCGATAAAAGCCTGCTGCAACAAACGGAGCAGGAGGGTGAAGAACCACGCTTTATGATGCTGGAAACGATACGAGAGTATGGCCAGGAACGCCTTACTGTGAATGAGGAGATGGAAGCTACCAGGCAGGCGCATGCCGAGTATTACCTGGCTCTGGCAGAAGAGGTTGAACACCAGCTTTGGGGTCCAAAGCAGGTATGGTGGTTGCAGAGATTGGATCAGGAACACGGGAATCTGCGGGCAGCGCTTGGATGGTTCTTAGATCAAGGGGATGCTGCACAGAACATCGAGAAATCCCTAAGATTAGGGGCTGCGCTGAGGTCATTCTGGATGGTACGCGGTTATTATAGTGAAGGTCGAAACTTCCTGGAGCAAGCTCTCGCGAGAAGCGAGGGGATCAAGAAAGCTGTGCGAGCGAAAGGGCTTTGGGCGGCTGCGACCATGACTAACTTCGAGCGTGACTATGATTTGTCAGAAGCACTAAGCAAGAAGTGCCTGGATCTATACCGGGAACTGGAAGATAGACGAGGTGTTGCTTACGCACTCTATTATTTAGGAGGCGCCTCAGCTGGTAGGGGTGATCTGGTGGCGGCACGAAAGCATTTTGAAGAGGCCCTGGCACTTCGCAGAGAGGGGAATAACAAGCATGACATCGCATGGTCGCTCAACGCCTTAGCAAGTGTGGTAAGTGAGCAGGGAGAGTATGACAACGCATTTGTTATGCTCGAGGAGAGCCTGACACTCTTCCGCGAACTAGGCAATATTCGAGGCATAGCTCTATCGCTTCTTGGTCTAGCATGGGTGCTCTTTCTTTCTCAGGGCGATACTGCGAGAATACCATTGCTGCTTGAGGAAGGAGGTGCCCTTCGGAAGGAACTGGATGACAAGCCAAGTATTGCCGATTCTTTTCTTCTTTCAGGAGAAATAGCCCTCAGTCGAGGAGACGCAG
>Ga0116218_1001359_pt1 | contig 15671 bp, 10 predicted proteins | sample Sb_taG_2_FD_88966 | JGI IMG/M metagenome (GOLD analysis project Ga0116218, IMG submission 88966) | Peat soil microbial communities from Weissenstadt, Germany - Sb_50d_5_LS metaG | ecosystem: Environmental > Terrestrial > Soil > Wetlands > Peat | place: Germany: Weissenstadt | collected 2010-09-21 | reverse complement strand
TAGCCCAGGTAAGTCTCGGATTATACGCCGCGGCTTTGGTCTCAGCTATCACCGCCCTGTCGTATTCAGCGAGCGCCTCTCTGGCTTCCTGCAGAGCGATACGTCGCTCGTTGTATTGGTCTCTGTGAGCGCGGCTCAGCAAAGGTATCGCCCGTCGCACGGCTTCGGCCAATCGCTGTTCTCGGTCAGTCATGGTTAGTTCTCCAGATGCACGCTCATCATAAGTCCCCTCAAAAACGTTTGCATCGCTCCCCTGATTGGAGTTGCGCGAGCGACGGCGCAACGAAACTCAATTCTACATCTTTGCAGCGAGTGGCTTACTAGCGTGAATTCTCTTCTATGGCTTCAATCGTGGAAAACTGCGTGGCCGTTCGGAGCTAGTATTGGGCGTTAAAAGAGAGTACGCTCGCAAAGTCTCACGAGCATCTTTCCGTTGCGTCCACTCATTGCGGTTCCTCCTCTCCTGTTGCACAAGGGGCGAATGGCCAACAAATCTACGCGCCGCCGCGACAAAGCTCTTCTGAAGCCGACGCTTCAAGCTTCCGAACTACCGAGTGCCTCTATGGAATGAATCTGCGGCCGCGAGTGCGACGGGATGACGATTGATTATCGACTGAATTAGTCCGATTAGAAGATTGGAGGAGCACAAATGAGCGAACGTAAAGTGCCAACAGCAAAACAAATTGAGCAACGAGCATACGAGCTATACCTTGAGCGCGGCTGCGAAGACGGTCACGATCTGGCAGATTGGCTTGCCGCCGAGAAAGAACTAATTGAGTTGTCGGGACAGCCCCCTTCCGGCACACCGAAAGCTCGCGCTGCCAGCGCTGGAGAGCAGCCAACGTTAGCGAGCGCCGACAGTGGATCGGTAACGCAATCGCCGATTCGGTCAAAGGGCGGGATCTCGACGAAATAGGATCGACCGTGGCTTCGATGAACCTCCTGTCGGGATCAGAAATCGAGAAATCGCTGTTCTGGCCCTGCGACGGCATAACGATCTCCTTGGGTCAAAGCTATGGTGATAGTCGGGGCGTTTTACTCATCCTCGCGGCCCGTTCGGGTAGTGGTTACACCTTGGCTCCGACGGCGGCTTCGCGGAGGAATCTGGCGGCATCTTCGGGCGGCGTGGGATTGATATAGAAACCTGTGCCCCATTCGAAGCCGGCTCGCCTCGTTAGCTTGGGCATCATTTCGATGTGCAAGTGGTAGTAATCGTTCATTTCCTTGCCGATGGGTGAGGTGTGCACGACAAAGTTGTAAGAGGGCTTGGCGAGAACAGTATCGAGACGGACCAAAAATTCGCGGAGCAAACGAGCGAGGCTGCCATAGAGCGGGCTCGGCATGTTCTCGAACGCCGAGCTGTGCTGCCGCGGTAGAATCCAAGTCTCGAACGGAAATCGCGGCGCATACGGAGCGATCGCGATGAACTGATCGTTTTCGAGGATGACCCGCTTCTCAGTCTCGATTTCCTGGTGAATCATGTCGCAGAAAATACAGCGCTCTTTTTCATCGAAGTAACGCTTGGAGTTGTCCACTTCTTCGTGAACACGTTTCGGCACGATCGGCAGTGCGATGAGCTGCGAATGGGTGTGTTCGAGAGAAGCGCCCGCCGGCTCGCCGTGATTTTTGAAAAGCAGGACGTAGCGGAAGCGCCGATCGTTCTTCAAATCCACCACGCGATCGCGGTAAGCCCACAGAACTTCCTCGACGGCGCGATCCGACATCGTCGCCATCGTAAGATTGTGGTCCGGCGTTTCAACAATTACTTCGTGAGCGCCGACGCCGTTCATGTGATCGAAGAGGCCGTCGCCTTCACGATCCAAGCCGCCTTCGATTCCGAGGGCGGGAAACTTATTGGGCACGACGCGAACCGTCCAGCCCGGAGTGTCCCGGCCCGTGCCTTTGCGGCCGTAGACGAGGATTTCAGGCGGCGTCATGCCTTCTTTTCCGGGGCAGAAGGGACAGATTCCCTTGCCCTTGATCTCCACGCTTTCGCGTACAAAATCGCTCGGCCGTTTCCCGCGCTGGGTGGAAATGATCACCCAGCGGCCGGTAATCGGATCTTTGCGCAGCTCAGACAAAACACCCTTCCCCTCAGGCTAACCGATTTAGCGCATCTCCACGGGCGGGGTCGCAGTTACACGATGTTTGGGATCGGTAACACCATCCTACTACGCAGGGCAAGATTTTAGCCGGATTTCCGTTTTGAGCGCCCGGATGAGCACACTTATACACCCGAGGCCCTTCCGAGCGAACCAAATTGCTCTTGGTCGCATAATCTTCCAGCTCGGGAGACCGTCAGCCCGGTTCGCGCTGACATGTAACCGACTGGAGCTCCACGTTCCGAGGCATTTCTCGGACACCACCCCACCGTTGTGCCCTTTCTTCATGACGCGGCTTCGTTGCACTCAACCTCACCGACGGACCCGAGCAACGAGAGAATGCTGCGCTGGAACGCCGCGGACGGCGTATGCTTTCTGAGGTGGGAGCTAAAGGGGGAATCCCGGTTAAATAGACCGCAAGATCGCAGTAATCGCGGTGAAGGGAGATGAATATGACTGCCATCGTGCTCCTCCACACAAACCCCGGTTGTCAGGAGAAAGGCCGCAACTTATTGAAAGGCATCGCGACCAAAGATGTGAAGGTCAGTCGCGTGCTTCATGTGTTCGGCAGATTTGACGGGGTGATCTTCTGCGAATTCACGAACGTCGGCGCATTAAATGCATTTGGCGAAGAGTTACGGAAGGACGGAGTGTTTGACACCGAGACATTAATCGCTATTGAGTGAATGTCCGAAAGCAATTGGCGATAGCATCCTTCCGCAACTCCCATCGCCTGTGGTCGGAACACCTCCTGACGGCTATCACCGCCCTGGCTGGAAGTGCAATCATCAGATGCGCGACCACAGGCCCGGTCACCCCGTCGAATACTTGTCCGACTTGGCGGCGACACCACTCGCCATAGAATCTCTTTTCAGCTTCACTTAATGGATTTCTCACACACCTGTCACAAGCGATTCACATCCCGGGGACTAAATGTGGACAGCCAGGCCGGGTGTGTGAGCTGAGGCATGATGCTTCGCGCCTCGCGAACACAGCCCGCCTAATCCGGCTCCTCTGCTCAGAATCTCGAATCGACGCCGGAGAAGTTCGAGGGAGCGTCTATGCATTATCTCATAGTAGCTGTCTCCTCATCGCTTTTAATTTTGTTCGCTGCCGGCTCGACGCATGCGCAGACGGACCGCGCGACTCTCGAAGGCACAGTGACGGATCCATCGAGCGCAATCCTGGCAGGCACGACAGTGAAGATTACAGCCATCACCACTGCACAGAGTCTCCAGCGCACGACGAATGCGAGCGGCAATTACCGTTTCCCAGGCGTCGCGGCCGGCTTTTACGTTGTTGAAGCCTCACGGAACGGATTCAAGACCAAGCTCATCGAGGATGTCGAGTTGCAGGTCGGTGAAACGCACACGCTCGACATCCGCCTCGATGTCGGCGAGGTCGCAGAACGCGTCGAGGTCAGCGCGCAACTATCGCCGGCCGAACGCAGTTCTGCAGAAAGCAGCACCGTAATTCGCGCAGATCAAATTGACAACCTGCCGGTCAACGGCCGCAATTGGGCGACCCTCACGCTGTTCGCCCCGTGGGCTCAGGATGATGGCGGCGGCGATCAGCGCACCATCCGCTTCGCCGGACGCGCTCGCGACGATAACTACTTCAGCTTCGATGGCATCGACGCCACGGGCATCCAGGAACAAGCCCAGAAATCTCAAACGCGTTTGCAAGTCTCGGAAGACGCCATCGCCGAATATCGCGTCGGTTCGGCGCTCTACGACGCCGAGTACGGATCCCAAGCCGGCGGACAGGTGGACGTGGTTACAAAATCAGGGACGAACGATTTCCACGGCACGCTGTTCGGCTATTTTCGTAATTCGGATTTCGACGCCCGCGCATTCGTAGATCCTTCGTCGATTCCTCCGTTTCGCCTCGGCCAGTACGGCCTGACCTTCGGCGGACCGATCATCAAAGACAAGACATTTTTCTTCCTGAGTTACGAAGGTCTCCGCCAGTACCAGGCGCACACGATCGTCGCCGCTGTACCGAGCCCCACCCTTCAGGAAGACGTCCTCGTGAACGGCCGCTTCGACAGCACGAACAGCGTCTTCGTCGGACCGTCGCCCCAGATGTGCCAGATTCTTCAGTCCTACCCGTGGCGCGCTTCCGCCGGCACAATCGCCGGGTGCACGCCTCGCTTCCTCTTCCCGGATTCGTTTTTCACCGCCATCGTTGGAACGGGTCCCGAGGCCAACGACGTCGACAACTTCACGCACCCAGGCAACATCCGGGTTCACGAGGACTCGTGGCTCGTGCGTTTCGATCACAAATTTTCCGACAAGACTTCGCTCTATGCTCGCGCCCAGCGGGACATTTCCTTCTCCTACGCTCCGCTCGGCAACGCTCTCGATCAGCAAGGAATCACCAATCACCCGGGCAATTACATCGCCGCCCTGCAACACACCTTTTCGCCCAACCTCTTCGACGAACTCAAGTTCGGCATCAACCGCTCGCCATTCCACAACCCGCAATACGGGATCTTTCCTCTAGCCATCAACTCGAATAATTTCGAGGGCTTGAACAACAGCAATACGGACAACGAGGTGGGAACCACCTTTTCCGTGATTGACAATCTGACCTTCATTCGCGGGCGGCATACATTCAAGACCGGGATTGAGGTCCGCCGCATTCGATTGAATCAAGGCATCACCGCCGACAATACAGTGGACTTCACCGACGACCTCAGCTTAATCGGCGCGAGCGTCAACGACTTCACTTACCGCTCGAACTGGTGCTGTCACGGACTGCGGCGCACGCTTTACATGCCCTATTTCCAAGATGAGATGAAAATCACTCCGACGTTGACCGTGAATCTCGGCGTGCGCTGGGATTATTACGGCGTCGCGCACGAAGCTCACAATCGCACCACCGTATTCGATCTACAGCAATTTGGCGGTGTTTGTGTCGGGTCAGGATCGAATAATCCTCTGAAAGCCACCGAACCTTCCACCTGTCCTGTGAATCCATCCATGTACCCAGCCAATTATCGCAATTGGGATCCGCGCGTTGCTTTTGCATGGGCGCCCTCGGCCCTGCATTCCAAGACCGTCATACGCAGCGGATTTGGAATTTACAGCGGCGCAGCGCAAAACGACGATCTGAACGCCGCCCTCGAAAGCGACAACGTGCGGATTGGCGCCGCCGCGCCTGCTCCATACACTTTCATTTTCAGCGACGGCTATCTCCAGGATCCTCCGAATTTCGGGGTAAGCACAACGGCGGAGCCTAGACCCCGCGCGCTGATTCGGAAAGGGCGCCGGGATTTGTACGTCGAAGAATGGGGACTGACGGTTGATCAGGCCCTTCCGGGAAGTTTTCTTCTCACCACGTCTTATCTCGGCTCCCACGGCGTGCGTCTCTTCGCCCGCTCCTACGAGAACGTCTGCATCGGCGACTCCAATGGCACTCCGGCCGGATGCCAGACGCCTCTTCCGAACTTCGGCATCGTGGACGACAAGCAAGACGTCGGCACGAGCTCATACAACGGACTGCTTCTCTCTCTGCAGCGGCGCATTACAAATGGCTGGTCGTTCCAAACAAATTACACTTACTCGCATTCCATCAACGACGGGTCGGTGGGCGGTGGCGAGGCAAACGCTCCTGAAAACGTCGCCTGCCGCGCCTGCGACCGCGGCCCGAGCGTCTTTGACATTCGACACAATCTGGTTTTCGACACGGTTTACGAGCTTCCTATTGGCCCCGGGAAGAAATTCTTGACGACCGGAGGAGTCGCCGGAAAAATCATGGGAGGTTGGGCACTGAGCAGCGCCGCCAACTGGCACACGGGGCATCCCCTCACGGTAATTTTTGGGCCATCCGCCAGTCAAATTCCCGACGGTAACGATCAGAGCAACCAGCGTCCGGATCTCGTTCCCGGCGTTTCGCTCACTCCTCCCTGCGGCCGCACCTCAACACAATGGATCAATCCGGCCGCCTTCGCGGAACCACCGATCGATCCAGTCACCGGGCTATATACTCACTTCGGCGATGCCGGAAATGGAATCGTGCGCGCTCCAAGCGTTTGGGACATCGATCTTTCGCTTTCGAAAACGACCAAGCTCACTGAGCGTTTCGGACTCGAATTCCGCGTGGATGCCTTCAACGTCTTCAATCACACGCAACTTGGCGATCCCGGCGATCTCAATTTCGAGGACAACACATTTGGCATGATTAACACCACGGTGAATTTCAACAGCAACAACGACAACTTCGCGCCGCCCAATACCGGCACAGGAGTGCCTCGGCAGCTACAATTCGTCGTAAGGCTCACATACTGATTCGGCGCCATGAGCACATTCCCCAGACGTCGGAAGGATCGTTCGTGAACAAGTCTTTAGCCGTGATTCTTGCGGCCCTCTTTCTCGCCGGCGCTTCGATCGCCACAGCTCAAAACAGCGGAACGAAGCCCGCGAACGCCTCCCCGGCATCAGCGAACGCAATTCTAGCCGGCGCCGGCGACATCGCCGATTGTGCCGATCTCTCCGGCGCAGAAGCCACCGCAAAACTCCTCGAAAAAATTCCCGGCACGGTCATGGCCATCGGCGATCTCGCCCTTCCCAGCGGCACCGCAGCACAATTCACCAACTGCTACGACAAAACATGGGGCCGCGTGAAGTCCCGCACGCGCCCCGCGCCCGGCAATCACGAGTTCCACTCTTCCGGCGCCGCTCCGTACTTCGATTATTTCGGCGCAGCCGCTGGCGACCTGAAGAAAGGCTATTACAGCTACGATCTCGGCACCTGGCACATTATCGTGTTGAACAGCGAGTGCGATGAGTTGGGAGGCTGCGGAGTCGGCTCGCCGCAGGAAAAATGGCTGCGCTCCGACCTGGCCACGCATCCCGTTGCCTGCACTCTCGCCTACTGGCACAAACCTCTTTTCAGCTCCGGCGCCAAGCACGGCAACGACCCGGAAATAAAACCGCTGTGGCAAGCCCTATACGAAGGAAACGCCGACGTCGTCGTCAACGGGCACGATCACGATTACGAACGCTTCGCGCCCCAAAATCCCGATGGCGTCCGCGACCCTATCCGCGGCATTCGCGAATTCGTCGTCGGCACCGGCGGCAAGAATACGCGCGAGTTCGCCAAGATCGAATCCATCAGCGAAGCCCACAACACCGGCACATTTGGAATCCTGAAGCTCACGCTTCACGCGAAGCACTACGACTGGGAGTTCATCCCTATCTCCGGCAAAACCTTCCGTGACTCCGGCACGGGCGCCTGTCATTGATCGCCGGACTGGTGCTCGTCAACGCCGAGTGGCCTCCGATTCCCAATCAGCGCCACGCCGGCCACGTACATTTCGTTCCACAGTACTCGACCCCATGAAATTTCCAAAAATCCGTTTAACGGTTGTTGCCGGAGACTCTCAATGAACGGCTAGCCATCCGAACTTTCCAGTGCGCGATCCAGCCAAAATCGATGTCCATAGCAGCCGTTGTAAATCCCGAAGCATCGTTGCTGCGAGCCGCCGCGCCTAGGTCTGGAGTGTCGGTAAACGGAAATACCCAGATGCCCGTTTAACGCATTATAAAAGGGCGCCCTTTTCAAGTAGGTTTGATCGTTCGCATCAACGCCTATAGAAAAGGAGGAGAATCGCAGGTCTTGATTCGTTCTGATCCGTTTGGCCTTGTCTTGAGCCGAAAACTATGACACTTTTATGACACTTGCACCATTTTGGTGCATTCCGCTCGATCGACGGAATTGTGGAACTCCTTGAAAATGAAAGAATAAGAGTGGTGGGCCTGGGAAAAGTCGAACTCCCGACACGCGGTTTAGGAAAACAGTGAGCGGTTTTGACTCGTTTTGAAAATCTTCGATTATATCTGTCGTGTCAACCTCTTACGGAGTCTGCGTCTTGTTCCGTTCTGATTGGTTTCGACCCGTTTTGAGCATAGAACTATGACACTTTTATGACACTGCACTTTTGCGGTTGCAGTGCGTTTGGTGGCTTGCTCACAGCAACGTCTGAACCTGACGATTGACTCGGTCTCACGAAGTGCACAGAGTCTACCTTGTCGAAAACGGCCGATGCGGGCTGCTCGTGAACATCAAGCAGTGTGGGAGGAAGCTCAACACCATCGACAAATGCGGAGGTAAGCCATGACAAAATCACTCATCCAACCACGATGCGAGGTACAATGATTTTGCCAGGTGAGACAGCAGCGGACTCTGCAGGGATGCAATCATACCGACGGATAGCTTGGTGGGCTCATCGAGGCCATCACTGCGTCTGTGCGAATATCCTTCCGGCGCGCCTGCCAACCCGCATCGGATCGGTAGACCGCGTGCCCTGAAAACCACCGCCCGAAGGACGGAATCTACACTACCGGAAAACGTTCCTTCCCACTTCACGCTGAGGCGGTACATTTGTAGTTGGCACGCAGACTCCTGTGCCTAGCAGTGCCGGGCGCGAGGAATGACAGCCTACCCATGAAAGAAGGTCCCAAAGTTCGCAAGATCGCGTTTGTCGGCGACCACTTGCCGCGCAAGTGCGGCATTGCGACGTTTACGTCTGACCTGCTTGCCGCCGTGGCAACTGCGCATCCTCAAAGCGAGTGTTTCTCAGTGGCGGTGAATGACATTAAAGGTGGCTACGAGTACCCAGACGTAGTTCGCTTCGAGATTGAGGAGCAGGACTTGCCGTCCTATCTACGTGCAGCGGACTTCCTCAACATTAACAACGTGGACATCGTCTGCTTACAGCACGAGTTCGGCATTTTCGGTGGGCCCGCCGGCGGTCACATCCTGGCGTTCCTGCGGGAATTGAGAATGCCTGTTGTCACAACGCTACATACCGTTTTGCGTGAGTCGAAAGGCGACCAACGGCGCGTAATGCAGGAGTTAGTCTCGCTCTCGACCCGGCTCGTGGTTATGGCTGAGCGGGGACGACAGATGCTACAGGAGATTTACCAGGCACCTCCGGCCAAGATCGATCTGATCCCGCATGGCATTCCCGACGTAGGGTTCGTCGATCCGACTTATTTCAAGGACCAGTTCGGAGTAGAAGGCAGGGTGGTGCTACTCACGTTTGGGCTACTCTCGCCGAACAAGGGGATCGAATATGTGCTCAACGCTCTGCCGCATATTCTGGAGGAGTTTCCCGCTGTTGTTTACATTGTGCTGGGCGCCACTCATCCCAACGAACTGCGAGAGAATGGCGAAGCTTATCGGCTCAGCCTCGAAATTCTCGCCAAAAAGAACAAACTTGAGAAGAACGTCATCTTCTACAACCGGTTCGTAGACCCTGAAAATCTGAAGGAGTTCATCGGCGCCGCGGACCTTTACATCACGCCTTACCTCAACGAAGCGCAGATCACGTCGGGCACGCTCGCCTATACGTTCGGTGCCGGCAAAGCAGTAATTTCGACACCGTATTGGCACGCTGTTGAATTGTTGGCGGAAGACCACGGAGTGCTGGTGCCGTTCGGCGACGCCGCGGCCATAGCGCGCGAGGTTATTGGCTTGCTGCGCGACGACACACGCCGTCATGCCATTCGTAAGAACGCCTACAGGCTCGGCCGTGAGATGGTCTGGAGCAACGTGGCACAGCTGTATATGCGTTCCTTCGAGTTGTCACGGATCGAGGGGGCGGCGCGGTCTCGAAAATCTCTTGCCACGAAGACGCTCGACCTAAAACCGCGGGAACTGCCGGAGTTGAAGTTGAGTCATCTCTCGCGGATGACCGATTCGACCGGAATCTTCCAACATGCCATTTTTAGCGTTCCAAATTTTTCCGAGGGCTATTGCACCGACGATAATGCGCGTGCGTATATCCTCACAGTGCTGCTCAGTGAGTTGGGAGAGGACCCGGAGCGCGTGCGGACACTGGCCACCACTTACGCGGCCTTTCTCCATCACGCGTTCGATCCCAAAACAAAACGCTTCCACAACCATCTGAGTTTTGATCGACGCTGGCTCGATGAACAAGGGTCAGAGGATTGTCAAGCGCGAGCGCTCTGGGCGCTGGGCGTGGGAGTTGGGCGTTCCCCTTATCGAAGCTTCCAGCTCATGGCTGGACAGCTCTTCGCACTGGCGCTGCCTGCACTGACGGAGTTCACTTCGCCGCGCGCCTGGGCCTTGGGTCTCATGGGCATTCATGAATACCTGCGCCGGTTGCGCGGTGACAGCCTGGTCAACCAAACCCGAGAGACACTCACTTCCCGGCTCATGGAACTTTTCGAAAAAACCGCCCAGCCGGGCTGGTGCTGGTTCGAAGAGAATCTGACGTACGACAACGCAAAGCTTGCACACGCCTTGATCCTGAGCGGACGTGCAACCGGACAACAGGCGATGTTCGAACGAGGACTGGAGGCCCTGCGCTGGCTGGCAGAATTACAAATCTCCGAGAAGGGTCACTTTCGATCCATTGGCACCAACGGGTTCTATCGCCGTGGCGGTTTGCGCGCCAACTTTGACCAGCAGCCCGTCGAGGCGCAAGCAATGACCTCAGCCTGTCTTGAAGCCTATCGCGCCACATCGGATGTCTGGTGGTACGAACAGGCGCAACGTGGCTTCGACTGGTTCATCGGCTGGAACGATCTCGGGTTGGAACTCTACTCTCCCAAGACAGGCGGCTGCCGCGATGGGTTGCACGTGGATCGGGTCAACCGGAACCAGGGGGCGGAATCCACCCTGGCTTTCTTGCTTTCGTTGGCGGAAATGCGTTTAGGGCAAAATATGCTGACGAGTTTTAAGGAACCCATCGCCGTCGGAGCCTAATAACTGATTCCTGTCTCGTTTCCCTGGAACACCAGCCCATGTCAATACACGTCAAACGCACAGCCACGATTCTCAAGCCCGACCAGTCACGCGTTCTTCTGCGACCATTCAGTCCGGGGGATCCTCCACGGGTGCGCAGGATCATCTTTAGGATCCTGTCGCTCCCGGAAAACCTGGTCGGCCCCCTCCTGGACGAAGTCTCCGCTGATTTCTCCCAGCGACACCATCAGATCCGCAAACTCTTTTTGGAACGCTTTGAACAAGTCCGCGACCTGCTGTTGACGGATGAGGGAGTTTCCGAACAAAGACGAATGTTGATCGGTTCTTATTTCCTGGCCGAATACTCTTTAGAATCCGCTGCGCTGTTCAATCCCTCCATCGTCCCGCACCCTGTCCAGTCTAACCTGCCTCTCGGCGCTCTGCGTTTTATCCTCAGCTTGCGCGCCACCGGGGAGGGACACATTTCTTCCATCACTTTTCGGACGGGTGTCATCCACGTCGACCATCGGATCGAGGTCCTAACCCCAACCGGCTTCCTCACGGAGCCGCGTCAAATCCCAAACCCGAGGTACGAGAAGGCGCTGTTCGCGCGAAAACTATTTGAACTGGGATTGAACAGCGAATTCACGCGCCGGGTCATGTACAAGCTTGGGGAGTCGTTCGCACTGGAAGAGCTTCGCGCCAATCTCGAAGCTGGAGTGAAGGAGTCCCCCTTGTCGGATGGATTGCTGGAGGAAGACCAGGACGCCGCACAGGGAGTTTGGATGCTGGCCCGGTCCAACTACGAAGTTCAGTTCGAACCCGAACAGGGACTATCCGAACGCATCATTTTCCCGGCCACTCCCTCGCAACGCAACGGCATCGAAGACGCCCGGTTCGCCTGTTTTCAAAACGATGACGGCACTCACATCTACTACGCGACCTTCACCGCTTACGATGGCAAGGTCGTGGTGCCAGAGCTGGTGGAGACTTCTGACTTCCTCCGCTTTCGATTCACCACCTTGAATGGTCCGGCCGCCGAAAACAAAGGCATGGCCATCTTCCCCCGGAAAATCAAAGGCCTCTATGCCATGCTCTCTCGCCAGGACAACGAGAACATCTACCTCATGTTTTCCGACAACGTCCACTTCTGGAATGAACGCAGGCTGCTCCTAAGACCTACTTTTCCGTGGGAACTGGTCCAGCTTGGGAACTGCGGATCCCCCATCGAGACCGATGCAGGGTGGCTGGTCCTCAGCCACGGTGTCGGCCCTATGCGAAGGTACTGCATCGGTGCGTTCCTCCTCGATCGCGATGATCCTTCCAAAGTGATCGGCCGCCTCCGCGAGCCATTGCTTAAACCAAACCAAACCGAACGGAAAGGCTATGTGCCCAACGTCGTTTATACGTGCGGCGCTCTTCTCCACGACGGCGAACTGATCATTCCTTATGGTGTGGCCGATCACGCCACCGGTTTCGCGACCGTCCCACTCGATGAAGTGCTGGCTGCCATGAATTACGAAGATCGTTGAACAGCATGACAATTCCCAACAAGAGAGTGGCTGTGCTGTCGCCGGTAGCTTGGCGAACGCCTCCCCGACAATATGGCGCCTGGGAAACGGTGGCTAGCAACATCACCGAAGGACTCGTCGCCCGTGGTTGGGATGTGACGTTGTTCGCCAGTAGGGATTCTGTGACCCGCGCTCACCTGCACGCCGTGGTTGACAAAGGATATGAAGAGGATTCCACCGTCGATCCCAAAGTAGCCGAATACCTTCACATCTCCGAAGTGTTCGAGCGTGCTGCTGAGTTTGACCTCATCCATAGTCACTACGACTTCATGGCGTTGACCTACACCCGGCTGGTCAAGACACCGGTCCTCACCACCATCCACGGATTCTCGTCGCCCAAAATCATGCCCGTTTATCAGAAGTATCGTGACGGATATTTTGTTTCCATCAGCGACTCCGATCGCGCGCCGGAGCTGAATTACCTGGCGACAGTCTACAACGGGATCGACCTCTCGTTGTACCCGCTCCAGGAATCTGGCGGTGATGACCTGATCTTCCTTGGCCGGATTCATCCGGATAAGGGCGTCCATTTAGCCATCGAGGTCGCTCGCTTGAGTGGGCGGCATTTGATCATCGCTGGAATCATTCAGGATGAGATCTATTATCGGAACCAGGTCAAACCGCATGTGGATGATCAGAACATCTCCTATATCGGGCCGGTAGGCATAGCGGAGAAAAATAATTTGTTCGCGAGTGCCTGCACTTTAATCCATCTGAACACCATCCCAGAGCGGTTCGGACTGGTCCTGGCTGAAGCTAATGCAGCCGGCGTGCCTGTTATCGCCATGGACCTGGGCTCCTGCCGGGAGGTGATCAAAGACGGGCAGACGGGGTTTCTGGTCAACAACGTCAACGACGCGGTGCAGGCCCTGGAACGCCTTCCTGAAATCGATCGCACCGCCTGCCGCCAACGGGTCCAGCAATGCTTTTCTATCAAAATCATGGTGGAGGCGTACGAACGGGTTTACTCTACGATTTTTGATTTGGAGGCAAAGAGACAGTCATGAAGCCGGACATTGTCAGACGATATGGCCACAACCCTATCCTTACCAAGGCCGATATCCCTTACCCAGTGGAAACCGTTCACAACGCGGCAGTCGTGAAGCATGAGGACGAATACATCATGCTTTTCCGCTCCCATCTCCGTACGGGACGGTCCATCATTGGTTTGGCACGCAGTCCCGACGGATTCCACTTCACCGCCGATCCAGAGCCCTTTCTGATTCCTGCGCGGGACAGTTCTTTTGCCGCCTATGAAGAGTTCGGCGTGGAGGACCCACGCGTGACCCGACTGGACGGGGAGTACATCATCACCTACAGCGCCTACTCGCGAAATGGAGTACGGATCGCCCTGGCCAAGACGAAGGACTTCAGTCAAGTGGAAAGGGTCTCCCTCATTACGCAGGCGGATTATCGAAATGTGGTGATCTTTCCCGAGAAGTTTGATGGACTCTATGCCCGGCTTGACCGTCCCCATTCGGAAATCGCCCCGTGGTCAATCTGGATTTCCTATTCACCGGATCTACGTTTTTGGGGCGAATCACAGCTCATCATGAGGCCCGAGCTATATCACTGGGATGAAATGAAGATCGGTCCCGGCGCGCCGCCGATCAAAACGGACCAAGGATGGCTTTCCATCTATCACGGAGTTTTCCGAACGATGGATGGATCGATCTATCGTTTGGGGATTGCTCTGCATGACCTGCTGAACCCGGCAAAGGTCATCGGCGTGGGAGACTCTTGGATTTTGCAGCCAGAAGATCCCTGGGAAATCACCGGATATGTCCACAACGTGGTCTTTACCTGTGGTGCCGTTGCGGAGTCTGATGGAACCGTGAAGATCTATTGGGGGGGCGCAGACACGGTCATGTGCGTGGGCGAAGCGAATGTGTCAGATCTGGTGGCCTTATGCCTCGACCACGGCAGACCGGCAAAGTAAGCATGGCATTTCAAGAGTCCTACCCCAGATCCGAATGGTCCGGAGCCAATTAAGATAGGCGTAGCCCCACTGACCGTACCGAGTTTTTGTACCACAGCGAGTGAGAGAGTCTACATCTTTTGACCGGACCGGTTTTTTTGTACCAACTCTAGGGCGAGTTTTCGGCTGTTTGTAACCCAATGAGATCGCGGCTCGATTCTTGAACCTGCCTTCTTGAATCCTTGTTTGACTTCAGCGGGAATGCGAGTGAGGTGAGACGGGTGGAAAGCTAGAGTTTCGACCCTGCGTTCACCTTCCCCCAGAGATTAGGCCGCTGGAGGCCGCGTTCCTCGCTGATCTTGCTGGGATCTGCTCCGCTGGCAGAATCGTTGTGTCCAGGGCAGGAGAAGCGTACGATACAGACGCCGCATATCTACATCGGAAATTCCGGCCTCGACGGGTACCTGGATTCACTCGACAATCAAGGACCCCTATCTGACGAGCAGCTTGCGATTTATGAAGAGGAACTTCCACGTCCTTAGCATCGCATTGCTTGCGGCAACCGTCTGTGCCCGTTGCCCCCAGGTTCTAGCAACGTGCAGTCAAGTTCCTGCCAGCGCGACTTTCCGAATTCGACTTTTGCAACCAGTTGCGTCCTACAGTTCGAAACCGGGAGACGCGGTGAAGGGAATACTCATCGAGTCTCCGCAGTGCGATGGCGAACTCCTATTTGCGGAAGGCACGGTGGTCGAAGGACAAATCAAATCCGTACATAAAGTGGGGATGGGATTCCGCCACGAAACGGCTGCACTGGAGATCGAGTTCGAGCGGATCCTTCCGGAGAATGCAGCGCCGATCGCGATGCGCGCCCGGGTGCTGGAAGTGGACAACGCGAGGGAGAAGGTGAAGTGCGGTGTGATTCACGGCATCCGCGGCACGAACACCCCCCAGGATCGCCTGAGCAGCAGACTGGAGTACCTAGCGATGCTGTATCCCGACGACTCGCTTTGGATACTGCCGGCATACAGGGCCCTCGTCCCCATTTTCCCGGAGCCAGAAATCTATTTTCCTCGCGGAACTGACTTGCTCCTGGAACTAACCACGCCTTTGGAAGTGACTAGCGGATCCATCGTTGCACCTGCGAATCAGGAAAGCGACGGAGTAGAAGCCTATGCTCTCGATGAGATGACGGTCTCGGTTCCCGAGCGGACTTCGACCCCAAAGGGCCGGGACGCCGACGTTGTGAACCTGGCGTTTATCGGTTCGCAGGAACAGGTCCAGAAAGCATTCGACGCTGCCGGATGGAAGACGGGTGATGCGATGCACCGGAGAACGGCCTTGCACGAAATCCACGCCTTCCTC
>Ga0116218_1001358_pt1 | contig 15673 bp, 13 predicted proteins | sample Sb_taG_2_FD_88966 | JGI IMG/M metagenome (GOLD analysis project Ga0116218, IMG submission 88966) | Peat soil microbial communities from Weissenstadt, Germany - Sb_50d_5_LS metaG | ecosystem: Environmental > Terrestrial > Soil > Wetlands > Peat | place: Germany: Weissenstadt | collected 2010-09-21 | reverse complement strand
GGAAGTCAATCTCGATCCGGGGCCAAGCGTCGCCAAGGCAGCCGAACAAAGGCCCGTCAACGCTCCCAGCCTGCGACGTCCGGGAGAAGCGCCGACACAACAGCCTGGTCCGAGCGGCCAGGCGCCGGTGCTTCAGGGACCGCCTCCACCCACGGACCCCACTACGCCGGCTCCTCACTATTCAACGTAGCGGGAACGTTGACGGGTTACAGGCTGGCAATAGACAAACCGTCTTCCATCCCTTCAGCGAGTCCTCGACGTTAACTTTTGAAATCTCCTTATCGCCCGCATGACTTGGCTGCCACGCCGCCTGCCTTTACACTGGAATGGTGAAGATTGCGCTGGGACAGATCAATCCCACAGTGGGGGATTTCGCAGGCAACGCCGCGAAAATCATTGAATTTTCCCGTCGCGCCCAGGGCGATGGCGCAGGACTAGTCCTTTTCCCGGAACTCTCCGTATGCGGTTACCCACCGCGCGACCTGGTGGAGCGCGCTTCATTCGTTCAGCACAACCGCGAGAGCGCGGACCGTATTGCTGCCGAAACCAAAGGCATCGCCGTCATCTGCGGGCTGGTGACTCCAGCCTACGCGGAGAGCGGCAAGTCGGTGATGAACTCGGCTGCGCTGCTCAAAGACGGCCGAGTAGCGTTCCTTCAGTCCAAGATGTTGTTACCCACCTATGACGTCTTCGATGAGATGCGGAACTTCGCACCGGGAAAGAGCCAGTTGCTGTTTCCGTTTTGTGGCAAACAGATGGCCCTGACCATCTGCGAAGATGCCTGGAACGACAAGCACTTTTGGAACAAACGTCTCTACACCTTCGATCCGGTTGAGGCTTTGGTTCACGCCGGGGGCAACTTCCTGCTGAACATTTCCGCTTCGCCCTTCTGGCTCGCCAAACGGGAATTGCGCCGGGATATGCTGGCAACCATCGCGCGCAGCCACAGAGTGCCGGTCGCCATGGTCAACCAGGTTGGGGGCAACGACAGCCTGGTCTTTGACGGCTCCAGCCTGGTGCTCAATCCCGCGGGAGAGGTGATTGCGCAGGGAAAGTCCTTCGAAGAAGACATCATCTATTTCGACTCCGATCAACTTACCGGTGAGATACATCACCAGATCGAAGGGGAAGAGGCGAGCGTTTATGCCGCGCTGGTTTTGGGGACGCGGGATTACGTTCGCAAGTGCGGCTTTCGCCAGGTGATCGTCGGCCTGAGCGGGGGCATCGATTCGGCGCTGACGGCAGGCATTGCTACCGACGCGCTGGGAGCTGAAAATGTGATTGGAATTGGTATGCCGGGACCGTACTCATCGACGGGCTCGATTGACGACGTACGGGCCCTCGCCGAAAACCTTGGCATCCGCTTCGAACTGCTCTGCATTGGCGATCTCTTTGAAACCTACAAGAAAACTTTGGCCAAGGTTTTCGCCGGCCGTAAAGAAGATGAGACAGAAGAGAATCTGCAATCGCGGGCCCGGGGCACTCTGCTCATGGCCCTTTCCAATAAGTTCGGAGCCATCGTGCTCAGCACCGGCAACAAGAGCGAACTGGCCGTCGGTTACTGCACCCTTTACGGCGATATGGTCGGTGGGCTCGCCGTGATCTCGGATGTGCCCAAGACCATGGTCTACCGCCTTAGCCGCTACGTGAATTCGCGCCGCCTGGTAATTCCTCAGGCTAGCCTGGAGAAGCCGCCATCCGGGGAACTGCGTCGCGGGCAAATGGACAGCGACACACTCCCGCCCTACGAAGTGCTCGACGTTATCCTCGAAGACTACGTCGAACAGTCGCACACCGCGGACCAGATTGCGGAGGAGCGGGGCTTCGATGTTAGTCTGGTTCGGCGCGTGATCCGGATGGTAGAACGCAGCGAGTACAAACGGCAGCAGGCGGCACCAGGCCTGAAAATTTCAGAGAAGGCTTTTGGCTACGGCCGACGTTTTCCAATCGCGGCCAAGTCCGACATTTAGCACCGCGAGAGACGGAGCAAGCTCCCTGTACAGACGTTGCTTGCAACGTCTCCGCCGCGGCTAATCTTGGGATCAATTGAAAGGAACTCATGCATCGCTTACCGAATTGTCTTGTCTTTATCCTGCTCCTGCTCGTAAGCCTGGCTGGTGCACAACAGCCGACTGCCGCGCCTCATGCGGCGGCTAAAGCTCCAACCAGCGCAAACATTCCTTCCGAGGAAACCGTCAGCGCTTTCCTCCACGAGTGGTTTGGATACGATCCTTCGTTGAGCTGGAAGGTCGTGAGCATTAAGCCGTCCGAAATCGAAGGGCTATCGGAAGTGAACGCAGTTCTCAGCGGCAATCAGGGAACGCAAGCTCTCAAACTGTACGTCACTCCGGATGGCAAGCATGCCGTAAATGGTGAAATCATGCCGTTCGGCGCTCATCCCTTCGCAGCTGACCGAAAAAAGCTGGAGGCGGGTGCGAATGGACCTTCGCACGGTCCCGCAAATGCCCCGGTCACGGTCGTGGAGTTCAGCGACTTGCAGTGTCCTCATTGCAAGGAAGCCCAACCGACCCTCGACAAGCTCATGGCCGAGGACAAGAATGTTCGCGTGATTTTCCAGAGCTATCCGCTTCCGATGCATGACTGGGCCGCCAAGGCCGCTGCCTACGCCGATTGCGTCGGCCGCAGCTCAAACGATGCTTTTTGGAAATTCATTTCAAGTGTTTACGGTGCGCAGACCGACATCACAGCCGCGAATGCGGACGAAAAGTTAACCGCATTGGCCGACGCCGCAGGAGTGAAGGGCGCCGATGTCGCAGTCTGCGCTGCCAAACCCGAAACCACATCGCGAGTAGAGAAGTCGATGGCTTTAGGCAAGGACCTCGACGTCAACAGTACTCCGACGCTGTTCATCAACGGGCGCAGAGTCCCTGCCGTCCCGTACGAAACGTTGCAGAAACTTGTGGACTTTGCTGCTAAGGACAATACCGAGGCTAAGAAATAAAGCAGGTTGGTTGTTCTGCTGATCGCGGGATAATCAAGACCGGATCGACTTTCAATTACTCTTGGGCAGCCACACTTCCACGCTCTCGCCCCTGGTGGCATCGATCACATGCGGTGTGATCACAAGCAGCAGTTCATCCGTTTCGTCCATGTTGCTGTTGGAGACCATAACTTGATTGATCCCAGGAATGACTCCAAGGCCAGGGATTCCATTCAACGTGCGCTGTTCGCTTTGGCTCACCGAGCCTGCCACCACTGCGGGCTCTCCGTTCACCAGAGTGATATTGCCTTTGTATTCCCGATTCGCAATTACGGGTACGCCGTTTAAACTTTGCCCAGCCAAAGTCCGGAAATCCATCTCAAAGGCCATCCCCACGTCCAAGTTCGTGTACACGACTGGTTTTATTTTGAAGGTCAGCCCCAGGTCCTCGTAGGTAAAGGAAGGGAACGGCGCTTGAAAGCTGCCGTTCTGCAGCACGTGCGAAATGGCCGGAGTATTAAAGACCGGAGCAAAACTCGCGTTGAGAATGGGATAACGCGAGCCCATGCGAAACGTCGCTTCATTCCCCTGCGCCGCGCGTAGACTCGAGTGCTCCAGCGTCTTTACCAAACTTTCGTTCAGCGAAAGCTGAGCGCTCAGAGTATCCAAACTCAATCCCATGAGGGTCAGCCCACCGCCAAAAGTCGCGTACGGCTGGTTGAAAATCGAGCTTTGCTGGCCCGTCAACTGCGAAAGCAAACCGGCTATGCCTTGCGAATTGGCCTGGTTGATGCCTCCGCTCGAGATCAACTGATTAATCAAACTCTGAATGTTTTGCCCGCCCAACCCGCCAAGCGCCCCCGTCAGGGCAGCGATCGCGCCAGCAGGTACGTTGATCAGCGTGAAAGTGTCGGGAATATGCATTCCCATGGCCCGGGTTAACTGGTGGTCAATCTCAAATACCTGAATGTCCAGCATGACCTGCGGACGCGACAGCCCGAAGCTCTCAAATACCTTGGTAACCGCGTCCAGCACGAGCGCCGGCGCGCGCACCGCAATCCTCCCGCTCTGTGGCTGTGAAGTAACGAACCGGATATCGAAGATGGTTCGCAGGAGAGTCGACAGTTCATTCAGGTCTGCTGGCGTCGTCGCCCCCGGAATGTAAAAGGTGCGCAACGCCATGTGGTCGAATTGACGATGATTCTCAGCGTTGTCCTTTGCCACGAAGACTTGCTTTTCCGACAAGGGAATCCAGAAAGCCCCCGTTACCTCACAGGCCGCTCTCATGGCCGTGTAGAAGTCGACGCTTTCCATGTCGAAATGCACACGGCGCGATTGAACGGATTCGTCCAACTCAGCGGCCACGCCGAAAGCCCCGGCTACTTGGGTAAGCAGCGCATGCGAGTCCCCTCGAAAATGGAATTCATGAAGATCCGGCTTGGGAACAACTCGCACCTCCGTCGATTCCTCCACCACTCGCGGCGTGCCCGTCAATTTCGGCGACCACTCCACCAGCGAGTCACGAAGCTGCTGCTGCGCGAATTCGTTTTCCGGGTCGAGGTTGGCGGCGCTGCGAAACTCCGCCTGCGCCTCCACCAGCTTTCCTTTCGTGAGATCGTCGTTTCCGTGCTGCAGGTGACCGAAGACCAATTGCTGCCGAACCAGGGCCAGCGCGGTTACATATTCAACATTCTTTGGAACCAGCCGGGCAGCCGCGTCAAATTCTTCGTACGCTTCATCGAAGTGTTCCGCTTTCTGGAGCTGCAAGGCTTTGGAAAACGCAATTTTGGACTTCTTCAGATCCGCCTTGGACGGATTGCACACAGCCTCGCGCGCTCCTTCGGGACAAGGCAGCAAAGCAAGATTTTGGGGCGCGTCGGCGGCCCAGGCCGCTGCCGCAAATACCACCGTGGCCAAAACTGGCCATCCCCAACGCATGCGCATGCTCCGATTGTAACCGGGAATCCACGGTCCCCAACCACACCCAGCAGGACCATGTACCTTCGGGTGAACTCTTTGGAACGGATGAAACTGTGGCTCTTGCAAGAAAAGCAGCATTCAGTACTCAGCAATCAGCCAACGCGTGAGACCAAGACCTTCGTTTGTGTCCAATGTGCCTGGACTACTGAATGCAGAGTGCTGACTGCTGAATGCTCCCGCCCGCACCAAACCGTTGCCCCGCGCCCGATCTAATACCTTCGTCCGGAACGGCCGGTTGGAAAGTTCACAATTTTGGCGTATAAAAGTTAGTTGCGACGTGCACGTTTCTTCTCCCTCCGTGCGCCCACAACGCATCTCACAGCTCGAGCGAGGAAGTATGTCCAGTGTGACCGCGGCGCATGTTCCCAAGGGTTTGGCAGGGATTGTCGCCACTACCTCTGGCATCTGTTACATCGATGGAGACCAGGGCGTTCTGGCTTACCGTGGCATCGATGTCCACGAACTAGCCGATCATTCCACTTTCGAGGAAACCTGCTATCTCCTGTGGTCCGGTCGACTGCCCACGCGCAATGAGCTCAAGGAAATTCGTGACCGCCTGGCGGAGGAGCGCAAGCTGGACCCGGCGATCATCAGTTTGCTGCGGTCGGCGCCGAAGCACGTTGTGCCCATGGACGTCTTGCGCACAGCCGTATCGGCCCTTTCGTTCTACGATGCGGATGAACGGAATAACGACCACGAAGCCAACATCCGTAAATCGATTCGCCTGACCTCGCAAGTTCCGATGATCGTGGCCGCCTACGATCGCATTCGGAAAGGCAAGCCGGTGGTCGAGCCCGACCGTTCGCTCTCCCACGCCGCGAATTTTCTTCTGATGCTGAACGGCACCAAGCCCACGCCCACCGCCGAACGCGCCCTGGACATCGCCCTCATCCTGCATGCCGACCACGAGCTCAACGCCTCTACCTTCGCCGCGAGAGTCACCGCCGCAACTCTTTCGGATATGCACTCCGCCATCGTCTCCGCCATCGGTTGCCTGAAGGGCCCATTGCACGGCGGAGCCAATGAGGCCGTCTTCAACATCCTGAAGGCCATCGACAGTTCAGGTTCTGACCCGGTGGAGTACATCAAAGGAATGTTGGCGCAGAAAAAGAAGGTCCCCGGATTCGGCCACCGTGTCTACCACACTGAAGATCCCCGAGCCACGCACCTGCGCAAGATGTCTGAGGACTTGGGAAAGTCCAACGGTCAGGGCAAATGGTTCGAAATGTCGCATGCCATCGAACTATTCGTGAAAGCCGAAAAGAAGCTCAACGCCAACGTCGACTTTTATTCTGCCTCGACCTACCACACCCTCGGAATTGATGTGGACCTCTTCACCCCGGTATTCGCCGTATCACGAATCAGCGGATGGACCGCCCACGTGATCGAACAACTCGACGACAACCGCCTCATCCGTCCCCGCGCCGACTACATCGGCCCACCCTACCCGCAACACTGGGTCCCGTTCGAAAAGCGCTAACACACGTGTAGAGCGGACACTCCAGTCCGCTGCCCTTGACCCAAGACTGTGCAGCCACAACTAGCGTGGCGCGGGCGCCCTCGCCCGCGTGTTTACTGATCACGCGTGACGAAGGTTATCTTTCCCCACATCAAACACCGCCTTAGACTTTCTGTGCGGCCCGTGCGTTTAGAGCCGAGTAGGGAATCATGAAGACCGTGCGTTTGCTCTTGATCTGCGTCGCGACTGTGCTGATCGCTGTCGCCTGGAAAGCGATCCCCGCTCACCAGGGCGACAAGCCCCTCGCCGTGCCACAATCCGTTCCTCCCCAATCGAACCTCCCTCGACAAAGCGCGCCCCAGCTCGTAAGCGTTCAGCAACAAAACCCTGCGGCGCCGGCTGCGCAGGAAACCGCACCGGGCAGCACAGCCCAAGAAGAAGAGACAGAACGCCGCCTCGGCCCGTTCCCCATTGCGGGAAGTGACTACGTGGTGGTGTTACACGAGAAGAAGTGTGTGCCAGGATCGACCGAGCCCCACAGTGATATCGATCTCGGTGAGAGCGTGGTAGCGATGGGAATTCGAGACGCCACGGGAGCGGTGCTATATCAAAGGAGATTTCCTTATTCTTCCGGAGATGAAAACGGGTCGCAGGCTTGGAAAGTTTCCGCGAGCACTCTGGCCGGCACCAGCGGCACTGGACTTCTGGTCGACTACTCGTTCGACTTGTTGCCTTCAGCTCCAGAATGGCGACCGTCTGTCTGGTGGCAGATCTTTGGCGTTGTCAAGGGGAAGCTCAAGGCCTTCAGCGGCCCATTGCCCTTTGATGCCGGGCTGGTACGGGACGAAACGTCTGGGGAGCCATACAGGACGACCGCGCCGTTAGACCCGCGAGCGGACACACTGGAATTCAAAGTATCCACCGGCCAGCACCTCAATTTCATATATCCCGTTCGCATCGATTGGCACCAGGGCAGGTTGTCGCCGGCCAAGCCATGCGAGCGGACCAGCTCCAGCGGCTCGGGCGAGGGTTGCCAGTACAAAGTGCTGGCTGAAGATTACGTCGGTGCAGGCGAGGCGACTTTTGTCACCCTTTGCTCGAGCGCAGGAGAGAAGTGCGAAAAGCCAGAAAAAGTTGCGGTTCGACCGGACTCCAAGCTCGAATTCCTCGTCGTGCAGCTAGGAGCCGAGCGATGGAGCGATGGGCTAGCGGCGGGCCCGTCCGGGAAATCCGGCATCAACGACACTATGGACGATCAAGGCGGTCCCAGCTGGGCCCCGAACATTGGGCCGTGGCTCAAGCTGCGCATCGATGGCAAGGAGGGATGGATAAACTCCCAAGAGGACTTCGATGCACTTGGCCTGACCCAGGAACTATAGCGCAAACGGCAAACGCTCCACCGGCCATCTCAAGCCCTGCCTTTTTCCACGGCGTACAATAAGAGCATGCGCCGGGTCTATCTCGACAACAACGCCACCACCCCAGTGCTGCCCGAGGTTCTCGAGGCCATGCGGCCTTACTTTGCGGAGCACTTCGGCAACGCGTCTTCCATCCACCATCACGGGCAGGAGACGCGGGCGGCGGTCGAGCGCGCCCGCGAATCGGTGGCGGCTCTATTCGGGTGCCGGCCTTCTGAAGTCGTTTTCACCAGCGGCGGCACCGAGGGCGATAACCTCGCCATCTCCGGCTTGGCCCGTGCCGGAGACCACGTAATCAGTTCGACCATCGAGCATCATGCAGTGCTGAACTCGTGCAAGCATCTGGAAGCGATGGGATGCGAAGTTACCTACGTTCCCGTGGATGGCCGCGGCCTGGTTGATCCCGACGACGTCCGCCGCGCCTTGCGCCCGAACACCCGGCTCATCACCATCATGATGGCGAACAACGAAACCGGCGTCCTGCAACCCGTCGAGGAGATTGGCAAGATCGCCGCCGAAGCCGACGTTTATTTTCACACCGACGCAGTACAGGCGGCAGGGAAGGTGCCAATCGAAGTAAAACGCCTCGGCTGCGACCTGCTCTCGATCTCCGGACACAAGCTGCACGCTCCACAAGGAGTCGGCGCAATCTACGTGGGCAAGGGAACCGTCCTTCAGCCAATGTTTTATGGTGGAAGCCACGAGCGATCGCGCCGTGCGGGAACAGAGAATGTTCCTGGAATTATCGGACTAGGCAAGGCAGCGGAACTCGCCAGAGAAGCGCTCGAGCGAGGCGATCTGGCCCAGATGTCGGCAATGCGCGATCGCATCGAGCAAACAATTCTTTCCGAGGTAGACGCGACAGGCGTAAACGGAGAAGGCGCTCCCCGCGTTCCGAACACGACCAACATTCACTTCGACTACATCGAAGGAGAGGCGCTGGTGATCGCGCTCGATTTGAAGGGCCTCGCGGTTTCGACCGGAGCCGCCTGTTCTTCAGGAGCAATCGAGCCCTCCCACGTGCTCACCGCCATGGGCTTGCCGCCAGAAATAGCCCGCGCCAGCCTCCGCTTCAGCCTGGGCAAACAAAACACGCCCGATGACATTCAATTCGCCCTCGCCCTCGTCCCCCAAACCGTAGCCCGCCTCCGCGAGCTCTCGCCGGTTTACAATAAGACAGCTGTCAGCTCCTAGCTTCTAGCTTGCGACTGTCGCTTCCGATTCTTTCCGATCAACAAGCGAACTATCCGCACGCAGGATGTAGAAAGGTTTTGCCAGAAGCTAGGAGCCAGAAGCTAGGAGCCAGAAGCTAGGAGCCAGAAGCTAGGAGCCAGAAGCTAGGAGCCAGAAGCTAGGAGCTATGTCCTCAAAGACCATCGCCGTAGCCATGTCAGGCGGAGTCGACTCCTCGACCGTCGCAGCCATGCTGCGCGCCGAGGGACACGACGTCGTCGGCCTGACCATGCAGCTCTGGAATCAACGCCGCCTCGCCGGGCATCCCGGCATGCCCGAGGCGGTCCAGGGACGCTGCTGCTCGCTCGATGATGTCTACGACGCGCGCCGTGTCGCCGAAACTCTGGGCATCCCTTATTACGTGGTCAATCACGAAGACCGCTTCGAGCGCGACGTAGTGCAGCCCTTTGTCGAGGAATATCTGTCGGGACGAACTCCCATCCCTTGCAGCCTTTGCAACAACCACTTGAAGTTTGATCAGTTATTAATTGTGGCGCAGCAGATTGGCGCGGAAGCGCTAGCGACCGGCCACTACGCTCGGGTTGAGTTTGATGAGAAGCGCGGCCGCTGGCTGCTCAAGCGCCCAGCTGATTCGTCCAAGGACCAAACCTATTTCCTGTTCGGTCTAACGCAAGATCAGCTCAGCCGCACCCTGTTTCCTCTCGGGGAACTGACCAAGCCGCAGGTTCGCGATCTGGCGCGTCATCACGGCCTCGCCCTCGCCGCGAAGCCCGATTCCCAGGAGATTTGCTTTGTCCCCGGAGGCGATTACAAAAAGTTTCTCGATGCCTACTTGGCCGAGCGGGGCGACTCTCTACCCGATACCGCGGGCGAACTCGTGACCACCGACGGACAAGTAGTCGGCGAGCACAATGGCATCCACAACTTCACCGTTGGTCAGCGCAAGGGTTTGGGCGTGGCCACAGGCTCGCCCCTCTATGTCATTCAGATCAACGGCGACCAGCGTCAGGTCGTGGTCGGCAACCAGGAAGAACTGTACTCGCGAACCCTGCGCGCGCGTCGGGTAAATCTGGTAGCCCTCGACGATCTGCGCGAACCAATGCGCGTTCGCGTGAAGATACGGCATCGTCACGAGGGCGCTTCTGCTTTGCTAGAAAAGTCGAGCAGCGACGAAGTGCTGGTAACGTTCGACGAGCCGCAGCGCGCTATCACACCGGGTCAAGCCGCCGTCTTCTATGACGGCGATGTCGTGGTCGGAGGCGGCTGGATCGCTTGAGTGGAGCGCGTTATTTCCCAGGGCAACCGAATGGCCCGAAACAAAAAAGGCAGCGCGAGAGCGCTGCCTTTGGTTCTTCACCCAATACTAAATAAACATCTCGTCCTGCGGCACCGGAACGCCATTTCGCTTGCGTCTTCCGCCGAACAGGAAATCCAGTCCAGAGGTGATTCCCTGGACCAGTCCCGACAACTGTCGAACCGGCGAAACCACCGTCTTATGCACCATATCGGTCGTGCTCTCGACTCGATCCAAGGTGCGACTTAACAATTCGTCAGCCCGGATCACCTGCAACCGCGTGCGATCGATGGCATCATTGACCGTCGCATCGAGGCGCTCGATCTGGGCGCGAACTATGGTGCTCGACTCGCTCACGTTCGTGACCAGAGTCTGCAGATGCGGACGAAACTCCACCAGCATAGAGTGCACGGTCTCGGCCGCAGGCAGAACTTTGGTCCTGACCTCCGTGGCCAGCGTTTCCATGCGCGCCGCGCTTTGCCGCACGGCCAGGTACATGGCCACGAGAATTCCGGCCTGTATAACCACGGCCGCCGCAGTACAGCCGATGAAAATAGGTAGATAATCCATAAGCGTTCCTCCGCTTCACAGCGCAAAAGCACAGCGCGGCGGAGAATTCATGAATCAGGGATTCTGTGGGCCGCCACCCTCGGCAGCCGTTGCTTCCTGGTAAGCCTGCCTTCCGGCTTCATACGCCGAGCGGAACTGCTCTTTCTGCTGACTCAGAACCTCGCGGCCGCGATCGGCCCAAGTGGCGGCTTGCTCGCGCGCCTGCCGGGCACGATCACGAACGAACTCGCGACCGTCTTCGGCTCGGGAGCGTATCGCCTGCCTGGTTTCGTCGCCGGAACGTGGAGCATACAGAACCCCGGCGGCGGCGCCGATCCCTAACCCTGCAAGGAACCAAAGCAAACTATTGCTGTTATTGTCCGACATAAACCAACCCTCCCACTCTCTCGTGCTAATCGGATGGTAGCACCCAGTATCACGAATTACAATTCGCGCCCATCACCGCTGGCTCCGCTGTTGCTTCTGAGGCGTCATACCGCCGCCTCAGTTGCCGCCGCCGTGAAAATCATTCCGAGTGGTTAGCCGCGAAGCGGCGTAAGAATGCAGCCCACGGCGCAAGCCGTGGGAAAAAGTGAGAAACAGACAAGCCCCAGCGGGCCGAAAGAGGGACTTCTCACGCACCCCGCCCCCTGGCAGCAATCTCGCCTGTTCAGCAGCCTGCGACTGACTCGCCCCCTTGAGATGGGCCTTACCCCGTTCGCGGCCATCGTGAATGAATGTGGGTCGATCTGTTCTCGGCGCGTCATCCGAAGCCCGCGCCGACAAATGCTCGATCCAAAGCCGCGCGTCAGAAACTGCTCGATTCGTATCAGGGCATCGCTTCAGCGATGCCGCAACCGCCGCAATATCAATCGCGCCTTCAGGCGCTGCTGGCTGTAATCGCACAAGAATCCACCCAAACGCACTTGTGGACTTTCCCTCGAAGCGAGACAATATCCGCTTGCGGCAGAGGAACGCGCATGTCACAGAAGTACCGCCAACACGGCTATCAGGACCGCGGCAGAGACGAAGAGCGCCAAAAGCAATCCAGCGAAAGGCCCGTCAAGAAAGAAACCTTCGGCCCGCGCGCCCTGCAGATGCCAGGCACGCACACCGTTTCGCGTTGCGCGCAATGCGGCACTCTGCTGACTTCGATAACAGAACCCATCGGGAAATGTCAGAAGTGCGGCTTCGAACTCCACTCCTGCCGCCAGTGTACGTACTTCGATACCTCGAGCCGCTTCGAATGCACCCAGCCCATCCCCGAACGGATCCCGCGCAAGGACGAGCGCAATCAATGCACGTTCTATTCCATGCGCGTCCGGGTAGAAAAGGAAACCTCCACGCCAAGTTCAGCCCGCCCCACGGATGCCCGCACGGCATTCGAGAATCTCTTCAAGAAGTAAACCGCATAGCGCGGACACTCCTGTCCGCTTACGCCCGCGAGTAACCGGACGCGGCCAATTCTCAACGATTTCTATCGCCCGGTTGCGACTGCTACCCCTCTAAGACTCAGAGCTTCCGCGCCTGATGTGTTGCGGCCGGCTCGAACAAACTGAGGTTGAAGGAGGGATGAAACATCTTCAGGCCGGATCCTTTGGGGACGCTCAAAAATTAACGCCCGCCTCAAGCACCACTGTCGGATCGGTAAATCCCGCATTAAAGATGTACGTCGTGAATTCCCACTTCTTATGCGAGACGCCGACCAGGAACCCGCGCTGCACATCGAGACTGGTGTGAAAAGCCTTCGTGCGCTCCGCCACCAGGCCCACGCGAAACCACGTTAGCGGCGAGTACGTAAGTTCCGGCCAGGCGGAGTAAAAGCTTCCAGATTTATGCGTCGTGTCGAATACATATTCATTCGAGATCGACAGCTGAACCTTCTTATACGTCAGCGAAGCCTCGCAACCGGGCGCGATCCCCGTGGTTCTTCCGAAAACTCCACCGATCATCGGCATGACGTTCAATACAAGCTTCTTGCCAGCACTGAAGTTATAGCCGACCCACAACGACCCCGTCCTCAGGTTCTCGTAGTCGTAGCGTGCTTCCAGGTGCAGCCAACTGCGGTTCGCCGTGAAAACTGGATCCACGTAGGACTGACTGTTCGGAATGATGTAGCCATCGACGGTAAGGTTATAGGCCCACGGGTTCCTCGCGGCGTCAGCAGGATTAGGCGGCGCGCCGCTCGCCGTTCCCTGGCTCAGCACCTGCCCGCCAAGCAGGACAACCACGGCAAGCACTCCGAGTTGTTGCATGGGTTTCAGAATATGATCGTGACCGATCTCCTCAGTGTGCTTCCTGGTGCTCCGGCACATCGGCGGGGAGCGACTCGATCTTGCGCGCATAGAGAGCAATGCCAGGCATCGCGCTGAGTCCGTGGGCAAAGATGCTAAGCAGCACAGTCACCATCACCGCAGAACGAATCGTTGGCTCACCCGGGAAATGCATTTCGTGTTCCAGATAGACCAGACCGAGAACAATGGAAGCCAGGCCGCGCGGGCCGAACCAGCCCATGAAAGCTACGCTGGCCGGGCTGAGGCGCGTACCGATGAGCGCGATTGCCACCGGCAACATCCGCACCAGCGTCAGGCTTAGAAGAGCATACAACCACGCCGCCATTCCGAACTGCGGCCAATCCCGCACCGCCGCCATGCCAAACAGGAAGAACACGCCAAGGTTCAGCAACTGTCCCCAGTCCTCCGCGAATTCTCCACTATGCTTGCCCGCGTCTTTGAATCCAATTTGCACCGCCAAGCCGGCGACAAAGGCCGCGATGAACATGCTTGCATCAACCATTTCGGACGCCACCAGGCAGAGCAGCGGCAGCGCGACCACGCCGATTTGTTCGAACAGTTCCGCCATCCAGTCTTTACGGCGCGCGAGGCCCAGCAGCCATCCGCCGCCAAGGCCGATTGTCAGCCCGATGAGCGCGCCAAAGCCAAGCTGCTCCACAATGAACTGCATCAGGCTGGCCGCTCCACCTTCGATTTTGGCGGCCGCGATGGCGATGAAGAACAGTAGGAAGGGAACGGAAAGTCCGTCATTGAGACCGGCTTCCACGTTCAGCGCCTCGCGGATACGCATCGGCACACGCGGGCTGTTCACAATGATCTGTCCCAGTCCGGCATCGGTCGGCGCAAGGATCGCGCTCAGAATCCCCGCTTCCCAGATGGAGAGATGCGGAAACACCAGTCGGGCGGCAACCGCCCCCAGAAAAATCGTCAGCAACATGCCTGCGCTTAGCAAGCGCGCCGGCAGGTTTCGAATGCCTCGCAAAATGTTCAGGTCGGTGCGGATGGCATCCCTGAAGAGCAGCATCACCAGGCCGAGTTCAGCAACCCGGAGTGCCAGGTTCGCAGTGAACCCGGCTCTCAGGATCCCTTGCAAGGCGGCGGGAAACATCAACATTCCCCCGACCGTGAAAACAATCGGCGCGGTGACAATCGTCCCTTCCAGTCGCCGCGACAGCAAACTAAAGAGGAACAGGAGTGAAACGAAAAAGGCTAGAGGCACCATCGCCGTCCCCTTACCACCTCTCTGCCACCACCTGGTGCTTCATGCGTGGCTCGGTGTAACCCTTGGGCTTCTGGCGGCCCGGCAACTTCGGCGGCTTGTAGCGGACTTCCTGGTAAGGAATACGGCTCAGGATGTCAGCAATGCAATTCAGACGCGCTCTCTTCTTGTCATCGGAGGACACAATGTACCATGGCGCGATCACAGAATCCGTGGCCGCCAGCATGGCATCGCGGGCCCTCGAGTAGTCGTACCAGCGGCGATGCGACTCCAGGTCCATGGGGCTCAGCTTCCAGCGCTTGGATGGGTCCTTGATGCGGGCCAGGAATCGTCGGTGCTGCTCCTTCTCGGATACATCCAGCCAATATTTCAGCAGGATAATGCCACTGTTCACCAGGCTGTTCTCGAAAGGTGGGCAGTTCTTCAGGAAGTTCTTGTACTCCTCCTCGGTGCAGAACCCCATGACATGTTCGACGCCGGCGCGGTTATACCAGCTACGGTCGAAAATGACGACCTCACCACCGGCCGGGAGATGCGCAACGTAGCGCTGCATGTAAATCTGGGTCTTCTCGCGCTCCGTGGGCGCCGGCAGCGCGATCAGGCGAAAGACGCGCGGACTCACCCGCTCCATCATGCGCTTGATGATGCCGCCTTTTCCCGCTGCATCACGTCCCTCGAAGATGATCACGATACGCGCGCCGGTTTTCTTTACCCAGTCCTGCAGCTTTACCAATTCAACCTGCAGTTTGAAGAGCTCGCGCTCGTACTCCTTCTTGGCAAGCGCAGGAGTGATCGCCGGGCTCTCGCCCGAACCATCTTTAGCTTTGTCCGCCGACTCGTGCTTGCGGTCCTTCTTGGAGTGCTTTCCCATAACTCTCTCTCGGGTCAGGACGTAATGTGAAAGGGGATTCTACGCTCTTGACGGCCCTCCCGCCGGACGGCGTCGCGCCTGGCGGGCCAAATATTATTGAACCTTCAACATAAAGGCCACACCAATGAGCGGGTCATGTCAGTGAGCTGAATCACATCTCGCTGTGTAAGCGCGTATCGCCCGGCCTTGCAGTCAGCTTGAATTAACGGAAGTCGTCCTTCTCCAGCACAACCAGCCATCACGGATGGCTGTCGTAAGAACACCATCGCACGCAGTGATTGGACAGAACCGGCCAATTCTCAATAAGTGCTATGGCCTGTGAACGTAAATCGAGTTGTTGCTTGGCTGGACTCGTCTCGCATATGTCACTATCTTGGTTGGAACACCCCTGGAGGGTCATATGCCCAGGAGCGAACAAGTGATGCAGATTGCATCCGATGCGTTGGTATTCTTC
>Ga0116218_1001356_pt1 | contig 15697 bp, 15 predicted proteins | sample Sb_taG_2_FD_88966 | JGI IMG/M metagenome (GOLD analysis project Ga0116218, IMG submission 88966) | Peat soil microbial communities from Weissenstadt, Germany - Sb_50d_5_LS metaG | ecosystem: Environmental > Terrestrial > Soil > Wetlands > Peat | place: Germany: Weissenstadt | collected 2010-09-21 | reverse complement strand
TGAACCAGGAATGAGAGCATGAAAGAGAATTCCACAAAATTTAATCCCGCAGTCCTTCCCGCCGAGTTCATGAAGCGCTTCGAGCACGGGGACTCCAACGAACCTCGGCACTTTCTCTATCCGGGGCAGGTGTTCGTAACATCCGATCCGATCACGATTTCGACCATACTCGGGTCATGCGCCGCGGTCTGCCTCTGGGACAGGCACAAGAAAGCCGGGGGAATGAATCACTATCTGCTGCCTGAGGGCGTCAATGAAGGGGCGAACCGGTTGCGCTACGGCAATGCCGCCAATTCTGAGCTCCTCAGACAGGTGCTGGCGTTGGGATGCGAAGTGCGAAATCTGCAGGCGAAGATCTTTGGTGGGTCCAGCGCTTTCGGTGCCGACCCGACGCGGTCGGTGGGATCAAGGAATGTGGAACTCGCGGAAAGTTTTCTGCACTCGGCGGGAATTCCGGTGGTGGAAAGAGACATTTCAGGGAAGCGTGGCCGCAGGTTGGTCTTTCAGATCTCTGATGGCGTTACCATGATCAGGAATTTTGATCAGGTGTAGTGAGGAACTCGCGTGACGAAAAACGCGCAGTTTGAAACAGGTCGCTGGCATAGGCGCGACGCACGAAAGGAGGAACAGTGGAGTTAGCGGATTTTGACCGGGAAGCAGTCCTGGCGTCGTTCCTTGCCGAGTCGGAAGAGGGCTTGGACTTGATGGAGCAGGCGTTGGTGCAGATGGAATCAAGTCCATCGGATCCGGAACTGCTGCACCAGATTTTCCGCGTCGCACACACCCTCAAGGGAAACGCGACCTCGTTGGAACTCAAGGAACTGGCAGGGTTCGCCCACGTGGTTGAGGACCTGTTGGACGTCTTTCGCGAGCAGCAGGCGCAGCCCACCGCAGACTTGATCTCACTGCTGCTGAAGGCAGTGGATGAACTTCGCGCCCTGGTCTCAAGCGCCGCGACTGGGTCGCGCGAGCTAACCGCAGGACAACAGAGCCTCATAAAGAAAATCGCGCGAGAGGTGGAAAAGCGAGCGAAAAAGGACGCCACCACCAGCGGGGCGCCGGGGGAATCCAGTGCAGCTGCAAAGGTTGACACGCTCCCGGGCGCCGGTCATCGCACGCTGCGCGCGGATGTCGACAAGCTGGACCACATGTTGAATCTGACCGGCGAAATTGTGATTGCGCAAGGCCGGCTGCGACAGATGATCGAGAAGCTGGGCACCGAGCAAGGACGCGCCATCCTGGAAATGCATCGCGAGGCAGAGCGCCTGTACATGGACCTGCAGAGTGAAGTGATGAGTATCCGCATGGTGCCGATTGGCCCCTTGTTTCGCCAGTTTGTCCGTTCGGTGAGGGACCTGGCCAAGAGCCATGGGAAATTGGCCCGTCTGGAAGTGGTGGGAGCAGACGTCGAGGTGGACACGACGGTGCTCGAACAGTTGAAAGATCCGTTGCTGCACCTGGTGCGTAACGCGGTCGATCACGGTCTGGAGAAGCCTGCCTTGCGCCAAAGCCAGGGCAAGAACGCTTGCGGACTGATCCGGCTATCGGCCGCCCATAGCGGCGGAAACATCGTGGTGAAGCTGCAGGACGATGGAGCGGGGTTCGACCGCGCACGGATTCTCGACAAAGCGAAACGGGCTGGACTCGTGTCCGGCGAAGACGAAATTCGCGATCGTGACATTTACGACCTGGCGTTCCAGGCGGGATTCTCCACTGCGGAATCGGTCACCGATCTTTCCGGCCGCGGGGTCGGCCTCGATGTCGTCCGGCGCAACATCGATACTTTGCGCGGGACGGTCGAGATCGCGAGTACAGCCGGCAAAGGCACAACGATTACCATCCGCCTGCCGTTGACCCTGGCCATCATCGAGGGATTTTCGGTGCGGGTGGGGAATGAAACTTTTATCGTTCCTCTGGAACATGTGACTGAGTGTACGGAATTGCCCGCGGAACAAAGCAACGCGGATGCCAGCGGGATCCTGAGTCTGCGTGGCAGCGCCCTTCCCTACATCCGATTGCGGCGCGTGTTTGGCGTGCCGGGTGTGACTCCGAAGAAGGAGAACATCGTGGTCGTCAAGATCAATGAGTTCCATGCCGGAATCGCAGTGGACGAACTGCTGGGCGGAATGCAGACGGTAGTGAAGCCGCTGGGCAGGGCGTTTCGAGGAGTCTCCGGGATCGCCGGCTCTACGGTTCTGGGGGACGGACGGGTGGGCTTGATCGTCGACGTTCCCAGCCTGCTGCGCGAAGTGATGCAGTCGTCGTTGCAGGCACAAGCTTAGCTGCACAGGGCGGCGGCTATAAGGCAGTCGCTATAAGGCAGTCATTACAAGGCAATCGTTACAAGGCAGTCATTACAAGGCAGTCATTATCGAAAGGTGAAGGACGATGAAAACTTGGCAAGATCGGAAAATAGGCACGCGGCTGGGAGTTGTCTTCGGGGCAATTCTGCTGTGCGTGATTGGCGTTGGTGGATTCGGACTGAGCTGGCTCGGACGTCTGAACTCCAACATGTCGTCCACGCTGCAGACCCGTTACAAGACGGTGGAGTTGACACACCAGACCATCGAAAACTCAATCACCAACGCGCGGATCACTCTGCAATTGTTCGAGACCCCCAACCTCGATGAAGAGAAGAAGCTGAACCAGGAAAACGAGGCGATCAGTCACGAAATCAGCGCACAGGTCGCGGAGATCGAAAAGAGTCTCAGCAATTCGCAGGAGCGGGAACAGTTTGAGATCGTCACCCAGAACCGGCAGGCCTATATTTCGGCTCGGAACAAAGCGAAGGCGATGTTGGCTGATAAGAAACGCGACCTCGCGATGGCGACGCTGAGCTCCGAGGTGATCCCCGCGCTCGACAAGTACCGCGCTTCGTGGCAGAAGTTTATCGACCTTCAGACCGCTGCCATGGCGCAGAGCATGAAGCAGAGCCAAGACGCTTACTCGGTGGGGCGCGCGATTGGATTGGTGATCCTGGTCTTCACTCTGGTGCTGACCACGTTCGCGGCCTTTAGCGTTACCAAGAGCATCACTGTCCCCATCCAGCAATCCGTCGCGCACGCGGAGCGTATCGCCGCCGGCGATTTGACCCAGGACATCGTGGTCACCAACCGCTCCGAGACCGGCCAACTGCAGCAAGCCATGCAGGAAATGAGCAACCGGCTGTCGGGCATTATCAGGGACGTTCGCGAGGGGTCGGCGGCGGTCGCTTCCGCGGCGCAGCAAGTCTCAGCCTCCTCGCAGAGTCTGTCGCAGGGAACAAGTGAACAAGCGGCTTCGGTGGAGGAGATGAGCTCCAGCCTGGAGCAGATGAATGCGTCCATTACCCAAAACGCCGACAACAGCCGGCAAGTGGAACAGGCGGCTGCCAAGGGAGCCTCAGCGGCAGAAGAAAGCGGCGACGCCGTCAAAGAGACGGTCGGAGCCATGAAGCAGATTGCCGCCAAGATCGGCGTGATCGAAGAGATCGCCTACCAGACCAATCTGCTGGCGCTCAACGCCGCCATCGAAGCGGCGCGCGCCGGAGATCAGGGCCGGGGCTTTGCGGTGGTCGCGGTCGAAGTTCGAAAGCTGGCCGAGCGCAGCCAGTTGGCGGCGCAGGAAATCGGCGGGTTGGCCGGGAAGAGCGCCAGCGTGGCCGAACGATCTGGCCTCTTGCTGTCGGACCTGGTGCCGTCCATCAAGAAGACCGCCGAACTGGTGCAGGATGTTGCTGCCGCATCGACCGAACAGTCCGGTGGAGTGACGCAGATCAACAAAGCGATGGCACAAGTGGACACGGTCACGCAACGCAACGCGTCGTCCGCGGAAGAGCTTTCGAGCACGGCGGAAGAATTGGCGGCGCAGTCCGAGCAGTTGCAGCAATTGATGACTTTCTTCCGCGTAGCAGGAGAACAGGTCACCAAGAGCAATGGCAATGGCAACGGCAAACAACCGGCGGCGTCTCCGCGGCGGCGAGCGCTAAGTAACGAATACGCGCAGCTTACCCACGCGCAACCGGTCACTGGCAAAGTAGCGGAGGAAGCTAACTTCTCTCCGTTCTAAAGTGGGCGCTGTTCAGCCGAATTGCGAGGAGCGAAACTCGAATGAGTTCAAATATGGGAGCGTCGAAAGTGTCTGACCAAGTCTCTAACAAGGGGAAGAACCAACTCCCTTTGAGCACGGTGCAATACCTCACCTTCTTCACTGCGAGCGAGGAATATGCGATCAGCATTGTGAAGGTGAGTGAGATTGTTGAGTACGAGGCGGTCACCATGGTGCCCAACACTCCGATCTGGATCCGCGGAGTGACGAACTTGCGCGGCAGGGTTGTCCCGGTGGTCGACCTGGCCGTGAAGTTCGGGTTGCCGGCCAGTGAGATTTCCAAGTTCTCCTGCATCATCATCACCGAAGTGATGTTCCAGGGTGAGAATCTGACCATGGGTGTCTTGGCTGACTCCGTGAGCCAGGTCATTGACCTTTGCGCCGACGAAATCGAAGCAACCCCGCCTTTCGGCACTCGAGTGAAGACCGAATACCTGCTCGGCATGGGCGCGCTGGGCAAGAAGTTTTGCCTGATTCTTGACATCGACAAAGTACTTTCCGCCGACGAATTTCTGGCCGTGACTGAGGCGGTCGCCGACGACGCGGCGAATAATAATGATCGACCGGCCAAAGAGGCACACTTCGAGGCTGGAGCGTAGCTGTGTCCGCTGGAACCGCTGCCGGCAAGGATGCAGGCAAATCCCGCAATATTGACGCCGGCGCCGGCCTTGGCGTCGATGTTGACGTTGACTCGGACCCATGCCTGGGGACGCCATCGCAGCTCTCGGTTAGTCCCGCGTTGTTCCAAAAATTCCAGAAGCTCATCTACGCCGAAACCGGCATCTGGCTGGGGAGTTCGAAAACTGCCTTGTTGTGCGGACGGCTCTTTCGACGGCTGCGAACGCTAGGGATCTCTTCACTCAACGATTACTACGAGCGCGTTTCCGGCGTGGACCAGGACGAAGAACGCGCCCGGATGATCGACGCCATCACCACCAACGAAACCCGTTTCTTCCGCGAGCCTCGGCATTTCGAGTTCATGGTGCAAAGAGTGTTTCCGCGTTGGCGGGCGGACGCCGAGCGGGGGTTGCGTCCCCACGGAAAAAGAGTGCGGATCTGGAGCGCCGGATGTTCGTCGGGAGAAGAACCTTACTCGGTGGCCATGTCGCTGGCCAGGCATCTTCCGGCGGAGGCGGGCTGGGACGTTCGGCTTCTGGCTACCGACATCTCGAACCGCGTGCTGGAGAAGGCGACCAAGGGAATTTATTCGATCGCGAAGTCGGCGGAGATCCCCAGGGACTTGCTGCACGGTTTTGTGCTGCGGGGAGTGGCGGAACGACAAGGCGAGATGAAAGTGAAAGTTGAGATCCAGCAGATGGTCGACTTCCGCAGGGTGAATCTGAACCAGGATTCCGATCTTAGCGAAGGTCCATTCGACGCCATTTTTTGCCGCAACGTACTGATCTATTTTGACCTGGCTTCAAAGCGCAGGGTGGTCGAGAACCTGGTTCGCCATCTCACGGCCAACGGTCTTTTGTTCGTGGGCCACGCGGAAAACTTGAGCAGCATGTGTCCCCAGCTGCGGAGCCTTGAGCCGACCATCTATACAAGGACAGACTCCATAAAGACCCGAGACAAAGAGGGAGACGGCCGGTGACGACTCCCGGGCGAAGCGAGCGTGCCACGATGCCTGAAGATGAGCTTAACGTGATGGTGGTCGATGACTCGGCGATGGTCCGCCAGGTGATGCAGGCCATCCTGGGCATCAACCGCAGGATTAACGTCAGGACCGCGGCAGATCCGCTGATTGCATGGGCGAAGATGCAGAAGGAACCTCCCGATGTGGTCATTACCGACCTGGAAATGCCGCGCATGGACGGCCTGACCTTCATCCGAAAAATCATGGCGGAAATGCCGAGGCCGGTGGTGGTCTGCTCCGGTCTGGCGGCTCGCGGGACTGAACTGGCACTGCGCGCGCTGGAAGAAGGGGCGGTCGAGGTGATCACCAAGCCCAAGGTTGGCGTGCGCGACTTCCTGCACGAATCGGCGGTGACCTTGCTGGATGCGGTCTGGAGTGCGTCGCAGGCGCAGATCAGGCCCCGGCCGATGCCCGCTGTGCCTCGGCTGACAGCCGATGTAGTACTGCCTCGGAAAGGCAAGTCCCGCTGTGCGGGGGCGCCGAGCGGGGTCATTGCGGTGGGTGCCTCAACCGGTGGAACCGAGGCACTGCGCGTGTTTCTCACCGCACTGCCCACCGACTGCCCGCCGGTGGTGATTGTGCAGCATATGCCCGAGGTGTTTACGCGGGCCTTTGCGGAACGCCTGAACCGGGAATGTGAAGTAGAAGTCGAGGAGGCGCGGGATGGTGACCGGCTGCAAAGTGGCCGGGCACTGATTGCTCCGGGCAACAGGCATATGCTGGTGAATCGCAGTGGCGAAGAGCTGGTCGTTCAAGTCATCGATGGGCCGCTGGTCTCACGCCATCGTCCGAGCGTTGATGTGCTTTTCCGTTCGGTGGCCATTTCCGCCGGTCCAAGGGCAGTCGGCGTGATCATGACCGGCATGGGCGACGACGGCGCCCAGGGCCTGTGCGAGATGAAGGAAGCCGGCGCCGAAACGATCGCGCAGGATGAAGCGAGTTGCGTTGTGTTTGGGATGCCGAAAGAGGCGATTGCCCGCGGCGCCGTGAATGTGGTTGTGCCCTTGGAGCAGATCGCCAGCGCGGCCCTGAGCATGCAGAGTAAGTCGGCAAGATAAGAGATTAGAAGAACAGAGGAAACGGAAAAAGTGGCGATGTGCGCCGCGCTGGCCCTCAGCGGATAAAGCCGTCCCTGTAAACGAGTCTCTTTATCGCAGCGGTGAACCGCTGCGCCACCCAAAATCAAGTGCAGCTGCCATGAAGAGAGATGCCTTTGGCGCGGCAGGTTTTACTGGTGCCAGCCCAAGTGCTCTTCGCGTCCTTTGAAAATCTCATGAAGCAGATTTTGGATGCGCTGCTTCAGAGTTACGTGCGCGTTGTGCGTTTCCGTCGTTTCAGTGGTTGTATCCGCCTTTTTTTCGGGGGCGGGAGCAGCTCCAGCAGCCATGAGTATCGCCTCTTCTTATTAGAAATTAATTTGTATTGCGACAAACTTCGTGCCAATCCTCTGCCGGGAGAAGACGGAAGAGTTCCAAACTGAACTCTAATCCTAAAATGGTTCTTCTCCTGGGAGGAGATCACCAACGGCATAGCACGGAAGATTCTATTTTTCAGTCTTATCCAGGTGATTTGAGGGGTGCCCCGGCGGACAAAGAAATTGGCTGTGATGACGGGTCAACACAGCCAATTTTGTTCTCCTGTTTCAGTTTCTCAGTCGGCTACTTTCAGTCGGCGACTGCCGCCGGTTTTGGGACTTCCGGCAGCCACTCCGAGTGTTCCAGTTCCTGCGCATCGATAACCGCGATGGCGGCCATGTTGACGATCTCTTCCACCTCCGCGCCTCGCGCCAGCAAATGCACCGGCTTGCTCATCCCCATGAGAATGGGACCAACCATTTCGGCTCCACCGATCTTGGCCAGCAGCTTGTAGGCGATATTGGCGGAATTGAGGTCGGGGCAAACCAGCACGTTGGCGCCACCCTTGAGCGCGCTGAAGGGATACAGTTCCTCCAGCATCTCGGGAGAGACGGCAACGTCGGCCATCACTTCGCCATCGACTACCAGGGTCGGGTCGGCCTTGTGCAGCAACTCCACAGCTTTGCGAACTTTCTCGCAAAGCGGGTGTTTGGTGCTCCCAAAGCTGGAAAACGAGAGCATCGCGATATGGGGCACGACGTCGAAACGCCGAGCCGCCTCGGCGGCGCAGAGCGCAATTTCCGCCAGCTCTTCCGCCGTGGGATCGATATTCACGGTGGTGTCCGCCAGGAAGTAAACGTCGCCCTTGCGTGTGATCATGGCATAGCAACCCGCAACCGTGTGCAACCCTTCGCGTATCCGTATGATCTGCAGTGCCGGGCGGATGGCATCGGGGTAGTTCTGCGAGACTCCAGAGACCAGCGCATCGGCATCGCCCTTGTGGACCATCATGGAAGCGAACACGTTGCGGTCATTAATGATCAGCTTGCGCGCTTCGCTCTTGGTTACACCCCGGCGCTGCCGCAGCCGGCAGAGTTCCTGAATGTAGCCTTCGCGCAGCGGAGAATCTGCTGGATCAACCACGCGCACGTCCTTCATATCCAGTCCCAGGTCGTTTGATTTTGCCTGTATCACCGCAGCGCTACCCAGCAGGATGGGAACCGCGATCTTCTCCTCCATCAGGGTGTAACAGGCGCGCAGGATCTTCTCATTCTCACCTTCCGGGAAGACCACAGACTTCGGCTTGGCTTGCGCTTTCCGAATCATGATCCGCGAGATCTCGTGGGCCTTGCCCAGACGACGCTCGAGTTGCTCGCGGTACTCGGCGAGGTTCACCGGTTCCTGCGCCACGCCGGTGCGCATGGCGGCTTCGGCCACGGCCGAGGCCTCCCAGATCAGCACGCGTGGGTCGAACGGCTTCGGAATCAGGTAATCGGGACCGAACTTCAGCCGCTCCACTCCATAGGCGCGACAAACGGAGTCGGGCACGTCCTCCTTGGCGAGTGCAGCCAGGGCTCGCGTAGCGGCCAGCTTCATCTCGTCGTTGATGGCGGTAGCGTGGACATCGAGGGCGCCGCGGAAAATGAAGGGGAAGCCGAGAACGTTATTCACCATGTTGGGATAATCGGAGCGGCCGGTGCACATGATGACGTCAGAGCGGCAGGCTTTGGCGTCTTCGTAGGTAATTTCCGGATCAGGATTTGCCATGGCGATCACAATCGGACGGGCCGCCATCGAGCGCACCATATCCTGCGATACCACGCCACCGACGGAGAGTCCGAGGAACATATCGGCGCCGACCATCGCCTCGGCCAGCGTGCGCAGCTTGGTGTCCTGCGCGAAGCGCTCCTTATAAGGATTCATGCCGGCGGTGCGGCCCTTGTAAACCACCCCCTTGGTGTCGCACAGAGTGATGTGCTCGCGCTTCATCCCCAGCCGGACGTAGTGCTCGGCGGTCGCAACGCTCGAGGCGCCGGCGCCGTTGATGACGAGGGTTATTTTGCTGATGTCCTTACCCACAACTTCCAGAGCGTTCAATAACGCCGCGCCGGAAATAATCGCGGTGCCGTGCTGGTCGTCGTGGAACACCGGAATCTTCATCGTCTTCTTTAAGGTTTCCTCGATGTAGAAGCATTCCGGGGCCTTTATGTCTTCGAGGTTGATGCCGCCGAAGGTCGGTTCCAGAAGCTGGCACAGCTTAATGACGTCGTCGGGATTATGGCTGTCGACCTCGATATCAAACACATCCACGTCGGCGAAGCGTTTAAAGAGGACGGCCTTGCCCTCCATGACGGGCTTGCCGGCGAGAGGACCGATGTCGCCCAGTCCAAGAACGGCGGTTCCGTTGGTGACCACGGCGACTAGATTCCCGCGTCCCGTGTACTTAAAGGCGTCATGCGGATTTTGCTGAATCGCGAGGCATGGTACAGCCACGCCCGGCGTATAGGCCAGGCTCAGATCGCGTTGCGTCCGGCACGGTTTTGTGGGGGTAACCTCAATTTTTCCCGGGCGCGACCCAGAGGGGTAGTCGAGTGCTTGTTGCTTATTGAATGACATGGGTTTCTCCTGAGCATTCCATTTGGGGTCGGAAGCGGCTCCAAGGGCAGCTCTTAAAGGGCATGGCGGTGCGCCGGGCGACCAGAACTAGTCTGCGCTTGTCCAAAAACACCGGCTGTGATCTGGGTCACACCGTGTGGTCCATTCACACCAATGGCATCGATCAAGTCAGACGCAGTGTCAGCGGCGGCAGTGGCAGGCCGTCCACCTCAGCGGTCCAGAGATCGCCGCGGTTGGTCGAATGTCCGGTCGTGAGCGTTCCGGAACTGACGATTTCCCCAGCGCGCAAGGGCTCGGCTGGGAATCGCCGCAGGATGGCTGCGCTCAGTTCCGCCAGGCACAATGCTGGACTACGCAAGCTGTTCCTGCCGGATCCTTCCTCCACAAACTCTCCGTTCTTCAGCATCCGTACCTTGAATCGTGGCAACTCCTGCACCAGCGCGGCGATGCCGTCGGGCCGCACCGGCACTCGCTCTCCGATCACGAGTGCAGCGTGGAGTCCGAAGGAGGCAACGAAATCACTGGGCTGAAACTGCCATTCCGGAAAGGGACAATCGATGATTTCGAATCCTATCGCGAGCCAATCCGTGGCTGCGAGCGCAGCCGTGGCATCCGGGACCGCACCACCCTCACCCATAATCGGCTGTTTCAAACCGAAAACAATCTCCGGCTCGATCTTCAGCGAACGAGGATGTGCGAGCGCCAGCGTGGCGGAGTTGGAATTACTGTAATGCACCGTGTCGTCATACATGTGAGCCCAAACCAGGGTCTCAAGTTTGAGCACCCGCCACATGGCCTTATTGGCATAACCAACCTTGCGGCCGACGGCTTTGTGTCCACTGGCTTCGCGGAACTGCTTGAGCGTTGCCTCAACCGCATAAGCTGTGTCGAGGTCGAAACCGGGGCGCCCCGAGGGAGGAATTGCGACCATCCCGCCCGTCTCATACGCGGACAGCAGCTCGCGTGCTAGAGCTTCAACGTCATTAGTAGGATTGCGCGAAACAGGATTGTGCGACATAAGTTGGCTCGGACTTCGCGATACGGCGAGACATCAGTACCTCCTTATTATTCTAGCGCGCGCTGACGTCACCTTTCGGGTGGACTGGAGAATGTCCGCTCCGTGCCGTAATATCTAGTGTCTGGGAAAAGGAACGAGGGCTATGAGCGCCATCGAACAGGAAGCTTCCACACTTCACTTCCCCGCCCTGCAACCGCCTCGCCGCTTTCTGTTCGGGCCCGGACCGACCATGGTTCACCCGCGCGTCTATGAGGCACTGTCGAAGCCGATTGTCGGGCACCTTGACGCCTACTTCATCCAGGTGATGGGAGACGTTCAGCAACTGCTCAAAACCGCTTTCGGAACAAATGACAGCGCCACGCTGGTGATTTCCGGCACGGGCAGCGCGGGCATGGAAGCTGCCGTTACCAATTTCGTCGAGCCCGGCACCAGGTTCGCGGTGTTCGCCAATGGGTACTTCTCCGATCGGCTCACGGAAATGGCCAAACGCAACGGCGCGAGCGTCGTACGCTTTGAGAAGCTTTGGGGAGAGACCTTCACGGATAATGAAGCAAGAGAGTTCATCGCTCGCGGGAAGCCCCAGGTTGTGGCTTACGTTCACGCCGAGACCTCGACCGGAGCGTTGCAACCGGGCCGGGCCATCTGTGCCGCCGCGCATGATGCGGGCGCACTGGCCATCGCGGATTGCGTCACCTCGCTCGGCGGAGTGCCGGTGGAGTTCGATAAAACCGGTATCGACGTTGCCTACAGTTGCACGCAAAAAGGGCTGAGTTGTCCCCCGGGCTTGTCTCCGATGGCGATTTCAGCGCGGGCCATGGACTGGCTGCGCGCTCGAACTTCCCCTTCGCGCAGTTGGTATTTTGACCTCAAGCTGATTCATGACTACTCCACCGTGTCGCATCGCTATCATCACACGGCGCCGATTTCAATGTTTTACGCCTTACGCGAGGCGCTTCTGGTCATCGCCGAGGAAGGAATCGAGAACCGCTGGGAGCGGCATCGCCGTTGCCATGGGCTTTTTGTAAAGGGCATCGAAGCGATGGGTTTGCGCATGCACGTTCCCAAAGAGCATCGCATCGCGACCCTGAACACGGTGTGCGTGCCCAAAGAAGTTGACGAGGCGAAAGTTCGAAAACGCTTATTGGACGGGCCGGGCATTGAGATCGCCGGCGGTTTCGGGCCGCTCGCCGGCAAGGTCTTCCGCATTGGTGTGATGGGCCCGCTGGCTACCGAAGATAACGTGGAGTTTTTTCTGAAAGAGTTCAAACAGGCGCTGAACGCCGAGGGCTACTCGATCTAGAGCCGTCTTCTGAAAGATATATGCTGGACCTGAGCATTCCTCCACTGCCCGCTGCGCTCAGCATGGCAAGGCCAATGTATGGCCCCGGCGCAGAGGCGACACAATGACTCTGAAATCGGTCGACACACTTCTTGACGTTTTGCATTTCGCGGACAGTCACACGGCGGTGATCGTTCCCGAACTTGACCTCCGTGTCACCTACGCTTCGCTCCGGCAGCAGGTCCTGGCCATGGCGAACGCCTTGGCTTCCGCGGGTATTCGCCGCGGCGATGCGGTGGCGATTGCGTTGCCCAATGGATTACCTGCGATCGTCAGCTTTCTCGCCGCCTCCATCGCTGGCACCGCGGCCCCTTTGAACCCGGCGTATCCCTATGAGGAGTTTCTTTTTTTTCTCGGAGACACCAATGCCCGCATTTTGCTTTGCTCCCCGGTAGGCACGGAATTTGTGCGCAGCGCCGCCGCCGACCGCAAGATTCCAGTCTTTTCGGTGGAAATGAACTACCAGGGACACGTTCACATGGCGGGTGCTGCCACCGGAGTTTCGGCTGCCGAGCCCACGGCTGACGACATTGCCCTGGTTCTGCATACCAGCGGAAGCACGGGGCGCCCGAAGCGTGTTCCCTTGCGTCATTTCAACCTCGCGGTCTCGGCGGCGAATATCGCCAACACATATGCGCTATCGGAGCAAGATGTTTCGCTGTGCATCATGCCGTTGTTCCACGTTCACGGATTGATTGCCTCAACCATGGCAACTTTGCTTTCCGGCGGGACTGTAGTTGTCCCTACTAAATTCAACGCGCTTTCATTCTGGAGGACGGTGCGGGAACATCGCGTGACCTGGTATTCGGGAGTGCCCACGATGCATCAGCTTCTGGTGGCCCGGACTCACCACAAACCGGCGGAAGCGGTCTCTCTGCGCTTCATCCGTTCCTGCAGCGCGCCCTTGTCGCCGGAACTCATTCATAAGATCGAGGGGCTGTTCGGCGTGCCCTTCGTCGAAGCCTATGGAATGACGGAAGCTGCCCACCAGATGACCTCGAATCCCCTGCCCCCACGTCATCGGAAGGCCGGTTCGTGGGCGTAGGCGCCGGGTTGCGCATCAGCATCATGGACAAGGACGGCAATCAGCTCGGCACCAACCAACGCGGCGAAGTGGCGATTCAGGGAGCCAACGTGTTTCGTGGATACGAAAACAATCCCGAGGCCAATGCACGCGCTTTTGTGAATGGATGGTTTCGCACCGGCGACGAAGGCTTGCTGGACGAAGACTGCTATTTGCATTTGACGGGCCGGATCAAGGACATCATCATCCGCGGAGGCGAGAACATCGCGCCGCACGAGGTCGATGAGATTCTGCTGCGGCATCCCGCCGTCGCGGCAGCGGTCACTTTTGGCTGCGTGCATCCCACGCTCGGTGAAGAAGTGGCGGCAGCCGTGGTCTTGCACGAGCCTCATGGCGCCACCGAGTCGGCACTCATCAAGCACTGCCGCGAGTTTCTGGCAGAATACAAATGTCCCAAGAAAATTTATCTCGTACAAAGTATCCCTACTACCGCGACGGGAAAAATTCGCCGCCGCGCAGTTGCCGCCGCCCTGCTGGATGACCAAACATGAGATTCCTGATCGCGGGGGCGGGCGCCATCGGGGCCTACATCGGTGCCCGCATGGCGCAGGCCGGGTTCGATGTCACGCTCTTCGCGCGCGGGCCGCATCTTCGCGCTATGCAAGACCACGGCGTGCAGGTGAAAAGTCCCGAGGGAGATTTCGTAGCGCGGCCCACCATCGCCAGTTCCCTCGAAGAAGTGGGTCCGGTGGACGTCGTCTTTCTTGGAGTGAAGGCGCACGGCCTGCCCCAGCTTGCGCCTCAGCTGCGGCCGGTATTGGGGCCAGACACAACCGTGGTCAGCACCCAGAATGGAATTCCATGGTGGTACTTCCAGGGATTCGGCGGCGAGTGGGAAGGACTGCGCCTGGAGCGCGTCGATCCCGGCGGCGTGATTTCCTCGGCCATCGAAGCGCATCGCGTGGTTGGATCTATCGTTTACTTTTCGACTGAGATTCCCTCACCCGGCGTGATTCAGCACATCGAGGGTAACCGCATTTCTCTGGGCGAGCCGGGCGGTTCGCGCTCCGATCGCTGTCGCCGTATTGCCGAGGCGCTCATCGCCTCCGGCTTGCGCTGCCCGGTCACCACTCGTCTGCGGCACGAGATTTGGGTAAAGGTTCTGGGCAACGCTTCCTTCAATCCGGTGAGCGCCTTGACCCGCGCCACGCTAGTGCAGATGGTGCGCGATCCCGGAGTTTGTTCGTTGATCCGGACCATCATGCAGGAAGTGGAAGCGGTCTCCCGCAAGTTGGGCATGGAGTTGCCGGTTTCCATCGACCAGCGAATTGCCGGCGCGGAAAAAGTTGGGGAACACAAGACCTCAATGCTGCAAGATCTCGAAGCCGGCCGGCCGATGGAACTGGAAGCGCTGGTAGGCGCGGTCGTGGAGCTGGGTGAACGTGTAAATCTCCCTATGCCCTACACCCGAACGGTGTACAGTTGCGTGAAGCTGTTGGCGGAGTTTGCGACCGGGCGGCAACCAAAATGAGCAGTGCTGCCGGATGCTCGAATGGAGGGACGGGCGTCTCGCCCGTCAGCCGGGCGGGGACGCCCGGCGCTCCACCGGCAAGTTCGAAGCGTCCAATAAAACATTTGCTGGGGAGTTGACAACGGCGGTATACTCCTATCGTCGCTGGTCCACTTATCGGACCACTTGCCTTTTCATCTATGGCCACGCCAGTCAAATCCGACTTTGAGATCGTCCGCAGGAACAAGGTCTACGAAGAAGTCGCCAAGCAGATCGAACGTTTGATTCTGAAGAAGCTGAAACCCGGCGACAAGCTTCCCTCGGAACGAGAACTGGCGGAGATACTGCGAGTGAGTCGCAGTTCCATTCGAGACGCGATTCGAGGCCTGGAACTGATGGGCTTGGTTGAACCGCGTCAAGGCGCCGGGACCATCGTTTGCGAGCCATCGTCCGAGAAATCGGTCAATCCATTTGCGAATGCCCTGAAGCACCGGCAGGAAATGGTCAGCGAGCTTCTGGATTTTCGCAAGATGCTGGAACCGCCGTTGGCTGCGCGGGCCGCCACGCATGCGTCTCCCGACGAAGTCGCGGAAATGGAAGAGATTCTGCAACGGCAGGAAGCAACGCTGTCTCGTGGTGACGCCAGCATCGCCGAGGACGCGGAATTCCACTACAGCATTGCTCTGGCTTCCGGTAACAGTGTCGTTCTGAAAGTGATCGACATTCTCATGGATCTGCTGCGCGAAACGCGGGAACGATCATTGCAGTTGGAGGGGCGTCCGCAAAAGTCGCTCGCCGGACACCGCCGGATCCTGGCCGCGATCAAGCGCCACGATGCCGAGGCGGCAAAGGATGCCATGCGGCGTCACATTGAAGACGTTGAAGAAATCGTGCTGGAGAAGTTTTGACCACTACTAAAGACGATGCGTGGGGCATCGAGCGTACTAACTAGCGTAACTAGGGACGATCAGCTTGACTGACCTGCAAAATGATATGACCCGTGTGGCCCATGCGTCGCACGAGCCGGGGTCTCTGGCGGCAGCGCTTAAGCTGCGGGTTGCCGAGGCGCGGGTCGAGGACATCGGCCACGCCATTGCGCGGCTGGCGCCC
>Ga0116218_1001353_pt1 | contig 15725 bp, 9 predicted proteins | sample Sb_taG_2_FD_88966 | JGI IMG/M metagenome (GOLD analysis project Ga0116218, IMG submission 88966) | Peat soil microbial communities from Weissenstadt, Germany - Sb_50d_5_LS metaG | ecosystem: Environmental > Terrestrial > Soil > Wetlands > Peat | place: Germany: Weissenstadt | collected 2010-09-21 | reverse complement strand
GTGATTCAGCCGGTCGCCCCCATGTCAGTGTTCGGGGTACTTAGCGACCGCGGACGTGGGCACGTAGTTACGACCATCCTGATCGCCATGGTCGCGATGCTCTTTACCGCTATCAGCTATGGTCGCATGGCGCGGGCCTATCCCAGCGCCGGCTCCGCCTTCACCTACGTCGGCCAGGAAATTAATCCCGCGCTGGGTTACGTCACCGGCTGGAGCATGGTGATGGATTACATGCTTAATCCGATCATCTGCACGATCTGGTGCAGCCAGCAGGCGCACGTGTTTGCTCCTGGCGTGCCGTACGCGGTGTGGGCTGTCTTCTTTGCGCTGGTGTTTACGCTTTTGAACATTCAGGGAGTAAAAACCTCGGCCCGCGTGAACTCGGGATTGGCGGCGGGAATGGGCGTGGTGATTGCAATTTTCTTTGTGGTGGCGGCGCGCTACATCTTCGGGCATCCGCACGACTCCGCGGGCTTCTATACGCAGCCCTTCTACGATCCGAAGTTGTGGAACACGAAGGCCGTGCTTGGGGGAACGTCGATCGCGGTGCTGACCTACATCGGTTTCGATGGCATCTCCACGCTATCGGAAGAAGCGGAAAACCCGCGCCGCAACATTTTGCTGGCAACGGTGCTGACGTGCCTGGTGATCGGCATTCTCTCGGCGTTTGAGGTCTACGCCGCGCAGTTGATCTGGCCTGCATCGCAGCCTTTTCCCGACGTTGATACGGCCTTCGTTCACGTTGCCGGGCGCGCCTGGAAGCCGATGTTCGGCATTATCGGATTCACCTTGCTGGTCGCTAACTTTGGATCGGGCATGGGTGCGCAGATCGGCGCCGCTCGCCTGCTCTACGGCATGGGACGAAGCAACGCGCTTCCGAAATCATTCTTCGGCGTGGTCGACGCGAAGCATCGTGTGCCGCGGAACAACGTGTTGTTTGTGGGTGCAATCGCGCTGATCGGCGCATTCGTGATGAGTTACGGTCTCGGCGCCGAGATGCTCAACTTCGGCGCGCTCATCGCCTTCATGGGCGTGAACCTAGCCGCATTCATGCGCTATGTGGTGCGCGACCGAAAATGGACAATCTCGTTTGTCGCGCCACCCGTTCTTGGTTTTGTGATCTGCTTTTTTCTCTGGGTGAGCCTTAGCACTCCCGCCAAGATCGCTGGCTCTATCTGGATGGCAGCGGGAATCGCTTTCGGCGCATGGAAGACGCGTGGCTTCCGCGGAGACCTGGTGAACTTTGATCTGCCTCCGGAAGAGTAGAAAAGCCCCTTAAGTTTGTCATCCCGAGCGAAGCGAGGGATCTGCAGTTCGCGGAAGGATGCAGATCCCTCGCTTCGCTCGGGATGACAATTCTCAAGAAATTTATTCTACGTTCCAACCGCTCACTTCGACTTCCGGCGTTGCTGCTCCCGCGCTGCTGGCCCGATACGTTGCTGTGATCTCCCGTTTTTCACCGGGCAGCAGTGAAATGTAGTTGTCCTGCCAGACCACCGGCAGTATTTCCTCGCCGGCTTTGCCCTTGTCGAGTTTCAAGCGCACGAAAAATGCCACGGTCTTACCGGGGTTTTCCACGGTCACGTGGGTTACCTCATCGTCGCCCTGGGTTTCGCTGCGGCTCGATATATTCAGCTTTGCTTTGGGCAACTGCGCGAGCGAAGTGTAGTCCGCATACGAGGCGGTAGGAGTTGTATACCAATTCGATTTTGTCCAGTCGAGCGTCTCCGGTTTCGTCGAGAGCCAATAAAAGTTCGACCCGACGAGTTTGCCGCCGCCGTCGGTGACGCGAAGGTCGAGAAAGTACGCCGCCGACAATCCCTCGATCCGTGGAAGCTCGAACACTTTCGCAGTGCTGTCGGCGGCCGCATCCAGCGCAGTCTCTTTGGTGAACTTCTGTGTTCCATCCAGATTGAACACCCGCGCCGTCAGCTCCAGTCCCTTCGCATCCGTATACTGGCTGCTTACCAGCCACACCGAGTGATCGTCGTATCCATAGACTGGGTCGAGCGCCTGCATCGCTTTCTTCGCGCCGAAATATCCGCCGCCCGGCCGCAAATAGTAGTCGTAGAGATGCCAGATCATCGAAGGCCACGCGTTATTCAGCATCCACTGGATTACGCCCGTCGAAGTGTACTTGTTACGGCTGTAGGCCTCGTACATGGCGCGCACGCCCTCGTAGGTCATGAGCTGAGACTTGTAGCTGAAGTCTTCCGCGCTGCCGGCCTTTCCGTACCGCGCATTCAACGCATCGGTGAACACCTTGATGGTTTTGAAAGAGCCGCCGCCCGCGTGGAAATTCCAGTATTTATTCAGCGGCCCGTCCACCGTCCAGAGATGGTCTTTCGGAACCATGCGCTCGAGGCTCTCGATGGGCGGAACTGCCGGTCCCATGCTGGTCTCGCTGTTGAATCCGTATGCGCCGCCGCACCCGCCCTCGTTGCAAGACTTTTTGTCCGCATGAAGATGCGGATCCGCCGTCCAGTACGAAGGCGCCACATATTCATACGGCCCGCTCATCTTCACGCCGCTTCCGCCGGTTAAGCTGGTCGGCTTCGCGGTCGCCGAAGACACCACCGGATTCGGCCACAGCAGATCACCTTCAATCTTCAGATACATCTCTTCCACGTCCGGTGGCGGTGGATAGTCGCTGCCGTTCAGCCACATCACCATGCTCGGATGGTTCCTCAGCCGGTACATCTGGTCGCGCAGAGAGGCCCGGGCGATTTCGAAGTCCTCATCGTTCCAGCTTCCCCAATGCTCCCAGAAATCGCAGCAGCACCATCCGGCCATTACCAGGATGCCCCGCTGGTCGGCCATCTCAAAGAATTCTTCGGTTTCGAGTTTGCCTTCAAGCCGGACCGTGTTCAACCCCATGTCGCGCACATAACGGAACTCATCGGCAAGCCGCCCCGGGGTTTCGCGCAGCATCATATCGGGCGTCCAACCGCCGCCGCGAATCAGTATGTTCTTGCCATTGATCTTGAACACGCGTTTGAAGCGACCCGGGGCCTGCTCGGCGACTGCGGATGTAATCTCGCGAATGCCGAACTTCGTGTGGGACACATCAGAAACCTCGCCGCTCACCTCAAACAAAAGAGTCAGTTCGTACAGGTTCGGCGTCCCCATCTGCGTCGGCCACCACAGCCGCGGGTTGCTCAGGTTGAGCTGCGGATACTGAGCGGGCGAGAAGACCACGTCCTTTGACTCTCCGGCCGCCAGTTCCACCGGTTGGGCGATTTCGATGTTTTCGATATCGCCTTTCAGAGTCCCTTTCAGCGTGCCTTTTACCGGGTGATCGCTGGCATTTTTCACCAGCGCGGTCACCGTCAAGTGGGCTACGTTGTTCGCAGGCGAATCAACCTTCGAAAACACAGCCGGATGCCGCAGCGCCACTGGCCCACTGGTCGTCAAATACACTTCACGCCACAGGCCCATGTTCTTGTCCGGCGGAGCGGGATTCCAGTCCACGAAAGTGATCGCCAGGTTGTTCTCGGTCGGCGCCCAGACCTGCACAGCAAGCACATTCGTTCCTTGCTTGATGGCGGAGGTGACGTTGAACTCGTAGGTTCGCCAAGCGCCGGCGACCTCGTTCGAGTTGGCGATCTGCTTTCCGTTGAGAAAAATGTTGGCGCGGTAGTTGATGCCGCGGAAATTCAGCCATACGGTTTTTCCGGTGTACTCGTTGACGTTGGGCAGCGTGAATTCCTTGCGGTACCACCATGAAACCGCGTAGGGACTGTCGGGCGGCATCGCGATATTGGAAAAATTGACGCCGACGGGATAGCTGAGCCCAGGGTACTGGCGCAGATTCATGCCGTAGAAAGGATCCGGCAGCAGGCCGCTCTTTACTTGCGCTGCTACCACCGTGGTCGGGACATCAGCCTGAATCCAATCGTTGGTATCGAATGTGGCCTTAAACGAGGCGCCGGAGATCGCTGCGCCGGTTGCTGTCAGCTTCGCGGAAGATTGCAGGGTCCACCCTTCGCGTAGTGGGAACGTCAGCGCTGCGGCCGGCTGGAAACTGGGCTGGGCGGCTGCGACGGCGAGCGAAAAAAACGGGATCAGGAGGCGGAACATTTTCATGAAAATTTCCTCTATACGCCAAAAATGAAAATGGAAAGATGGGCCGCAATCTGCAAGAGCCGCCCCCAAGTTCATAACACCTTTATTAATTCGATTCAATAGCGGAGTTCTTTGGTGCCCGCCAGATTTTGTCATCCCGAGCGAAGCGAAGGATCTGCATTTTGCGGCGAGCTACAGATCCTCGCTTTGCTCGGGATGACAATACATGAGAGGTGTTGCTCGTGTAACCGTAACCGACCCAACTTTCGCCCAGGGGCTGCCGGTTCAATGGCTAGTTTATAATCATGAATCCCAGCTTCAAGCGTGGAGTAGTCTGACGGAATTATCTGAAACGGAGTTATCTAAAATATGATTCGACAGCTTCAGAATGCAGGGCCAACCGTGAAGATCATTCTCGGCGCACTGCTTGTCCTTATCTGTGCCTCGATGGCGATCACGCTTATTCCTGGCGGGATTGGCTCCAGCCTCGGCATTGGAGCGCCTCCAGCCGGTGTTCTTGCCACTATTGGCGACCAAACTGTGACCGTGCCCGAGGTGCAGCGTGAAGCCAGGGCAATGATCCGGCAACAGTTTCCTCGGGGCGGCGCGCAGGCCAGCATGCTGCTGCCCTATTTTGCCAATCAGGCTGCCGAGCAACTCATCAATGAGGCAACGTTGGTTGCCGAGGCGCACCACCTCGGTCTGCGTGCGAGCGACGATGAACTTCGCGATGAGCTCCAGCACGGGCAGCTTGGCACCCAGCTTTTTCCCGACGGCAAGTTCGTCGGCCAGGAAGAGTACGAAAATTTCGCGCAGCGCTTCGACATGACGGTCCCGCAACTGGAAGCGCGGGTCAAGGAAGAGATTCTTGTCCGCAAATTGCGCGCCTTGGTTTCAAGCAGCGCTTTCGTCGGGGACGCAGAAGTTCGCGACGAATTCAACCAGCGCAACACGAAGGTGAAGTTCGAATACGCCGTGGTCACGCAGGCCGACATCCTGAAAGGGTTGCACCCAACCGACGAGGAACTCAAGGCCTTCTACGAACGCAACAAGGCCACCTACAACACCTCCATCCCCGAGAAGCGGCAAATTAGCTACGTTGTCGTGGATAGCGGGAAAATCGCCGCGGCTACGAAAGTTACCGATCAGGACCTGCAGACGTATTACGACCAGCACCGCGACGAGTTCCGCGTAGCAGAACAGGTGAAGGTCAGCCACATTCTGATCAAAACTCCTCTGCCTGCGTCCGGCGCCAAGGAGGATGAGAAAGCTGTGGCCGAAGCGCGCGCGAAAGCGGAAGACGTCTTGAAACAGGTCAAGGCGGGCGGAGATTTTGCCAAGCTCGCGGAGAAATATTCGGACGATCCCGGCAGCGCCAAAAGCGGAGGCGAACTCGGCTGGATCGGCCGTGGCCGCACCGTCCCTGAATTCGAGAAGGCGGCCTTTTCACTCGGCAAGGGACAGACCAGCGACCTGGTCAAGAGCAGTTACGGCTTCCATATCATCCACGTCGAAGACAAGCAAGTGGCTCATCTCAAGACACTCGCCGAAGTGAAGGGCGAGATCGAAGAGAAAGTAAAGCAGCAGAAAACGGCGCGCGCCACCGAAGCGGCAGCGAACGCCTTGCTCGGCCAGGCGCGTACTGACGGATTCGACAAGGCAGCCGCCGCCAAAGGTCAGTCCGCAATCACCACCGAATTCTTCGGACGAACCGACAACCTGCCGGGACTGGCTGCGAATCCGCAGTTTATGGATGCTGTCTTCAACGAATCTGAGAAGGCCCCGCCCGACATGGCGCAGATCCCGCAAGGCTATGTGGTCTTCCAGTTGCTCGCCATAAAGCCCCCGGCTACGCCCACGTTCGAAGAAATTCGTTCCAAGGTCGAGGCTCAGTTCAAGAATGAGCGTGCAGGCCTCCTGCTGCAGCAGAAGACGCAGGAACTCTCCGATCGCGCCAAGGCTGCGCACGATCTGAAAAAAGCCGCCAAGGATCTGGGTGCGGCGGTGAAGACGAGCGATGTGGTTGCGCCCGATGGCCAGGTTCCCGACATCGGGTCAATGACGAACGCGAGTGCGGTCTTCTCGCTGAAGCCGGGCGACATCAGTGGCCCGATTACCACCGGCGGTAATGGCGTGGTCGCTCAACTTCTCGATAAGCAGGGACCGACCGATCAGGAATATGCCGAGAAGAAGGATGAGGTCCGGCAGTCACTTCTCGAGGCCAAGCAAAACGATTTGTTCGGGTTGTTCGTCACCAACCTGCGCAAGGACATGGAAAAGTCCAAGCGGCTGAAGGTAAACCAGGAAGAGATGAAGAATCTGTCCCATCAAAGTGGGCAAGAAGGTTCGTAGCGGAAGGGCCTCTGCTTTCCCGTAGAGACGCGGCTTGCCGCGTCTTCTTTCGCGGAGTGAGACGGGGCAAGCCCGTCTCTACATTGACTGAGAACTGATTTTGAATGTCATTCCCGCGCGCCAGCGGAATTCTGCTTCATCCCACCTCGCTGCCTTCGCGCGGCGGGATTGGAGACTTTGGTCCGCCGGCATACGCCTTCGCGGATTTTCTTGCCTCCGCCCGGCAGGGTCTGTGGCAGGTGCTGCCTCTCGGCCCAATCGGCTTCGGAGACTCGCCCTATTCCTCCACGTCGGCCTTTGCGGGAAATCCGCTGCTGATCAGCCTGGAGCGGCTCGCCGATCGCGGTTGGATTGATCCCGCTCGGGTCGACTCGCTTCCCATCGGTACCGGGCCGGTAGATTACCCGTCGGTCTTCCACCACAAACTGCCCCTGCTGTTTGAAGCCGCGCACAATTTCGCGCGCTCCGCTTCACCGAACGCACGCTCACGTTACCAGAGCTTCTGCCGGCAAAACCAGTGGTGGCTCGACGACTTCGTACTCTTCGACGGTTTGCGCGAGCGTTTCAAGCTGGAAAGCTGGAACCGCTGGCCCCGCGAACTGACTCATCGCGATCCGCTGGCCATCGAGAAGGCGCACGCCGAAATGCTCGACGAGCTCGAAGCGCGTCGCGTCGTGCAGTTCTTTTTCTTCGAACAGTGGCAGGCGCTTCGTGCCTATTGCGCGCAGCGTTCCATTCGCGTCGTCGGCGACATCGCAATCTTCGTAAATTTCGACAGCGCCGATGTGTGGACCCACCCGGATCTGTTTTTCCTCAACTCCGACCTCGATCCCGATGTTGTCGCGGGCGTGCCCCCGGATTTTTTCAGCAAAGACGGGCAGCGCTGGGGCAGTCCTCTTTATCGCTGGGACGTGATGAAAGAGCACGGATATTCGTGGTGGATCGACCGGATGCGCTGGGTCACGCACAATTTTGACTACATCCGCCTCGATCATTTCCGCGGGTTCGCGCAGTACTGGGAGATTCCTGCCGGCGAACCAACCGCGGTTCACGGCCGCTGGGTTGACGGTCCCAAGGACGATTTGTTTGTGAAGCTGCGCGAGGCTCTGGGTGGGCTCCCATTTTTCGCCGAGGATCTTGGATACATCACGCCCGACGTGCATGCCCTGCGCGAACGCCTCAAGATTCCGGGCATGGCCGTGCTGCAATTTGGATTTGGCGATGTCGGTGCGCACACCCACTTGCCACACACTTTCACCACCGAGAAGGTGGTATATACCGGCACGCACGACAACGACACGTTGCTTGGCTGGTGGGCATCTGCCGCAACCGAGCATGAACGCCAGCAAGTGCAAGCGTACCTGGGCCGCTGTGAAGACGGCGTCCACTGGGCGATGATTCGCGCCGCCTCCAATTCCGTCGCCAGCCTCTGCGTGGTGCCGATGCAGGATGTGCTGGGGCTGGGAAGTGAGGCGCGCATGAATACGCCCAGCCGCCCGGAAGGGAACTGGCGCTGGCGTTTTGGGGCCGAGTCGCTGCGCCCGGAGTTGGCGGAAAAGCTTGCCACACTTACTGAGGTTTCCGACCGGCTTCCACAGCCGTTGCCGGCGGCTTCCAGTGCGAACGACGGTGAAGAGTGGGCGGCCTGAGTAGTGTATTCTCGCTGCGAAGCAAATTGATCAAACTTTCTGGAGTACGACTTCGTGACCGAGCCCACCGATCCCATTATTCGCGCCCAGGCTGTCGAAAAGTTTTACGTGCAACCGGATGGGAACCGCATTGAAGTTATTGCGCCCGTCAACCTCGATGTGGAGCCTGGAAAAATTATCGCCCTCCTCGGTCCCTCCGGCTGCGGTAAGTCCACGCTGCTGCGAATTCTGACCGGACTCAGCAAGGCTTCGTCAGGGCAAGTCCTCTGGCACGGACAGCCTCTTACGTCGCAGAACGCGGGCGTGGCCATCGTCTTTCAGAGTTTTGCTTTGTTCCCCTGGCTGACAGTGCTCGATAACGTCGAAGCCCCGCTCGAAGCTCGCGGAGTGCCCGCCGTCGAGCGTCATAAACGGGCGTTGCGCATTCTTGACACCGTTGGTCTCGACGGCTTCGAAAGCGCTTACCCGAAAGAGCTTTCCGGCGGTATGAAACAGCGTGTCGGCTTCGCGCGCGCCCTGGTGGTCGAACCGGAAGTCCTGTTCATGGACGAACCTTTTTCGGCGCTCGACGTGCTCACCGCGGAAAACCTGCGCAATGAATTGCTTGAGCTCTGGATCAGCAAGAAGATGCCGACCAGCGCCATTTTTATCGTCACCCACAATATTGAAGAAGCTGTGCTGCTAGCCGATCGCGTGATCGTGCTGGCAAGAAATCCGGCGTGGGTGCGCGCCGATTTCCCCGTTGAACTCGCGCATCCCCGCGATCGCAAATCACCGCGCTTTATCGACCTGGTGGATTACATCTACAAGATCATGACGCAGCCCGAACTCGCGCTGGCTGTGCCCGACGCTACGGCAGCCGCACAAAAGCCGGCTCGCCAGAAATACCAGATGCTTCCCCACGCACGCGTCGGCGGCATCACTGGCCTGCTGGAACTGCTACAGGACCGCGGCGGTCAGGAATATCTTCATCGTCTCGCCGAGGTCCTGATCATGGACACGGAAGACCTGCTCCCCATCGTTGAGGCTTCGGTGCTGCTCGGATTCGCCACATTGAAAGAAGGGGATGTCCAAATCACCCCCGAGGGCACTGGCCTTGCAGAAGCCGACATCCTCACTCGCAAGATTCTTTTTCGTCAGGCCGCGCTTAAGCACGTCATGATTTTGCAGCAGATCGACAGCGTCCTGCATGCCAAGACGGATCACTCCATCTCGGAGGAGTTTTTCTACGACATCCTCGACGAGCACTTCAGTCAGGATGAAGTGGAGCGGCAACTTGAAACCGCCATGAACTGGGGCCGCTACGCTGAGATTTTCGACTTCGATCGCGAATCGCATCGTCTAATCCTTGCCGAGCCCGTCGGAGAGCCGCATCCGCCAACCACCAATCCGGTGCAGTTGTGAACCGTCCGGAACGAATCGCTTTCAGGCCACTGGTTCGTATCTGGTCGGTGTTGCCCCGTCCCAGCGCGGCGAGTTTGCCCGACCTCATCATGTTCTCCGGAGGGCTGGCGCTTTTCTATGGCGTCGTGGAAGTCGGACGCAACTGGCTCGGGCCGTTCCATCCTCAGGTTGAGATCAGCCGCAGCCTTGGCGCGCTCCCGATCTACGCAGGATATTCTCTGCTGCGCATCGCGCTAGCCTATGTGCTGAGCCTGCTATTCGCCGTTACCTACGGATACATCGCCGCTTACCGTCCGCGCGCCGAACGTTTCATGATTCCGCTGCTTGACGTCTTGCAATCCATTCCGGTATTGAGCTTTCTTCCGGGCGTGATGCTGGCCATGGCCGCGCTTTTTCCGGGACGCCAACTGGGCGTCGAATTGGGCGCGGTCCTGCTTATCTTTACGGGCCAGGTCTGGAACATGGCCTTCAGCTTTTATGCCTCGCTGAAGAGCATTCCGCGCGAGATGCACGAGGCGGCCACGATCTACCGGTTCAACTGGTGGCAGCGCTTCCTGCAGATCGAACTGCCTTTCGCCACCATCGGCCTCGTCTGGAATTCCATGATGTCGGTCGCCGGAGCATGGTTCTTCCTGATGGCTTGCGAGCAATTTGGCGACTTCCGCTTACCCGGACTCGGCTCGTATCTCCAGGCTGCTGCCGATAGCGGCGACACACGCTCCATTCTCCTCGGCATTCTCACCATGGTCGCTGTGATTGTGCTCATCGACCAGTTCGTATGGCGTCCCGTGATCGCCTGGGCTGAAAAATTTAAAATGGAGCAAGTCGAAAGCACGAGCGCTCCAACTTCCTGGGTCCTCGATTTCCTCCGGCGCTCGCGCGGCGTCGCGCTCTTCCGTAAGCGCGCAGTTCGTCCGCTCCGCGAACAGATGATTCGCTACTTCGCGCCGCGACATGCCATTCGCTCCGAATCAGCCGGCGAGAGCGAGACTCTCTTGTGGTTCTGGCGAGCAGTCGGAATCGCGGCTCTCGGCGCGATCGGCTACGCTGTGGTGCGGGTCGTCATGATCTTGACCGGCCTGCAAGCCTTCGAATTCCACCAAATCGGCATCGGCCTCGCTGCGACCTTCCTGCGCGTGAATCTTACGCTTGTGCTTGGCGCTCTCTGGACCATCCCGGTCGGGGTCGCCATCGGATTCAATCCGCGCCTGGCGCGCATCGCGCAGCCGCTCGCGCAGATTGCCGCTTCGGTTCCAGCCACGGCGTTGTTTCCGGTTGTGCTGCTCGTCCTGATTCGCCTGGGCGGAGGCTTGGGAGTGGGCTCGATCGTCCTGCTGCTGCTCGGTACGCAGTGGTACATCTTGTTCAACGTGATCGCGGGGGCCATCGCAATTCCCACCGACTTGAAAGAAGCGGCCAGCGTTTTCGGCATCCGCGGCTGGGAGCGCTGGCGCACGCTGATTCTGCCCGGAATCTTTCCTTTTCTGGTTACGGGAATGATTACCGCTTCCGGCGGCGCCTGGAATGCCAGCATTGTTGCCGAATATTTCCACTTTAAAGGGCAGACTTATTCGACCGTGGGCGTCGGCGCCATGATTTCCGCAGCCACCGATGCCAAGAATTTTGATCTTCTTCTCGCCAGCACCATTGCCTTGGCCGCCGTTGTCGTCACCACTAACCGTTTGGTCTGGCGGCGTCTCTATCGTCTTGCCGAGACGCGCTTCAAACTCGAAGGCTAGCTCTGCGCGGTAGGCCTCAGCCTGCATGCTTGCGCCGCATCTTCCAGTGCCCGCGCCAACTCGTCTCCCAGCGATCTTAATTCTGCCGGCCGCATGCGCTTCTGCATGTCCTCGAACAGGTGTCGCTCTTCCTTGCGGATGTGCGCAGAGAGTAACTTCGCGTACGTTCCCAGCTCGCCTTTGTTCATCGCGCCCTGATCGGCGCGACCAAAATAATCCCGCAATCGTTTGTGCTCACTGCTGAGTTCCCCCGCTAGTGCGGCAAGGTCGGGGAAACGCCGCGCGGCGGGGAACAAGATTTTTTCTTCGGCCGCGAAATGGAATCGAACTTCGTCTTCATAAAGCTGGTGCATTTCGAGTTGCCACGCACTCAGATCCACGGCGTCGTCTTGCAGCGCGCGCTCGATCCGCACACAGAGCGCCAGCGCGTGCTGGTGTTGACGCGAAAGCGGGACCAGGCTCGGATCACGCAGCATGGAAACTATTATCCTCCTTTGCTAAATCTGCCCGCATGTTGAACAATGAAGGGTGCCCCTGGCCGCGGCGGCTGCTTCCGGTTCCGCTGGCGCCTGGGAAAACGCAAGGAGCCTTCATGCCCGCAACTGGAGAACTTATCCGCCTCATGAATTACATTGACGACATTGCCACCACTCTTCGCCGCATCAGCGCCAGCATTCCGGCGATGACCAAAGAGGAGTGCGCCCGCCTAGGCGAATATATCCGCAAGTCCGAACCGAGCTATGAGAGCGTGGTGCAGCATCTCGAGCAGGCGGGCAAAGAGTAGAGAGTGAAGAGTGAAAGAATGACCGTCCGCACGGTTGCCGTAATCGGCGCGGGCATCATGGGACGGGGCATCGCCCATGCTGCCGCTCTTGGCGGCTATCGCACCATTCTCGAAGACCTTTTTCCGAACGCCCTGCGCAAGGCGGAGACGGAAATCCGCGCTCATCTCGACCAGGCCGTCGAACTCGGGCATGTCAATGCCAGCGATGCCGATGCAGCCTTTTCCCGGTTGGAGTTTGCCGGTTCGGTCGATGAAGCTGCGCGTCAGGCCGATCTGGTTATCGAGGCCGTTCCCGACGAAATGGAATCGAAGCTTGAGATCTTCATCATGCTCGACAAATTCTGCCGTCCCGCTACGATTCTCGCTTCGAACACTTCGCGGCTCAGTGTCAGTGAGATCGCCAGCGGCACCTATCGTGCCAAGAAGTGCGTCGGCATGCGCTTTTTCAATCCCGTGCACCAGACCAAGCGGCTCGAAATTGTGCGCGCGCTCGAAACCGACGACGACACGCTGGCGGCTGTCGTCGAAGTCGGCAAACGGATGGGCAAGGAAATCGTGATGATCAAAGAGGCGTCTTCATCGCCAGCCGCAGCGACACCGTAAACCGGCGATTTCTACCTGCTTTGGAAAGAATCGTGAGGCGGAGTGCTGGGGAATCTGGAATCGCCGGTCAGGTCCCCAAAAAGGCCAAAGAATCGCTACTTTGTCCCACTTCCCCTAGTAGTAACTCCGAAGGTATTAACCTGTGTTTACTACTCCCCCTCCACCCATGGCATATAGAAATCATGGCTTTAGGAGGAAATGTTCAGCCCGGTCTTTGATTCTAAAGGGATTACATCAAAGTATTCCAGGATAAGGACTTAGCTCGATTGTGCGCTTGATCTTCGCTCCGCTCAGATCTTGGCAGCTAGCCGATTCCCACTTTAGCCTCAAGTCAGAATTGCCAAAGAGCCTTGAAAATCACTTTTAAGGCGGGCTCGTGGATCGTCTCTGAAGACGGAGACACTGATGCCCGCGTCGACCGAAAGACATTATCGCATCGGACAGGTTGCGATTCTGTGATAGCGCACCCCGGCTGATTGTGATGAAAAAAGCGCGCTGAGGGGTAGGCGTGAATCTTGGGGGGAAACAATTCCAGCCGCTGTAGGGGCTCTGCCTGAGGGAGAATAGGAACAACGGCTATGCTCAGGCCTCATCGATTGCGCACATTGCCAATTTGCCTGGCAGTCTGTGTCTCACAGGTCAACGTTGGTTTCGCCCAGACTGCCACCAAACCGTCGGCGTCAAATGCACCACACAGCATCATGGTCGCGGTCACCGATGAAAACGATGTTGCCGTAGCGTCTGCGCTGGTATTTCTGCAAGCTTCTTCCCAGGCGGTTGCGCTGCGCTGCGTCACCGATTTTGCCGGCCGCTGCGAGTTCTCCAACCTCTCCGCCACTACTTACCAGCTTCGCGTCGAGAAGCAAGGTTTCTACTCGGTAACATTAGCGTTGCCTGCGATCCAGACAGGGGCTGCGGCGAACACCGAGGTTACGAACATCGAAATCACTCTCTCCCACCAGCAAGAGGTGCGCGAGGTAGTCGATGTGGTCGAGTCCCCGCCCGCCATCGATCCTGCCCAGATCGCCGCGCAACAGACCCTCAGCGGACTCGATGTACTCAACATCCCTTATCCCGCCACGCATGACTATCGCAACGTGCTCAGCTTCATCCCCGGTGTCGTGCGCGACGTCTACGGGCAACCTCATGTCGCGGGCGCGGAAACCTATCAGACAGTGGCCCTTCTCGATGGCTTCAACATCACCCAGCCCGCCAACGGGCAACTGCTGGCCCGCATCAGTACCGATGCTTTTCGTTCCATCCAGGTCGAACCGGCGCGCGAGCCGGCCGAATTCGGCAAGGGGTCGGGAGGGCTGCTGCAGCTGAATACCGGAATTGGCAACGATCACTTCCACTTCTATGCCACCGATTTCGTGCCATCCATCCAAGACAAGGGAGGATGGAAGTTCGACCAGATCCTGCCGCGCCTGACTTTTTCCGGCCCGCTGCAGAAAGGGAAGGTGTGGTTTTACGAGGCGTTGGACGGCGAATACGACAACATTGTCTTCACCGAGCTCCCCGCCAATGCCGACAACGATCACCTTTTACGCATTGGCAATCTGGCCAAAGTCCAGGCCAATGTCACCAGCCGTAACATCGTCACCGGCAGCTTCCTGGTGAATCATCTCCACGATGACCATGACGGCCTCTCGCCGTTGAGCCCGCAGCTGTCAAACCCCAGCGACGTCGAATCCGCCTACCTGGCCAGCGTGAAAGATCAATACTATTTCCGGGGAGGCGAACTGCTCGAAGCCGGATTGGCCTTCGATCAGTACAACCTGAAGTGGACTCCCCACGGAACGTCGCCCTATTCCAACGCCCCCGAGCCGCTCGGTGAGACTGCCAGTGGAAGTTACTATCTTTCCGAAGCTACGCATGCCCGCCGCTGGCAGGCGCTGTCGAATCTGTTTCTTCCACCGCAGCACTGGCATGGCCGTCATGATCTGAAATTCGGCGTGGACTTCGACCGTCTTGTCTACGACGCTCAGTTTGCCCGCCAGCCCATTTCTTTTCTGCTCGGCCAAACTGCGCCCACCGGTCCAAATAACTGCCTCACCACGGTGCTTTGTTCGCGCTACTCCACTTTTTCCGGAGGATTACCTTCCTCCACTTACAACTTTGAGTTGAGTGCTTACGCCGAAGACCGCTGGTTGATCGGCAATCGTCTGCTCGTCGAACCCGGCGTCCGCCTCGATTGGGACGAAGTCCTACGCACTCCGCTCCTCTCTCCGCGCCTGGCAGGAACTTACGTCCTCGATAATTCGGGCAATACCAAGCTTTCCGCCGGCATCGGTTTGATCTACGACCCCACCTTCCTGTTCCTCATCGCCCGTCCTTTCGCCGGTCAACGCACCGATTATTTCTTCGACTCGGCTGGCGTGCTTACCGGGACTGTGCCGACTACATTTTCCGTCGACCGAAATAAGCTCCAAGCGCCCCGTTTCATAAACTGGAGCCTGGGCCTCGAACGAAAGCTCCCCGCCGCCATCTATCTGAAAGCGGAATTCCTGGAAAGACGCGGCTCTCGCGGCTTCGTCTACAACACGGCCAGCGGCTCCGGCGGCAACTTCATTCTCGAAAATACGCGCGATGACCGCTATGACGCCTTTGAACTGAGCCTCCGCCACAACTTCCGGGAAAGCTACATGCTTATGGGTTCCTACACGCGTTCCCGCGCGCACTCCAACCAGGTTCTCGACTTCAACGTGGATAATCCTCTACTTAGTCCACAACAGCCGGGGCCTTACACCTGGGATACACCCAATCGCTTCCTGTCGTGGGGATACGTGCCGATGTTCAAATTGCCCATCATTCACCAAACCGAGATCGCCTATTCTCTCGAGGCGCGCACTGGATTCCCTTTCAACGTCACCAACGATCAGCTGCAACTGGTTGGCTTGCCCGGATCGCATCGCTTCCCTGATTATTTCTCGCTGAACCTTCAACTCGAGAAGCGCTTCCATCTCTTCGGATATTTCTGGGCCCTGCGCGGCGGTCTTAATAACATCACCGACCATAGCAACCCTTATGTAGTCAACAGCGACATCGACTCGCCCCAGTTCCTCACCTTCAGCGCCTTTGAGGGCCGCGCCTTCACTTCACGCATTCGACTGCTGGGCAAGAAGTAAT
>Ga0116218_1001349_pt1 | contig 15770 bp, 13 predicted proteins | sample Sb_taG_2_FD_88966 | JGI IMG/M metagenome (GOLD analysis project Ga0116218, IMG submission 88966) | Peat soil microbial communities from Weissenstadt, Germany - Sb_50d_5_LS metaG | ecosystem: Environmental > Terrestrial > Soil > Wetlands > Peat | place: Germany: Weissenstadt | collected 2010-09-21 | reverse complement strand
AGTATAGCACGCTAGTCAAGTGAGCGTCAAGCAATGCATGTCACAGAAGCATCACAGACTGACACCCTACCCCACTGACTCGACACGACCCGTCTAAGGGCATGGTATCGGTTAGCACCGTTTGGCATGCCTCAACCCAACCCATCCGAGCGGCCTTACTGTTCAGCTTATCGGGACTGACCTGCCGAACTTAATCGGCGCTGAGTCAGCTAGTCGAGCCTGTATAGCCATGCGACGGGGAAGGCTCGGCGGGGAGGCGCTCCACAGGCGGGTGCGCGAGATAAGGTAGTAGCCTCTAAAAGCACAACGCCCTTCCAGACCTTTCCTGCTGAGCTTATAATGGCGGCTCTAACACTTGCGGGCCTTGCCCGTCGTGCCCGTTTATACCGAACCGCTATGCAGGCCGATTGAAGCGGTGTCTCTGACCTGACTCCCCCCGTCCCTACCACCCCTGACACGCCCTAACACAGCCTCCCAGGCCAGCCCACGCCACTTCCACCCCACAGCCCATTATTCGGGTCAAGCTCGTAGGTATGTATCTATGTACGCACCATAGCAAGCCTAGCCCGAATAACGTTGTGGTATGTAACTTACGGGAACTCAGTAGCGAGTCCTTGCTTCTTTGCTACCAGATGGTCAATGCGTTTCTGTACCATCTCAGTTTCAAATGGTACAGGTGATTTGGATGCCATTGATAGCAAGTACGCAAGGTAACTACAGTCACGATGATAGGCCCCGCTTGGTGTGGTCTGGCCTCGATGCCCTGTAACCTCGCTTCCTGCCGTGTTACATAATACGCATGTTGCCATTAGATTTTCCTTCCTGTTATCAGTTTAGTCAGGTATTCCTTGGTACGCTGTTTAGTACGTTCCTCAAACATGCTGACTAGTTCCCCTACAGTGTATATACCCCCATCCCCACGCGCCCTCTCACGCGCCCTCAAGACCGCCCTTCCTAACATGGCCTGTCCCTTAGGCTTACTCCATGCGTTACTGGCTAGCATGGCTTCGTAGGCCCTTCGGTCTTCATCGTTCTCGAATTGGTTGTTGCTCATCGCTTGCTTGCTTTCTGTTTGCTCCACTCGATTGCTACGGGTAAACCTTCCTCTGGTTGGTATATCGACTGCTTGTTTGCGTTCCACTTCTCAAGCCAATTCCTGACATGCTCGTCCTCTTCTTCGAGGTCAGCACGCTCTCTAAGCTCTTCCGTACGATCTCGAAAGTCCTTAGACGCGCTCCACGTTGGGGTAGTCCAGGCCATCCATATACCAGTCTTTAGCACTAACTCCGCTTGCTCGCCACGAACCAAGGCTAGAAGGTCTTCCCCGCGTGCGCCTATGTACTTAGCAAAGGCACCAAGCTCATTCTCAGCAACCGAGAAGTTCTCAACGGCCTTCCTGACTGGCATGAGAGTACCACCCATCACCTGGGATACCGTCTCTACACGCCTAACCCCAAACTTGGTCGGATTGTCCTTTGCTGCTTGCTTTGCCCTGGCTTCCTGTTCGTCAAGTCGTTTCTTGATCTCAGAACGCCATTGCTCAGTTCCATCCGCACCCCATGCGTATGCTAACTCAAAAAATCGGTCTCTGTCTGCTTCTGTGAATATCATTCTGTTTCCTCTTCCTGTTCCTGTTCTGGCTCCACAGGCTCGAATATGGCATTATTCGGGTCATGCTCAATCAATAGCATAGTTAGATGGAGGGTTCTAGCCTCGTACTGACTCTCAGACTCAAATGCAAATGGTGGGTTCAAGCTTCGAACCTTGGCTATAGTGTCTAGTAAATTGACTATCATTGGTGATACCTTTCCTTTGCTGCTCGTAGTTTGTTTTGTTTGGGATGCTCCAATTCGGCTCTCACCGTCAATGGTCTCTGGGTCGGCCTATCACGCTCTCTCTCACGCTCCCAGGCTCGATCTCTGGCCTGCTGCCTTGCTTGCGGCCCCCCGTATGCCAGTGCCTCCGCCCTACGAGCCATTTGGAGGGTGCGCCGTTGCCACTGGTATGTCGTTTCATTTGGATACCTTGGGTGGGCACTCCTGATATCCGCAAGGCTAGACTCGAATGAGAACATGTGGGCACTGTGCAACGGCTTGGCAAGCTGGTATAGGCGCTCGCTATAGTGCTCGTCGGTCTCTCCTGGCTCTTTGGGGTTGGTCTCACGTGCTAAGGCCATATACTCACTAAGGGTTGATGGCATATCCGCGCTCATGACAGTGACCTCACGAATGACCGTATGAACTTGGGGAGGTGGGTGGCTATTGGCTTCCTGGGCGGTTTGGTGATGGTCGCTAGTACGTGGGGTGGCCTGGCACGCGGGTTCACGGCCTGCTTGGGGGTGCGGGCGGTCTCTGGCGCTGGCGTGGCGTTGATGGGCATACCAGCATAACCTCGTTTGATCTTACTCATGATGGGGAATATCTTTCTGTGGGGTGGGGTTACGCGCTACGAAAAACGCGCTACAAATGGGGTTGGGTAGTGGTTGGGTTGGGTTGGGTCGCGTGACGCTCCCCTCTAGGGAGGGTGGCTACTGCTTCCCTGGCTTCGTATACTTGACTATGAAGTAAGCAAGCACACCAGACCAAAAAGCAAGCTCAACTAGTGTAAGTATGAGTAGTATTAGCATGTCGGTGTCCATATGTATACCTCTTTCTAGTGGACATAGCGCCGATTAAGGTTATGGCTTGGTCGGAAGTGGGTTACTGCTGAGGTTGGGTGGCGCGAAACTTAGGGGATGTACGATATCGATAGATATCGCTTTAATCGGGCTAAGTCAAGCTATCAATCAAGTTATTGATAGACACTAGCCTTAAGGTCAGTGTTCTTAATTATACGAGTCTTGAGGCTTTACAGCAGACATGACGTTACATGAAATGTAACGGCTTGACTGCTAGGAGTTAATGATTGTAAGGAATTAACGACTGGGTTACAGACTAGACTAGACTAGACTAGACTACTAGACAGGGGATCAATCTGAGCAGTACCAGACCTACGCACACCAAGCCCAAAGGTACCAATATGTCACTGTGACTGGTCAGATTTGTCCACTTAGCCCACTTCTAAGTGGTCAGATTTGTCCACTTAGCCTATCGCGTGCATCAGCCTGTAGACTAGTAAGTGGTCAGATTTGTCCACATAGATCATATACCTAGGCTCACAAGGTAGAGCTTTCAGCACTCAATAGGTGCCATGCTATACCATCTGTACCGTATCTGGCATTTAGTGCTCCGTCAATTTCTGCCTGTGTTTTAGAATTGATAGCCACAACCTTACCATTGCCCGAACTGGCTTTCAATGGTGTACTTTCGGTTTCCTTATCGTGAGGCTCTGGCTTATCTAGCTTGGCTATTTCTCTATCGGCTTCAGCATATAGCTTGCTTTGGAATACTTTACGCTTGTATGCATCTACCTTTTTCTTTGCTATCACACCGTCAATGTAGGCTACAGGAGACCTTACAGGCTTGGTTTTTTCACTACCTGTAAGCATCAATAACTTCTCTACGTCTTGATCGAATAGATCATCTAGTAGCCAACGTTGGGCATCGTATTCTTCAGGTGCTTTTGCCCTTGGGTCACGGTCTTCTATCGGGAAGTGTACAGGCATTGCGTATAGAAACGCTTTTACCTTTTGCAGTAAATCACCTGACTCATTGGCTTTCCTGGCTACCTCTTCTATATCCGTCATACGCAATGGGTCAATTCCAACCGCTAGAAACTCTTCTTCTCTTCCTCTACCACTACTAAAGCGTAGCATCCACTTATCCCTCTGGATTTCCAGGTTATTGATACCCCTTCTGATAGTCTTAATGCTCCTACCAGTACATTCCGCTAGTTGGGCTACAGTCATACGCCTACCGCCCTTGACTAGCGCACTCCAAACGATAGCGCCATCACCATCAAGGTTTTTCAAGTCTAATGTGTTCATATCAATTTACTTTCCTACCTCAAGCGTACTGCCTGAAGCTCTATCTGTGCTATTTCTTCACTCGTTCCCGAAACTCTCACCTTTCCCATAACCATCAAGATAGCGTCTCTCATAGTGAGATTGCCCTCTCGACTCTGATACAATTTCGTCGCTTCTCTTGCCAGAAACCACTGTTCCTGTGCTTTTCTATCCGTTGTTAGCTCTGATAGGCTCTTAATCGTAACAATCACTGGATTTTCCTTCCTGCAAGCCTAAGCCTGCTCATTCCCTACTCTCTCAACTATCCTACCGAACGGGGTTATACCGCTCTAAATCTGCTTTTCTAATCAGTACACGCGCTCCGATACGATCTACAGGAACATTGTTATTTCTGAGCCACATCAACATGGCCTGATACGTAACATGCTTATACTCAGCCCCCTGAGCAATGGTTAAGTGTGTAACGTTCGTCAAGTCCGCCGTATCTGTTGCCAGTAGTATCTGCATATCTACCTCCCTCGTTATAAAACTCTAAAACCGTGATGAATAAAAACGGCCTGCATTGATTTACAGGCCTGTTAGTCTGTATTCGTTAGTTGGCTGTCCTACTTATGATAACAAGGAAACTAACGCCAAAATTCCAAAGTGGAAATAGTGAGCCGCAAAGTGGTATAGGACTTCACGACTCACGCACCAGCGCCGTCAAGGAGATGAACGTCACCAAAGGAAGGAAAGGGGAAAGTCTGTAAGTCATCCCTCTCAATCCTCACACCTTAATTATACTTGATATTGACTGATTATTTATCAGCGCACGAATACCCAAAAGTACTATCCAAAATGCGTTACAGTAGCCCGAAAGTACCAGCCCGATTAACGTTGCCCAATACAGCCCAACTTATACGGGTCGGTCATGTCGAGTCTCCGACCTGGAAGGTCATGCCAGCAATAGAGCCAGCTCAGATAGCCAACGGTCTATAACTACGTCTTGTATACCTAGTGAGCACGCGCGATACGTCGGAGTAGCGAAAGACCTGCCATCCACCCCATTCAGGGTGCTTGAATACGGGCTGCATGGCACGCATCGAGCGATACCAATCGAAAGGACTGTGAAGTTGCTCTTTGTAGCTGTGTGTTTGCATATATTTCATCTTTCTCGCCGCAACTGGTAGACTGCTCTATTCTCATTCTTTACGATTCAACGCGTGAAGGGTTGTAGCAAGTTCTTTCCATGTAACCCCCATTCGTATTGATCAATAGCGCGCTTATGCTATGTGGGGAACTCCACAGATGATGTCTATCCTTTCTTCAGAAAGCACTCGGTTCAGGCCAAAACAGTGTGCCTCTGGAGGACACTCATTCCCATATTCATTCAGGAAAGCTACTGTCGTAGATAGAAAGATGCGGCCGCATCTTTCTCATCTGAATGCAGGGAATGCAATACTTATATGAGGAGATTATGCAACAACAATCGAAATCGTCTCAGGAGGAGACGGAAATGGAACAGCACGCGCAAAAAACGAAATTAATGACTAGTCGTCGTTCCTTTTTGGGCAAAGGACTTGTGGCAGGAGGAGCAGGAATCATCGGTGCAGGGCTACTGGCTAATGGATTACCGGTCTTCGCCGAAGAAGGTAAGGCAAGTCTCACGAGTGGGGATGTAGCCATTCTCCGATTCCTGTCTGCAGCCGAAATCATCGAAACCGATCTGTGGCAACAATATAACGAACTTGGAGGCATCCAGGACAGCGAAGTGCCAGGAGGGAGTGGGAGCCCAGGCTATGTCGCAGCCCTTACAGTGCTGGATGGGGATATGCCCCAGTATATTCACGACAATACCGAGGATGAGTTCAGCCATTTCACGTTTATCAACGCATACCTGGTTTCGAAAGGAGCGGAACCCGTCAATTTGGATAAGTTCCGCACCTTGCCGAGCAGTAAAGCGACAGGCGCCCAGCAAATCGGACGGCTCACCAACCTCATGCAGCTAACCGTAGATACCAGTTATTGGACGAAGTATCGCAGCCGCACCGGGAACCCCGATTTTGGCGATACGTTCCCACCAGCCATCCCAGGTTTGCTGAAAGGGCAGTTTCCGGCGATTCCCAGAAACGATAATGATTTGAAAGGCTTTAAGCCTGGGAATACCCCAACCATCCCTGCTCACCTCCAGGCCATCGCTAATACAGCAGGCTTCCATTTTGCTTTTATCGAGCAGGGAGGCACTAGTCTCTATCCGTCACTGGCTCAGCGGGTCAGCAATCCCGAAGTGTTGCGCATCCTGCTCAGCATCGGCCCCACCGAGACCGCACACTTTCAGACCTGGCACGATAAGGCGGGCAATGCACCTGCTTTGACCGACCCCACGAATGGTCTGGTGTTTCCGAACCTCAATGCCTCTCCTTTTGGCGGCGAGGACTTCCAGACAAATCTGATCATGCCCGAGCCAACCATCTTTCTTAACCGCAAATTCCCACCTGTCTCGATCATTCGTCCAACCGAGACCCAGGGAGCAGCAATGGGAGCTGTCAAAGCCTTAACTAATGATGGCCTCTTCATCGGCCAATCGAAGGAATTCTTTGCCCTCCTCAACCAATTAGCGCAACAAGCGGATGCAGCCCAACGCTGAAATAACCAACTCTTGAATACATTCGTTGCAGTAAAAAGCCGCAAAAGCATGCCCCTACTATACACAGAGAAATAGTAGGGGCGCGCCCTTGCGGCATTGATTCCAACAAATTGCTCCACCAGTTCTTCAGTCGAGAAGAACTGAATCGGCTTCCCATGTCATCCTTCGCTGGCGCTCAGGATGACAAACAAGCTCAAGATGACACAGGTGAGCATTGCAGAGTGGAAGGCTCCAGGAAGGCGCATCGGTCATAGTCCCACCATCCATTCCCCAGTCGATCACCCAGGAAGTCGCTGGCACCTATTCGCCTTGCCAACGACGCTAGCGCGTCTACTGCTGCGCAGTCAGGCAAGTCGCAAGGAGAAGCACCTCCACCACCCTTCAACCGTATTTCCATCCTTACTGTTCAATTGATTGTGAAGGGTTGTAGTTTCTATCGAAAATACCGCTCAAATACCGCTCATTTTGAGCGATACTTTATTGAAGAGCTTTGAAGAGATGGTGAAGGGGGATCAGCGTGGATATCCGACAGGACGGCTGCCCTCGCAACTCTCACGCCACCGTGGCAGAGCCACGTTCAAAGAATGTGAATATCCAATAAATCCACATCATGGTGCAAATCGCGATAGTTAGATAGGGATTTAAGAATGCTAACAGTGCTGGCAGTAAATATATCTGGAATCCAAAGTACCTTCATGGGCAAGGACGAACTTTGAATGTTCCTAATGATAAAATAAAAGCATATACTGCATAACATACAACTAAACCGAGAAGCACATGGAGGATAGAAGCAAAATGAGCAACAGAGAATCTACTGAAAGATGGCCTGCATTGCCTCTTGAGGCATGGAGGGATACCTGTGAAACGCTCCATATGTGGACACAGATCGCCGGCAAGGTGAGGCTGGTTCTGAGTCCCTTTGAGAATCATTGGTGGCACGTCCCTCTATATGTGACAGCGCGTGGATTGACGACATCGCCCATCCCATATCGAGGCCGCACATTTGGAGTCGATTTTGACTTTATCGATCACAATCTCTTCATTCAAACTAGCGATGGCCCTTCAAAGGCAATGCCACTGATCTCACGTTCAGTCGCTGACTTTTATCAGGAATTTATGACCTCATTGCATGCGCTTGATATCGAGGTTACGATCAACACGCTCCCGAGTGAAGTAACCAATCCTATCCACTGTGATCAGGATTTTGTACACGCCACCTATGATCCAGAATACGCTAACCGCTTCTGGCGAATTCTGGTGCAGACCGATACAGTATTGAAACGCTATCGTTCGCAATTTCTTGGCAAGAGCAGTCCCGTTCAATTTTTCTGGGGCAGTTTCGACCTGGCGTTGACTTTCTTCTCCGGTCGACGCGCTCCCGAACGCCCAGGCGCTGATCGCATACAGCGTGAAACCGCCTCGCATGAAGAGATAAGTTGTGGATTCTGGCCTGGAGATGAACGTTTCCCTGAACCTGCTTTCTACTCATACCCGTATCCAGCACCGTCAGGGATAGAATCTGCCTCACTTCGTCCTTCTGAGGCTTACTACGATCCACATTTGGGTGAATTCTTGTTACGTTATGACGATGTGCGCCATGCTGACTCTCCTGATCAAGCGTTATTGGATTTCTTTCAGAGCACTTACGAGGTCGGTGCGACTCTGGCGCATTGGGATCGTGCAGCATTAGAGAGGAGTGAAATATGAATACAATTAGTCGCGAAGAGTTGAAAGAAAAGCTGGACCGCAAGGAAAATTTCCGTCTGGTGATGGCTCTCGCAGAGTGGGCCTACCAGGCGAAGCATATTCCAGGGTCCATTCACTTTGCCACTATGAAAGAGGCAATACAGTCGCTTAACAAAGATGACGAGATTGTTGTGTACTGTTCTGATGAGAACTGTATAGCAAGTACAGCCCTCGGCCAACTCCTGGAGCACAACGGCTACTCCCATGTGTTGCATTATGCAGGTGGCTTGCAGGATTGGGAACAGGCGAATTTTCCGTTAGAAGGCACGTGGGTTAAACGGTAAGGCGCAAGGGCACGCCCCTACTATATTCAAAGAACGGCCTTGGCAGGCTCGTGTATAGTAGGGACTGGGCTTGCCCCTGTCCTCGAACCTTGCCCCCAACCTCGAACCTTGCCCCCGTCCTCGAACCTTGCCCCTGTCCTCGAACTTTGCCCCACCCTCGCGCCCTTCCTCTTCCTCCAACGCGGGATTCTTAAATTTCAAAGCAGAGCAATTCTCTAAAATAGTTCTTACTGTGCTTTCGGTTACGCCACCAGGGATAGTAGCCTCGATTTCGAGTGTGACATGTACTTTAGCGTCATAGATACCGGTAAGGTGCTTGATGACTTCTTCCATAATCTTACCCGCATCCGTTGCCATCATAAGTTCGTTGATTTTCACCGACCCGTGGAAGCGATGAGGTTTGGGCACTTCGACTATAGATGGTGTCCCTACCAGGAAATGCTCTGGGGAAATGGTGCCAGTTTCCGATAGTGCCGGTTGTTCTAATAAGCCTGTTCCATGTGCTCCATTGCGCTCTTCAACCGCCGTTTTTGTTTTGTTCTGCTCATCGGTATAAGTTGTCGATGAGGTTTGAACTGCAGGTACAGGCAAAGCTAATCTCTCGGCATCGGCTGCAATCTGCACCGCTGCTGCTTCTGACTTGACCAGCAGCGCATTGAGGACTGGACTCAGCTGTTGGCCGGCTTTTAACCCAAGATAACGCTGCTTTGTCTCATCCCAACCATCAGCGTAGGCAAAGGTTTCCTGTTCCCATACGAGCGATTGAACACCATCGCAAATAGCGGCAAGCAATAGATCATTGGATTTTAAGCGAGGCAGGTAGACATATTTTGCGAAGTACTCTGCCAGATCTCTAATGTCGATATGATTTCCGCGCCATAAAGGAATGCGGTCAAGTTCGTGACGTAGGAGTATCCCGGACATCTCAGTGAGCAGCATTCCCTCTGACTTCAACCTGCGGCTGGCATTGACTGCAAGGGGATTCTGGGGTTGAGGTTGCATTTTGATTTCTTCTAGAATCTCAGTGCCTTTCGCGTCGGGTTGATCGGGAACGAGTAACCAGATGTATGTCTCTGGAATGAGCGCTGTACATCTATCGTTGGTTTCTTTACGTTTTGTCCTGGCCTGATTGCGTTGAAAAGCGTCCAGGTTAAGCGACTCGCTCTCATCGTCAATAGACTTCCATGCCAGGAACTGGCGCACAGCTTGCTTTAACTCTTCCATGCGAGTTCGGTCAGGTGCCACGAATACGAGTGTATTGCGGTAGTTACGGCGAGTGTTCGCGCGCAAGTCCATTATCTTTGCAGTCTCTTGCCGAGCCGGGCTATTTTGATCCCGCAGGGCGTGAGTAAATGGGGACTTGAGTATGACCAATCGCGCTGATTGTTCATCGTCAGCTACCTCGGCACCGGAATTGGGACATACATGTACCATAGAGAAATCGCCGCGGTTCTGCCGTTCTGCTTTAAGGCGCTGTTCAATTTCCTCAAATACCCTATCGTCGTCGTACTGGTCCGCGCGATCCTGTGCTAGTCGTGCCACGCTTGGCTGAGTCGAGTACCAGTAACGCTTGTCATTCTGATACAGATGTGTGGCCTGGTCGGTCAGGCGGCGCAAAGCGTCACCGAAAGTAGCGACGCTCTCCCCAGGCTGAACGCAGCCAAGTTTGATCTGACTATCGGTCAATCCTTTATTCGTTGTGCGTAATGTTGGAGCCGAGCCGAGAAAAATGGTACGAGAGACACGACGACAGGCAGAATAGCGCCCTAGATTGCCGTTCTCACGATCAAGTTGTAATGGCAAAGCATGCGGACCATCTACATCTTTCTCGATGACCGGCTGCCAGTGGTCTTCCATATAATGGGTCAGTTCAAACTGCACGGATGCTGCCTCTATGGGCACGCTGGCAGGTAATATGAGCAGGCTTGCATCCTGTCGTTCCCATAGTTCGCGTACCACTGAAGCCATTAAGCGCAACACGCCGCGCGTGCGTTGGAACTTTTCCAGGCTCGACCAATCGTTATATAGTCGATCAAAGAGCTCGGGATGGATTGGGTAAGCAGCTTTGATGCGCCGTTCGTAATCAGCTTCGCGACAATCGGAGGGAAATTCCTGGGCCTGGCTGCGATAGAAATCTGCAAAGGTTTTGGCCACAGCGTCACGCGCCGTAAAGAGCTCTTTTTCAGTAATAGACTGGAAAAGGCGCCTGCGTACAATCTCGAAGCCTTCCTCGGTGTTGGCAGGACGCCAGGATGATTCAATGCGACCAAAAACATTTCTCAAGCGCGCCAGTGCTTCACGTCCACCTTCACCGCCGATCTCGATATCAGAAGCTGGCAGCGTTGCGACAACCAGCGTGCGTGGTGTTTCTTTGACTGCCTCGGTGAGAGCCTGGGCAAAGCTCATGTTTGCATCAAATGACCCGCCGGGTAGACCAGAGATGCCATATAACTGGCGTACATACGTTACCCATTCGTCTATCAAAATCAGGCATGGTGATGCTGCCGCGAATAGAGCGCGCAGCACATCAGAGCCGGGACTGACTCCCTGCCGGTCAGCTTCCGCTAGCAGGGCATAACCGTCACGCCCCAGCAATTGATAAGCTAACTCGCCCCAGAGTGTATGAATTGTAGTGCCGTCGGGTTTGATGTGTGGCTGACCCGGTGACAATTCATACCCTACCAGTACAGCACGTTGTACATGTGGCAAAGTAGCGACATCTGCTGCATTCAGAACGGGTTCGATGCCAACAAGATCACTGATTGGTGTATCGGAAAAGAGGTGATACAGCGCCAGTAATGAGTGGGTTTTGCCACCACCAAAATTTGTCTGCAATTCAATAACTGCATCACCACCTGTCCCCGTAAGTCGTCGCAGTGATCCGGTAAGCAGGTAGCGCAAGCCCTCGGTCAAAAAGGTACGCTGGAAGAAGGCTCGTGGGAGACAATACTCTTCTTCACCCTCGCCACGATGCACCTGGCCAAGGTTGGCTGCAAAACGTCCCAATTCATGGCGATTGGAGAGCACATCGGCATGTGGTGTCACAACCTTGCGCCAGGGAAGCAACCCTGCCGCTGGTTGGCCTTCAATGGGAGCAACTGAGGCTTTGCGAGTTTCTTTACGCGCCTGTTTCTCGAAGCGTACGCGCAGCACTTCCTGTTTCTGACGTTCGATCTCGCTTGCTTCTTCAGCAGAGATCGAGGTGAGCAAACGTTGGATGCTGTCAAGCGCTCGATAGAGATCATCGGTGCTAAAAGCTTTCTGGTGTGCCCACTTGTTTCGTGTATCGCGCAACTCACTCACCAGGCTGCGCTCGGCATGTCCCAACACTTTATAGAAGACATCGTTCCATTGATCCCACATAATGAGCAGCAGCCCCTGGGTATCAAGATACAGGTCGTCATCATCCGTAAAGTGCTGCTCGCGCAATGATTTCAAGGCTTCATATTGCCAGCGCGTCCCATACTTTGCCAGCATCTCGCGCTCAACAAATGGTTTAAGCCCTTTGTTCAATAGCTCTAAGGCTCTGCCAATGCGTTCAAGATTACTTTGTGCCATAAATCTTCTCCCCCTCTTTCGATAACGTCAAAGGTGCCACGACCCAACCCCGAGGGCGGCCCAACCCAACCCCGAGGCGCCACAGGGGCGCAAGGACAGGGGCAAGGGACCAGGACAGGGGCAAGCCCAGTCCCTACTATAGACGATTTGTTATTCACACGCCCCCATCGTCGAAGACGGTGCGCATTCGCATATAGTAGAGGCTTTAATTTTCTTCCATCTGCTTCAATTTTAGTTTTATCGGATTATTGCGAATGTACAATCGTGTTTGTTCAAGCTCTTGAGTATCACGTATCCTACGTTCATAGAATCTGACTTGCCATATAATTCCCTGGCATTCCAATCCAGTGGCCCTGATATGTTTAATCCATGCGACTGTGGTAAGTGATTTATACGCACCCATGACCGCGCTCAGCGTTGTTGGCTTCTCAACATTACCCTCAAGCGAAATAATAAGATGAACATGGTCTGGCATGATGACAAACTCATCGAGTATTGCCCCCATAAATCGGTTTGGCAATGACTCCCAGGTTTCCGTCAAAATAGTTCGCAACTCAGGTGTTTCAAAAATTGGCTCATCCTGATTAGCGCAAATTGTTACAAAATAAGTCCCAGACCATCCATAGTTATGTGTTTTCAAACGCAATGATTTTCTGTGATAACGGAAAGCGAAATCGGAGTTATATTTCTTTTTCAAGCGTCTAGCTCCTTTTCAAACGTTTTGTATGATGATTGGCACCTGCTCCACTCATCCCAGTCCCAGCCCATCCCCACCCAACCCAACCCCGAGGGCGGCCGCAAGGTGAGCAAAGGGACATCCACCCAACCCCGAGGGCGGCCCAACCCAACCCCGTGGCGCCACAGGGGCGCAAGGACAGGGGCAAGCCCAGTCCCTACTATACACGGGTTCGCATCGTCGAAGACGATGGGGGTTGTGCAAAACGTATCGTGAATGTTAGGAACCAAGGTATTCTCTCATAGAAAGGACGAAAATGTTGAACGAACGAACCAAACCGTGTATAGTAGGGACTGGGCTTGCCCCTGTCCTCGGGGCTGGGATGGGCGGAGCCGTTCGGAGCGGTTTCACCCCAAATACGTCCCCGCCCACAACCCCACATCACTCGCCTGCCTCTGTGCCAACCGGCTAACCTCTGACCACGACGTCACCAGACTGTTATACGCCAGCGCCTCCTGCGCCCACCCTTTACGCTCGCAAACCGTATACAACCTGTAGGCCAGGTCCCTTGCAATTTCAGCCTTCTCGCTAGCCTGCCGCGAAATATCACCAACCTCCGATTCCCCTTTCCCATCCAAAAGCGCGTGAATCATACGCTGCATCACTTCCCAAACCGTCAGGTGCGTGCTAGTCTTCGGGTTCCACTCCTTCGATAACTCCTCGCGTTTGAGCAGGCGCACCTTACCGGACTTCGCCTCAAGAAATCCAGCATTGACAAGACTCTCAATAGCCACATTCTTAGCCTTCGAGAGCGTCTCCGCTCGCCCATAAGGGCCATCGTTCATCGCGTACTCCTCAAACCACGCAATGGCCCAGCGCGTCTCCGCATCATACTCGCCCTCCTGCTCTGCCAGCACTTCATCGAGCGTGCGATTGATCAATTGCAGAGCTGTGCGCACGCTGAGCGATGTGCCATCCGACTCGATCACCTTGCTGTACCGTGAGTAGATCGCCATGCCCGGACCAATGCTTGCCTGTGCAAGGTCTACGGGTGCAATGCTGCCATGTTGCAGGTTCTTGAGAGCATTTGGTAATTCTGACCTGAGCGCATTGAGAAATTCGCGGCGCGATGCGATTGGAGCATCTATCAGGCGTGGTCGGCAAACGAGAACAATGGAGGAGGCGAGGGCATTTGTACCAAGACCAACACTACGACTCATCATCTCTGTGCGCATTGGCCATGTACCCGTTATTGTGAAACCTGCTTTAATCAAACCTTCAAGCATAGTTTCCCAGCCCGTAGAAGCTGGAGCAAATAGTGTCTTAGTATCCTCGTCTACATCAATCTCAGACTCGGATTGTTTGAAGGCGTAGTAGACGGTAAGGGGATAGTCAGAATGCTGTATCGCTCGCATTCGCTCGAATGCTTTGCCTAGTCCCGTCTCAAAAAAATGTTGTGCCTTATTTTTATCACCACCAAATCGGTAAGGTGTTGCGACCAATTCTTGGGTTTTGGGAACTAACATCGTATTAAACAAATCAGGATAGATATTACTGAGTGAATGCCGGAGCCAAACATAGAAAAAATCTGAGAGATCGGCATAGCTAATATTATCGTAGTAGGGTGGATCTGTGGAGAAGAGATATGCTCTGCCATAGAATGAGTCAGTAGCATCGCGTTGCTCTGACTCACCAGCAGCATTACAAGAAGACGATTGGACTACCTCTGCAACCCACTCAATTGCACCTTGGAAGTTACCACTAGATTGGCTGAAAGGGTTAGCCTCTACAAAGTCCCACATCATCGGAATAGCTTGTCTTGAAAAAGTATGACCAATCTTCTCTCCACTCGTGTGCCATGAACAAATCGATGACCAGTAATCTGTACATCGGTCTACTGCGAGAGTTAGATAAGTTGCCACAGCATCTGCGTAGGCAGTATTATCCAATCTGCCGCCATTGAGATGGATTTCAGTATCAACTATATCTCTTGATTGGGCATGATTCAGCACATTGTCTCGTGCCTCGTCCACTAAATCGCTAAAAGTGGTAAGTGCTACAAGTTGGCGAGATGTGAAAAGTTTGTCAAAACTATCTATCCCATATCCAACACACCAAATGTTACGTGGATCATCGGCAAGTGGTTGATCTGGATACCACTCAGGTTTGGCTTGAGTTGAGATTTTTTCTTGATCAAACGTTGGAGGAAGATAAATCCTACCTCCTTTTCCCTCAGCAACAATAGCAAGGAGTCTTGCTTTTGAGTGGCCATATTTAATCTCGTGCTTAAGATGCTGCTCACTTACGGATTGGCCACAAAGAAGACATAGAAATTTTGCTCCTCGTCCCGTCTTTGTTCCAGCGCTAATAAGCTTTTCTTCATCCTCTGAAGGAGTTTCAGTATGTACATCTAAACTGTATGAATTCTGTTGGATATCTATCGTAGGTTTTATCCATGCTGGTCTTCCTTTCTTTTTCGAGAGCCAAAAAGAGCGTACTAATGGCATGTTTGCTCCACAGGCAGGATTTGGACATGTCACTGTACGAGCCCACAACCAGGCAATTACTGTAGCCTCACCACCACCATTTTCTTTCGGCAATACTACTTTGGGATAGAGATGCCCAACACGCTTCATTGCTTCATCGCGCATCCACTTCCCATAATAGCGGATGTCGTCGGCTAGCCCTTGAGCGCCATGCCAGTCACGTCCCATTAATGATTTCTTTGCGTCTGGATTAACTGGTGGACACCCGGCAAACTTCGGTGGGATTTCGATCAGGGCTTTGTTAATCAATACAGCAACAGGATTGAGGTCGCTGGCATGTGCTTCTAAGCCAAGCCGTTGTGCTTCCAATGTACCGCATGTTCGTTGCTGTGAGAGGGGGAAGAATGGTAGATTTTGCCAGTACAGGTGGAGGATTGCCTCCAGTTGATTTGAAAATCTCTGCTTTTGCTCTTCTTAATACCTCTTGATT
>Ga0116218_1001346_pt1 | contig 15779 bp, 7 predicted proteins | sample Sb_taG_2_FD_88966 | JGI IMG/M metagenome (GOLD analysis project Ga0116218, IMG submission 88966) | Peat soil microbial communities from Weissenstadt, Germany - Sb_50d_5_LS metaG | ecosystem: Environmental > Terrestrial > Soil > Wetlands > Peat | place: Germany: Weissenstadt | collected 2010-09-21 | reverse complement strand
TGCGGCATTAACCAGGCCGGCCGCGACCTTGGTTCCGCCTATGTCTACACCAACGACAATGCGAGACTCGTTTTTCATGCCTTATGCGGCTTGAATTGTGATTTGGCGCCACATTGCAAGCAGCAGACTTGTTACGCGAGCCGAGTCGGCCTGTCCCGGTCACGCGATCTTTAGAGCGCTGGCGCCGTGGCAACGCCGATGTTCTTGTCAGCAGCGCCGTAGTAGAACAGCCAGCGGTTACCATCCTTCACCATCCCCTCGACGAATACGACATTCGGAACTTGCCCCACCTTTTCCCATTCTTTCTCGGGCGCAAATACCGGTTGCTCGGAACGCGCCAGCACCTTGGTGGGATCATTCTTGTCGAATAAAACCCAGCCCGTTGAATAAACCAGTTGGTCATCGGCGCCGTTATAGATCAGGAAGATGCCTTGGGGCGTTATGATGGGCGCGGGGCCCGGCTCAACAACTTGCGAGTCAAACGAACCTGGGCGGCTGGACAAAACCGGGTGGTCGAGGGCCTCGGTCCAGTGGAGCAGATCGTCGGAGTAAGCAACACCCATTTGAGTGTCCTTGCCCTTTGCGTCGGCGAGATAGTACATCCAATACTTGCCATTGATTTTTTCGGGAACAATGGCGCCGGACTTCGTCCATTTCACATTCCATTTCCCCTTGAAACTCGGGAGGATAACGCCCTGCCGCCGCCAATGAATCAGGTCTGTAGAAGTCGCCAGGCACAGCTGAGCGTCCTTCTTGTCTGCCGCCGCTCCATCTACGTTGTTGTATCCGGTGTAGGTCAGGTAATAGGTGTCGCCAATTTGTTGCAGCCTTGGGTCCTCCACGCCACCACCCTTTTCATACGGAGTCTCGGAAGACATGACCGGCGTGGGCCGACGAGTGAAATGAACACCGTCTTGGCTTGTGGCATAGCCGAGCGACGAAGCACCGTTACGATCCTGGGCGCGGTAAAGCATCACGAACTCCCCATCCTTCTTCACAACTGAGGGATTAAAGGTTCCCGCTGATTCGAACGTATCTCCCTTTGGAGACAAGACGGGGTCGACGGAGAGCCGGGTCCACTTTCCAAAAGGAAGCGTAAAAGAAACGGCAGCAATCGCGGCAAAAGCGACGAGGACCAACACGGATATACCGGATGCTCGTGCCGCGCTGGTTGCGGAAACCGAGACTCTTGTCATTGCATGCCTTCTTTCCTTACCGAACTAACCTGACAATAGAAACCAACACTCTACGCCACCCTTGAAAACAATCAGCGACCGATCAAAACTCGGCCATAAGCTGAATGAAAGACTGTTCCGGTACCTGTATTGTCGCTTCACTGGCCTTGCCATTTATACTCAAACGGGCTGGGCGCTCTTTCGCCATCGGAATTTTGATGTTTGCCGACCGGGCAGTGGCAGTGGGGTTGTACAAAATGAAATTCAACTTTCTTGGCGGAAACTCCTTTATGCGAGCCGCATCGAGAAGGTCGAGGTTCACCAGCATTAATTCCCGGTCACTAACCTGACCGAGCGCTTCAAACATCAAGTACATCCAAATCGATTCACCGGAGCCGTAGATTTCCTTCCCCACGTTCCCGGTCATGCCCGCAAGTTCGAGGGTCCCGAGATTCTCATACGGAATGAAGGCGGAGGGCCCGCGCTTGCGATTGCCCGAGCAATTCTCAAAGAAATAGAAGTTGTTGCGCCGCTGCTGGTCCATGAAACGCAGCAGACCTTCAAAGACGATGCCGCGCTTCATGACTCCGGTCCAGGGGAGAATGGCCTCCACGTTTTCTTTGAAAGCGGGATAAAGAATGGAGGCGGCAGCCTGAACCATTCCGCGAATGTCGTGAGACCGCTGGCTGGGATCGGAGTACCAGTAAAACATCCGGAGCTGTTCGTAGAGCAAGTACCTGGCCTCTTCCGCCATGCCGAGTTCTGCCGCCGCCAGTGCACCGTAGGCTAGTTCCTGGGGCTCGTGGAAGAGGCGTTCTGCGGGAACGGTATACAAAACCTCGATGGCGCGGCTGGCTTCTTCGAGGTAGTGCTTCTCTCCCGTCAATTTGTTCGCCAAGATCGCTGCCCAGGCGTATAAGCCACCGATGGCGTAATTTGTGCCGGCGCCCTCCGCGCGAAGAGTCGCAACTTGATAATAGATCGGGAAAAGATAGTCGTACTGCTGAGCCATTTTCTGCGCGGTCTGGAAGGCGTCGAGGAATTGAGCAGTGATTTCCTTTGAGCCGGCCAGAGAGCCAATCATCGGATATTTGATAAGAGAATTTTCGAAGGGATACCAGGAATCGGCCCGCTCATCGGGCTTGCGCATGAAATCGTTGCTGATGCTATGGGTGTCTGAGTGGTAGAAAGCGGGAAAATCCGCGAGAAGATCGTTGCATTCGCGTTCGAAACCGGGCGATGGATGTAGCTGGAGGTAAAGAAGGGAGGGCCAGAGAACATCCGCTACGGTCATCAGTTCGAAATTGTCGGTGGAGTCGTTCCAAAGTTGAGAACTGGCCTTAACGTAGGCGCGCAACCCCGTATACCCGTTGGTCTCGATCTGCGTCGCGCTCTTGTCCTGCAAGTCTTCCACCGTACCCGCGGCGAATTCTTCCCAGGAAGTAGCGCACGCTGGCCAGGTAAGTCTCTCCTCGAACAGCGGAAGCAGAGCTTGCACCCAGCGTGTTACGGACTCCTGCACCGTCAGCAAGCGAGTCATGGGCCTTTGCAGCAGGTAGTAAGTGAAGTTGACATCCCCCTGCGGCAGCATATTTCCCGTGGCCTGATCTGCTAACAGCCCCACGCCGAGGCGCTGCGTGCCGTCGCGTTCGATGTGTGAAATGCTGGAGCAGCGATAAACCAGAAAGCGCGGAAGATTTTCCGTGGACATCCAGCTCATGTCGCTCACATCGAAGTACATCAGGGTCTCCACGCCAACGTTCTGGTCGAGAAGATAAAGTGCGGGGAGATCGTTGCCGTAGGTGCCCAGGGAGTTCCGCGTAGGCTGTTCCAGCAGCACGCGCCTCCAGCTTCCCGACTGGCCTTCCATCAGAGTGGAAGAGGAACTCAACCAGGTGATGATCTGGGGCTCGATGTGGCTGTCCTGGCGAAGCCTGAGGGGTGCGGCTAAATGGAGTGTGGTGCGAAAGCGAAACCAGTGCGTATCCGCAAGGTAGCTCAAAGCGCTGATTTCCGAGTCCCAGCCATAGGACGCCGCCTTGCCATCCACGCCTTCTGCCTTGCCCTCTCCTGTGGAGCGAATACGGGAACCCTCGCGCCATACACGCGAGGCAACCAGCGGAAAGGAATCGCCCACAATGAACGGGTTGTTGGCCAGGGTTCCGGGTTTCCAATCATCAGATTTGCCGCCCCGCACGAAGTTCTGGTAAGTGAGCGGCGTGCCCGCCGGCGATATCCGGATTCGCTGATTTCCAGCCTCAATGCTTGTATAGGCAGAAGCGTCTTCCGCTTCAAAGGAGGGGAAGACGATTCCTTTACCTTTACCTTGGTGGAAGGCTGCGTAAGCCTGCGACGAGCTCGCAGCGGTGGCCAGAAGCGTTTTTACGAAGATTCGCCGATTGAGAACATTCATTTGGCCGGAACCACGGTATGAGAATGATGAGTCGAACTCTGCCCCGGACGAAAGCCGGGGCAGAGCATCGACGACTCAGAATTGAATTTTCAAGGCAAGTTGAATCTGTCGCGGCCCGCTTGAATTGGTGATGGCACCGAAGCCACAAGCAAAGTGCTGGTTCGCGCCATTGCATCCGGAAGAGCCCAATGGAATAAATGTACTATTCAGCTGCGGACTTCCCGAAACGGCTCCGTAGATGTGGCGATTAAACAGGTTGAAAAATTCTGCCCGAAAGTCGATCGTAGCCCTCTCGCCAATGATTCTGGTTTTCTTGCCGAGCGTGAAGTCTTCGTCACGGCCTCCGAAGTTTCGAGCGGCGGCAAGAGAGCGGGGTTCGTTGCCAAAGGTCAAAGGTCCAGCGAGTGAAAATGCAGCTGGATTCCAGAAAGGTTGCCCGAAGGGGTCAAAATTCCCACTCCTGTTGGTCTCACGCACTCCTGGAATGACGTTTACGCGCGCAGCTCCGGTAAAGTGGCATCCGCCAAACAAGACGTCGCCAGCGGTACCTCCGCACGGGCCATATACCTCTGTAGGTAGTCCTGACTTGTAGGAGTCAACGTTGGAAACGTACCAGCCGCTCACCACGCGGTCCAACCCTCCTGGACTGCTTAGGTAGCGTTTTCCGCGCCCCACGGGCAATTCATAGAAAAAGCTCGCGACCAGGCTCTGCGGCGTATCAAGCTCACTAACCGCTTTTTCGGCCCTGCGGTCGTATGAGTTCTGACCGATGAATTCGTTGGTGCCGATAAAGCCAGAAACACCGGGACCCGAGGAATCTGCGTCGGTAAGGTTCTTTGAAACAGTGTACGAGACTAGGAAGCTCAATCCTGCGGCAAAGCGCTTGTCGACTTGCAACTGCATCGCGTTATAAGTCGAGTTGCCCGAACGATCGGGGCTAAAGGAGTTATCTTCCTGGTTGAAGTCACCGTACTGGGGGAACGGTCGAAAGATCTGGTCGATGGGTGCGGTGAGCGGGAAGTTTGCATAGGGCAATGTCACGCCAGCAGCGATGGCGTTCGGGCACTGCTGACTGAGCGGGAGAGACGGCCCAGCCGGGGTCAGGCAGATTGCCTGCTTGGTCAAATCGCCCGGAAAGGTAGCGAAGTACGACAATTGCGAGGGGTTCGTTTGATTTGGAATAATGTTCAAAGCCACCAAGTGAGTGCCCTTGGAGCCGACATAGGCCACCTTTACGATCAAGTTTGAAGCGATCTGGCGTTGTATGTCAAGAGTCCAGGTTTGGATGTCGGCTGGGCGCCCGGTGTTTGCGGGAACGCCAATCACTCCGCTGCTGTTGTTCTGCCCGTCGGGCGTAAAGGGTCCGGAATTGGGGAGAAAGTGCACAATGGGATTATCAATTTGGATGGGGCCGCCATTGCTTGGCGTGATCGTCTGCTTGTTGAAAAATCCCAGACCGTCTTGGTCGGCAAACGATCCTTCCTTGAGCGGTTGGTAGAAAATGCCATAACCGCCGCGCAATACGGTCTTATCGTTGATGCTGTAGGCGAACCCGACGCGCGGGCCAAACGCCTTCTTGTAAGTGTCCTGCGGACGTGTCTTTCCGTTCCGCCCCGTCCCGCTGCCAAAATATGTGTAGGCACCGAGAATGTTGCCGGCGCCAGGATTCGGAAGAGTGGGGTCAACCATGGAGAAGCGATTGAATGCCTCGGTAGCCGGGATGTCCATGTCATAGCGCAAGCCGTAATTCAGAGTTAAGCGAGGCGTCACCTTGTAGGTGTCCTGGGCATAGAAGGAGTAATCTTTGTAACGCACCCCGCTGAAGGAGCCGTAATTCAGGGTCTCTGAATTCACCAAGCCGAATTCGGAGCTCGCTACCGGGTCCCCGCCGAGTCCAGTGGCGGGGCTGGCGGTTTGAGCGGCATTAAAATCGAATTCGCCAGAGGCCTGCGTGAGTCGTCGCACATTGAACTGCAGGTCGCGAATCTCGCCGCCAAATTTCATGTTGTGCTTGCCTTTGACCCAACTCACGGAATCATTCAGTTGATAGACGTTGTCCGCGAATTGCGAATCACCACAGTTGTTAAGCAAATTCTCGTAAGGTGTTCCAACAAACTTAATGCATGGGAAGGTCACAGGCGATACTCCGGTGATTCCGATCTTTGCCGGATAATTCCCGCCCAGGCTGTTGGAGACTTCTCCACGGAAACGACGGCTAAATCCAATCAGAAACTGGTTCACCACCGATGGAGTAAAGATGTAGTTGTCACTGAAACGCACATACCGAGTGCTCTGCGGGGTGACTTGGCCGAAGATGGGTCCCAGGTTTGAAGCACCACCCGTGCTCGTATTGTCGTAGTCGAAGCCACCGGAAATTCTCTGCTTGTTCGAAATATTGTGATCGATCTTGATATCGTAAATATTCGCGGTCGTGCTGTTAATCGTTGTGTTAATCACGTTATTGGTGAGGGATGTGGTGGTCGGAGGCAAGAGCGCAAAAACCTTGGCCATCACCGTACTCGGCGTGAAACTTGGGACACTGGTCAGAAGGTTTCCCGGGATGGGATTCCCAGTAGTGGGATCGTAAAGCTGCTGCCCTAAGTTGTTACAGATGCCCCCCGCTGTGAACCCCGCCGTGCAGTCCGCGGCAAAGTTACCGCTCTGAAAGTCTGCGTTAGGCACGCTAATCGGTGAACTGCCTCCAGTTCTAAAGCGGAATCCCTCATAATCAAAGAAAAAGAAGGTCCTGTCGTGTCCGTTATAAAGATGGGGAATACGAATCGGGCCGCCGAAAGTGGCGCCAAAGTCGTTTTGTGTATTGACAGACCTTTTCAAGCCTTGGGTATTGTTGGTCCAGCTGTTGGCGTCCAGCGTGCGGTTGCGGAGATAATCGTAAACCGAGCCGTGCCAGTTGTTGGTGCCTGACTTCATCGTGAGACTTACGATACCGTCACCGGATTCACCATACTCCGCAGAGAAGTTACTCTGCAGTACCTTGAACTCCTCCACGCCGTCCGTGGAAACACCCTTGTTCATTTGTGTGTTGGGCGAAACCAGGGAGATGGAAACGCCGTCCACAAGAAAGTCAGTGCCACCCTCCTGGCCACCGTCCACTTTGAAATCGTCGGTTGAATTGTCGCCGGGGTTGTTGCCGACATTTCCCACGAATCCGGGTACCAGTGTAATGAATTGAACGGGGTTGCGGACCGTGCCGTTGACCTCCAACGGCAAATTCTCAACCAGGCTCGACTGCACGGTTGACCCAACGTCGGAAGTGTCCGTTTCAAGTTGCGTGGCGTCGGCAATAACCGTCACCGTGTCGGAGACCGCGCCCAGTTGCATCTGGATGTCCAGTGAGACCGTAGTACCGGTCTGTACCGTGACTCCTTCCCGTAGATACTTCTTGAGGTTCGGCCCCTGTACGGTAACGGCATAGCGGCCGGGGGGGAGATTTGCCAACGAATAAATCCCCGCGTCGCTGGTGACAGTCGCAACCGTGAGCCCGGTATCCATGTTTCGAGCGGTTACCGCGGCTGCGCCGATCGTTGCCCCACTCGGATCGGTTACGCTGCCCTCAATGTTGCCGTTGGTTGTCTGGGCGAGAACCAACGCCGTCGAGGTCAACAGGAACAACGCAAAAGTACAGACGAGTCTTTTCACAGGTCTTCTCCCATGCCGCTGTGGATATCCCTACTCACGCCCCAAAACGAGGTCGCAATGCGCAACACATACGCCTAGAAGATGAAGACTGATTTTAAGAACCCCAAGACCCCACTGCTTTTCCAGCTAGTGCTTTTACACTAGGCCGAAGTATCAGCGGATAGTTGACCTCTATGTGATTGAAGGGAAGGGTCTCACACGTGAATTCATTGTGATTCACATAAACGGGGCCATTCACCCGAACCTCTCGGCGTTGTGAGAATTCCATTTTTGGAAATTGTCAGGACCCGTTTCGGGGGAATCCGGAAGACTAAGCAACGCCATTCCACTGCATTGGCACGCTTGGCAAGAGACACAGACACATTGGAAGGAAAGGGGTTAGGCTACTTGAATTGAAGAAAGTCTGTGATAAACTTCGCTTGTTTCAAGGAAAATCGATCCAACCGAATCGATGTCATGATGTCCTCGCCGCAGCCGTCGGTTCCACCGCCGGGAATCACCGATGATCTCCTTGGCGATAAGCGTTGGCAGCTCGTACAACGAATCGTTTCCAGTCTGCCCTTTCAGAAGAGCACCCGGCTCAGGGATTTGCTGCAGTTCATCACCGAGCAGACGATCCACGGGAAGGCGCACGAATTAACCGAGCAACACATCGGCAACGCTCTGTTCCACAAACCTTCCGATTACAGTCCCCTGGAGGATAGCTCAGTCCGAGTGCATGTTCGACAGTTGCGGCTGAAACTTCACGAGTATTTCAATGGAGAGGGCCGTAATGAGTCGCTCATCCTCGACATACCCAAAGGCTCCTACGCCCCGGTATTCAGAGACGTCACAAAAGGCCCGGCTCTCTCCCTGGCAGTTGCGCCGTTGATTCCGGCGGCTTGGCGGGGCCGAGTGATGGTTCCCTGGATCCTATGCGGCATTTTGGCGATATTGTGCGCCGTGTTGTTGTATCGGGTAATCCCGCACCGGACGGCCGGAGCGGTGTCAGGCCCGGCTCCGCTTTCGTGGCCGTCTTCGCAGATTTTCGATGTTCGACACCAGACGATCATTGTGGTCGCTGACAGCAACTATGGGATGGCCCGTATCCTCGCCGGTCAACCCGGATCTCTCGACCAGTATCTTCGCCGGGTTCCTCTGCCGGGTCCGACGCTGAGCAAAATTGGTGAAGTCGATTCTCGACTGGGCGAGTACATGTCGAACTCGACCCTCACTTCCTTCGCGGATGTAGCGGACGTCGTGTCCCTTTATAAAATGGCGGGTGCATTGCAATCGCAAGTGTCGGTGCGCTATCCCCGAGAGTTGAGGATGCGCGATCTGGACCACAACAATTGCATTTTCATCGGCAGCCCTGCCTCCAATCCCTGGGTTACGCTGCTGCAGGACAAGCTCAACTTTCGTGAGAGTGAGACGGCGGTGGGCAATAGCGCGAAAATTTTTGTGAACAAGAAGCCCTTGCCCGGCGAACAACCACAGTATGAGGGCCTGCGGTGGACAGGAACGATAGGCGAAGACTATGCCACCATTTCTCTTCTTCCGAATGCCACCCACGACGGAAGCGTGCTCGCGCTCCAAGGTCTCCAACAGGAGGGAACGGAAGCAGCAGGCCGGTTCCTGGCCGATGACGAAAATCGGCGTCAACTGATGAGTGCGTTGGGGATTTCCGCCTCCGATAGCATTTCTCAAAATATCTGGTTTGAAGCTCTGATCCGAGCGCGGACAAATTCGGGGGCGCCCAGTTCCACGACTCTGGTCGCGGTCCGCCGAATTCAGTAGCAACTCACTCAAATGCCGGGCGCAATCAGACTAGAATGAATCATTCCGCTTCACGTGTGGATCCAACCTTGAACGCTCAATCGATCGCGGCGAGCACGATTATGTCTCGATTCCGGATATTCTGGTTGCTGGCTATGCTGACGGCCACAAGCTCGCGATGGGCAGGACAGACCGTTCCCGTTCAAGGCGGACGAGATTCGGCGATGGAAACGCACTTTGCCGCTGCCCAACAAGCGCAACGCCAGAACGACTACCCGACTGCGGAGCGGGAATACCAAGCCGTGCTTGCCATTGCGCCTGATTTCGCGGAAGGTCATATGAACCTCGGCCTGGTCTATCAGCTTCAGGATCGCTCTCCCGAAGCGATGACGGAATTTCGCCGCGCCCTGAAACTCAAACCAGGGCTCACCGGGGCAAATTTTTTTCTAGGGGTTGACTATTGCAAGGCAGGCGAAGGAACGAAGGCCATTCCCTACTTGAAAGCTGCCCTCCAGAAGGAGCCCAATCGGCCCGACATCTGGCTATGGTTAGCCACGGCGCAGCAGATTGCCGGCCAGCTTCAGTCGGAAGTCGCAACGGTTCTCCGGGCGCTGGATCTGCAACCTAAGGACGCTGATCTGCTCTATCTTCTGGGAAACGCATACGAGCGGCTGGGGAAACAAGAGGTTGCGCAGTTGGCGAAAATTGCTCCCGGCTCGTCGCGCAGCGAACAGCTACTCGCGGAGAGTTATGCGTCGAGCAATGAGTGGCCGTCGGCGGTAATTCATTTTCAGAATGCCCTGGTGGCTTCGCCGAATCGCGCCGGATTGCAAGCTGAACTGGGTGAAGTGCTTCTGCGTGCGGGAAAAGTGAACCAGGCGATTCGAGAATTTGACGAGGAGTTGCGGCGCGATCCAGACGCCCTGCGCGCCTTGGTGCGACGCGGTGAAGCAAGGCTGATTCAGGAAAATGTCGAGGCTGCGCTTCAAGATTGGGAGAAAGCGATTGCCATCGACGCGGGGCAAACGGAGAGGCTCCTTGGCCTTCGCGAAGCCGGATTCGGAGATGCCGCTCTCGAACAGCTTCCCGACGCCACCCGCGAAAGAATGCAAAAGCTCGCGGGAGAATTGCAGAATCACAATTCGCCGGCGTCGCATTTGGCTTCTGCGTTTCTCGCCGAACAAAACGGGAATGTATCTCAAGCAGCAAGCGAGGCTAGTCTTGTTGATTCCGCCCCCAGAAAGGAGGTTGCCAGCAGGAGCTGCACCGAAGCAAACGTCAACCGGGCGCTCGAGCGAGGTCGGGTTGCTGAGGTCGCGCCATGCGCCAAGAGGGTCCTCACTTCGCGGAGTTCCGCCCAAATCCGCATAGGTGTGGCCAGCGCATTGCTGGAAGCGGGAGAGTATCAAACTGCCCTGAAAATGCTGGAGGGATTGCCGGCTGCGGATCGGAATTCGGCCGAGGCATCCTACTGGCGCGCGCGTTGTTACGAAAAACTGGCAACCGCGGCATATCTTCGGCTCTACCAGGCGGATCCAAATTCGTATCGACTGCATCAGTTAATGGGTGACCTTGAAGCGGCAAAAGGAAACGATGGAAAAGCCATCGAAGAGTACCGCGCCGCCGTTGCCTTAAAGTCATCTTCGCCCAATCTGCATTACAGCCTGGGTCACATACTATGGAAAGACCTGAAGGTGCCCGAAGCGCGCGCTGAGTTTGAGGCCGAGCTAGAGTTGAACCCACGTCATCCCGGTGCGCTAAACGACCTGGGAGATACCTACCTGCTTGAACATCAGCCTGATAAAGCCTTGCCTTATCTGGTGAGGGCGCTCGCCGCAGATTCCGCGAATCCCGATATACACCGTGATTTGGGCACCGCATACTCCGAACTCGGCAATTACCGAAAGGCGGAAGAGCAGTTCAAGATCGCTGTGTCTGCCGACCACGATGGTTCGGTCCACTACAAGCTGGCGAGGGTTTACCAGGCGCTTGGCGAGAAGGAAAGTGCGGCTCGCGAATTCGCTCTCTCCAGCACCCTGAATCGTGAATCGCACGAAAAGCTGGAAAAACAAACGGAACGCGTGGGAGAAGTAACTAGATCCGCCGAGGATCCGTAGCATGAAACAGCTGCTGATTCTTCTTCTCTTTTTATTGGCCCCCGCCAACTACGTGCTCGCCAAACCACCCGGGCAAGAAGACGCATTTCAGAGGGGTCTCACAGCGCTGCAGGACAATCGTTATGCGGATGCTCTCGAAGAGTTGACGGCAGCAGAGCGCGACCATCCTGACGATCCGCGCGTTCACAATTTTCGCGGGATTGCCCTTGCCGGTCTCGGCCAGAACGCCAAGGCGGCGGCTGAGTATCGGGAATCCATTCGCCTGGACCCGCGCATGGAAGATGCCTACCGAAATCTCGGATTCCTCGATTGGACTGAACACCAGCTCGAAGCAGCTCGCGACGCTCTGGAGCGCGCTGTGGAACTGTCGCCCAGCGACTCTTTCGCCCATTATTATCTCGGGCGGGTACATCTAGAAGCACAGCGTTACTTGCAGGCAATGGAGGAATTGGAAACATCTCGCGTGCCGTTGCCAGCGGACGCGGATTTCTCGATCCAAGTCGCGACTGGGTACATCGCGTTAGGTCGTCATGAAGATGCGCGTAAAGCGCTGGATCATCTTGTAACACTGCCGTTAGACGACGCGCAATCAATCCACCTGATTTCGCTGCTGCTGGCCGCCCACCAGAACGACGCGGCGATCGACCTGATTCAGCGATTGAGCAAGCGTCCGCCCGCTGGCGCAAGGGCGTGGCTGAAATTTGATCTGGCTGCGGTTTATCTCCTTGCCGGAAACGATGAAAAGGCGCTGGTACAGGCGCACGTCTACACGGACTCTCTGGCCCAAGGAGCCTCAAAGTCAACCGAATCTGCCGACGCTTGGTCTTTGATCGGCATCGCCAGTGCCCACCTGAGTCAGGGGGAGCGGTCAGTCAACGCTTTTCGCCAGGCTGCTATTCTTGCTCCCGGCGAGGAAGAACACTGGCTTAACTTGACCCGAGAGTTGATGGAACTGAACCGCTATTCCGACGCAATCCTTGCGGTGCAAGAGGGATTGTCTGCCAACCCGAAGTCTTACGCTTTGCATTTGCGGCTGGGGGCAGCGCAGCTCTCGGCTGGTCACTATGCCGAGGCCGAGAGCGTCTTTCGCGATCTTGTGGCCGCAGGCGATCCTCTGCCGACCGGCTATATCGGATTGGCGCAGGTATTGTTGAGGACAGGCCGGGCCGAAGAAGCGGTCTCTGAGCTTGCCGATGCGGAACAGAAGTTGGAACCCAGCTTTCTCCTCAGTTACTTTCGGGGGCTGGCCTTGGACCGTGCTGGCAAGCCCGCGGAAGCGATGACGGCTTTTCAAGCAGCGGTGCGGTTAGATTCGAATAACGCCGAGGTCCATCTGAATTTGGGAAAAACGGAGCTTGCGCTCGGCCGGGTGAGCGACGCGATTGCCGAACTGCAGGAGGCGCTTCGCCTCAGTCCAGGCAACGTTCAGGCAAAGCGACTCCTAAGCCAAGCCTATCGGCGGGCCGGCGACTCGAAAAGTGCGACGAAGTTCGCAGAAGCATCCGCGGACGCGCCGCTTGGCCCGGAAGGCGATCTTCTCGGGGACTTCTTCCTTCCGCATTTGCAGGGGCCTCCCGAAAGTTCACAGCTTCCTTGACCGCAGCCACACCAAACCCTACGCTGTTACAACCTGAGGTGAATCCGTGAACGGTGGCAGCCCGGAAGGCACGAAGGCACAGACGTCTTGGCTGTGGCCGGTTCTACTGGTGCTCTTGTTCACCCGCCTGTTGCATTCTCAGACCGCGCCGCAAAAAGCTGTTGCCACTCCGGGCATTGCAATCGCAAATTTTGAGGATATCGCGGAGAAAGCCGGTCTGACGGCGCTGAATGTGTTCGGCGGAGTGGACACCAAGAAGTACATCATCGAAACAACCGGGACGGGCGTGGCCATCTTTGATTATGACAACGACGGATGGCCAGATATTTTTGTGGTGAACGGCACCACACTGGAAGGATTTCCGTCCGGCGAGGCTCCCACCAATCACTTGTATCACAACAATCACGATGGGACTTTTACGGATGTCACGGTGAAGGCCGGCCTGGTTGCGACGGGATGGGGCCAAGGCGTTTGCGTCGGGGATTACGACAACGATGGTTGGGACGATCTGTACGTCACCTATTACGGAAAGAACCGTCTTTATCACAATGACCATGGTGTGTTCGCCGAAGTGGCCGAAAAGGCTGGCGTAGCAGGCTCAGGAAAGGCATGGGGTACGGGCTGCGCTTTCGTGGACTACAACCGTGACGGACACCTTGATTTGATGGTGGCAAATTATGTGGATTTCAATCCCGCCACCACTCCAGTCCCGGGCGAGGGAAGTTCTTGCGTGTGGAAGGGTGTCGCAGTGATGTGCGGACCGCGTGGACTGCCGGGCGCGAAAAATATTTTGTATGAGAATCGTGGTGACGGGACCTTCGCCGATGTCACCAAGAAGGCTCACATCGACCGGACCGCAGGACGCTATTCGTTCAGCGTTTCCACATTTGATTTTGACGATGATGGATGGCCGGATATCTACATCGCCTCCGACAGCGCCCCCAGTATTCTCTATCACAACAATCGCGATGGAACTTTCACCGATGTTGCGGTGATGGCTGGAGTAGCGTTCAACGAAGAGGGGCGCGAGCAGGCGGGGATGGGAACGACTATCGCGGATTACAACGGCGACGGACGGCTGGATATTTTCAAGACCAACTTCTCCGATGACACGCCGACCCTGTACCGGAATGACGGTGAAGGAGAATTTTCTGATGTTACCTTCGCAGCGGGACTTGGTCTGCACACGCAGTATCTGGGCTGGGGCACGATGTTTTTTGACTTTGACAACGATGGCTGGCCCGATCTCATCCTCGCCAACGGGCATGTCTATCCGGAAGTGGACAAGTTTCACCTGGGCAGCGGGTACATGGAACCACGCCTCCTTTATCACAACAACGGCAACGGAACGTTCACCGACGTGTCGGCGACGGCCGGACCAGGGATTAACACGGCTTCCTCGGCCCGCGGCTTGGCCGTGGGCGATTTGTGGAACGATGGGCGGCAATCTGTAGTCATCAATAATGTGTACGGAAAGCCCAGCCTGCTGGTGAATGCCGTGCATTACGCTAATCACTGGGTCGCCTTTAAGACCGTCGGAACCCGATCCAATCGCGACGGGATCGGGGCGAAGATCACGGTCAAAACGGGCACGAGAACGCTGGTGGATGAAGTGCGCAGCGGCTCCAGCTATATTTCCCAGAACGATCTGCGAGTGCACTTCGGCCTTGGCTCGGCAGTCAAAATGGATGCCGTACAAGTGCGCTGGCCCAGCGGACTGGTGGAGCGGTTTGATAACTTATCCATCGATGCCATCCACACTTTAACGGAAGGGTCTGGAGTGGCAGTCGTTCCAACTGCGAAGAAACCCTAGAGCAGGCGAAGCGTTATTGATTACGGGACGTCATTTGGAAAGATCCTTTCCGACGGATCCGGCGGAAGGTTCATCAACTTTAAGGATTTGATCTCCAGGAACGCTCTTGATGGTTTGATGAATCCCACTGGGCCAACGGATTTCGATCGTCCCAACAACAGCCGATCCCATACCGAAATGGACTCGTTTGTCACTGGAAGAAAGGTAGCTGCCGGCTGTGGTCACGGTTGCCATTTGGGAGCCCTTCGAGGTTATCAACTTTACCTCCGCCCCGATTGCGTCCCGGTTGCTCTTGTGCCCGACGAGCTCCAAAGTTAACCAATGGTTCTGGGTTTGCGTAGAGTTGTGAAGGACATAGAAAGCTCCATCATTACCGGTTACCACGGCATCAATCCGACCGTCGTTATCAATATCGCCGATCGCCAGGCCGCGTCCTACCCACGCTTTCTGAAAAATGTCCCCGGCGTCGGCCGAGACATCCACAAATCCTCTGCCTGTATTTCTTGCCAATAGCATAGTTTCGCGATAGCGAAGGTTAGGAACAGTTAGTTGAATGGTATCTAAATCGTGTCCCTGGGTAATCAGAAGATCCTTCCATCCGTCGTTGTCATAATCAATGAAGCGCACACCCCAACCGGAGTGCGACATGGTCATGCGGCCGATTCCGGACGGATAGCTATCGTAGGTAAAGGTGCCATCGCCGTTGTTGCGATAGAGCGCGTACATTTGGCTCGCCAGGTCCGTAACTACCAAATCGGGCAGACCGTCGTTGTTGTAATCCGCGAAGTCTACTCCCATGCCAGCGTAGGTATGGCCCTCGCCATCGACGGCGACGCCAGAGCTGAGCCCAACTTCCTCGAATGTGCCATCCCCTTTATTGTGGTAAAGAAATTCAGGCATGGAGTCGTTGGCGATAAAGATGTCAAGATGGCCGTCGCGATCGTAATCCGCAAGCGCGATGCCCAATCCCTTGCCCGGCTCCGCGAGGCCCACTTTGTGGGAGATTTCAGTGAAGTGGCCGTTTCCATCGTTGTGATACACCAACGGCGCAATCGCCGGGTACGCATTGGGGTGGCAATACGCGCGGTAGCCTTCTTTATGCTCGCCGCACCAGGTATCGTCAAAGTCCCACTGCAGGTAACGAAGCACAACTAAATCAAGAAGTCCGTCACCATCCAGGTCTACCCATGCCGCACTAGTGGACCAACCGCTCCCAGCAACGCCGGCTTTCTCCGTCACATCTGTGAAT
>Ga0116218_1001337_pt1 | contig 15846 bp, 14 predicted proteins | sample Sb_taG_2_FD_88966 | JGI IMG/M metagenome (GOLD analysis project Ga0116218, IMG submission 88966) | Peat soil microbial communities from Weissenstadt, Germany - Sb_50d_5_LS metaG | ecosystem: Environmental > Terrestrial > Soil > Wetlands > Peat | place: Germany: Weissenstadt | collected 2010-09-21 | reverse complement strand
GTTGTTGGTATTAATTTGGCACAGTTAGGCGTGATTTTCCTGCTGGCATGGTTCCTTGTCTATCCTGCGATTGCCTGGATTCACACCTGGACATTTGTAGGTCTGGGCACTTATCTGACTATTTGTGGAAAGGCATCTGCTGTTCCGCAATCTTGTTCATTCTCGCAGCAGGCAGGGTATATTATTAATGCCGCTGTCACAACGGGCTTCTTTGTGCTGATGATGGCTGGCATCGCTGTATGGAAAAGCAGGCGTAATCTCGTCGTTGTTAGCTGCCTCACGACAACAGCGGTACTTGCTATGGCAACACTGCTGGTACATATGCATCCAGATGAACTTTTTATTGCCGAACTTCTAACAGGTGGCATGCTGGTGCTTGCCGTAATCTGGACGAGCGTTGCTCGTCGCGAATTCGCTGTCGTTGGTGAGCGAAATCTGGGTTGTGTTGGTCAATGGCTTGTTGTTGGCACCTGTCTGTTTATCTACATTGCCAGCTTTGGTTTCTTCTCAATCCCAGGTTTCAGGGAGACAGAGCCAAATATTCCATCCACTCCTGGTACTGGTTTCAATGCTGGCATTAGCGGTGGTGTCCATGCCATTGTAGTTTTCTTTGTCATAGGCATACTTGCTGCTATTCAGTTCTACTTCCTCGTGCGCAATCGTTATCGTGTATAAGCGGTCCTTCTCTTCTATCTCTGAAGGGTGAGTAGTATGTAATAAAATGGCGAAAGGAACATTTACCTTTCGCCATTTTATTGCTAAGTGATATACTGGTCGTACCTTTGTTTTGGTAGTCAGGGGGAGCCAATTTGAAAACGCCTGAACAGCTTAAAATACTCATTCTTGCAGCCGAAGTTGTACCGTTTGCCAAGGTCGGCGGGCTGGCAGATGTTGTGGGTGCCTTACCAAAGGCACTCAAGGAACTTGGACATGATGTGCGTGTGTTTATGCCACGTTATGGCCAGGTCAAACCAGATAGATTCAAGTTGACAACTGTTCTGGATACTGTTCACATTAGCATGGCTACTTTCGAAGAACAGGTGGGTGTATGTCAGGGCGAAATTGGTGATGGGATTCCTGTCTATATGATTGATGCACCACGGTACTTCGATCGCGAAAACATCTATGGATACACCGATGATGGTGAGCGATTTATCCTGTTTTGTCGTGCCGCTCTCGAATCGATGCGTTTACTTGGTTGGTCTCCCGATGTTGTACACTGCAATGACTGGCAGACAGGTATCGTTCCCAACTGGATGCATACCGTTTATCACGATGATCCATTCTTCGCTGATACCGCTACAGCATATACCATTCATAATCTAGCCTATCAAGGTATTTTTGGCTACCGTATCCTGGAAGTAGCGGGAGTTGCTTCTGGCGGATTCCTCTATCCGCAAATCGTTGAACTTGCAAATGTTGTTGATATAATGGGACGTGGCATTCTCTTTGCTGATGTTGTGACAACGGTAAGCGAACGCTATGCTCAGGAGATACTTACTCCCACCTTTGGTGAGAAATTAGATCAACTTCTTCGTTCGCGCCGCGATCGATTATTTGGCATTCTCAATGGCATTGATTACCAGGAAATGAATCCTGCCAGTGATCGCTATATTCATACATGCTATGATTCAAATTCGCTTGATAAACGTGCTGAAAATAAACAGGCTCTTCAAGAACGGGCACATCTTCCAATGAAGTCAGACGTGCCGCTTCTTGGCATGATTTCGCGCCTTGCGGATCAGAAAGGCTTTGATCTACTCGCGCAGATAATCCAGCCATTGCTGGCTCAGGGTATCCAGTTAGTTGTTCTTGGCATTGGCGATCAGCATTACCATGAGATGTTCCAGAATCTAGCCGCGCGATACCCTGAACAAGTTGCTATTTTCCTTACCTTCAATTCTGAATTGGCTCAGTCCATTTATGCAGGCAGCGATATGTTCTTGATGCCCTCGCGTTTTGAACCTTGCGGCCTGGGTCAGTTAATTGCTATGAGATATGGTAGTGTGCCCATAGTCCGCAGTGTTGGTGGTCTGGCTGATACCGTACAGGAATATGATCCGAGCACCGGCGAAGGCAATGGGTTTGCCTTCACTAACTATGATCCCTGGGAGTTGTTCGCTGCCATCATACGCGCTCTGGAATTATATCGATTTAAAGAGATCTGGGGTACCCTTCAACAACATGGTATGGCTGCTGATCACTCCTGGTTAGCATCAGCTCTACGTTATGTGGATGTTTATCGCAATGCCATTGCATTTCATAAAAGTGGCAAGTGATAACTCAGCGTTAACCCAATTTATGGGGCGCGTAAGGGGCCTCCAAATTCTTTATTATGAGATGACCAGCCATCAGGGGTCGAAGTCCTGTCACAGTGATCCAGGAAGCCAGTCAGTTTTGCCTCTGTCATATCTGCCAGATGAACAATTAAAGCCTCGATAGTTGCGGGATAGACAGGTGAACCAAATTCCTTTGTGCCGTGGTGTGCCAGGATGATGTGGAGCAAATCCAGCCGCGTTGCTTCATCCATCTCAGGTAGTTGCTTTGCGTGTTGCTCTACATACTGTGTTCCCAGAAAGATATGGCCGAACATTGTTCCATCAGGAGTAAATCCCCTGCCTGGCTGTTCTTCAAGTTCTTGTAGTTTGCCGATATCATGCAATAGAGCGCCAGCAAGCGCAAGCTCGTGATTGCAGGAGTAAAGAATCGCGAGAAATTGAGTTATCAATGAAACATTAACCGTGTGTTCGAGCAGACCACCAACCACTGCACCATGATGCCGTACAGCCGCTGGCCAACGTCGAAATTGTTCTATAACATCGTTCGTGAAACAATCATGTAGAAGCGCTTGAAGACCTGGATGTTGTACCGTGTTCATCAGGTCCCAGAACTGATCCTCAAGTTCAACTATGTTATGACGTGTTCTGATTACAAATAAATCAAGAGGTGCCGTTTTATCTAGCTCGGCACAAATCAACTTTATATGCAGGTTATTCTGGTATTCTTCGATCAGGCCTTTGATCAGAACAACATTACCTGCCTGTGGCGCGTTGCTTTCTCTCTGCGGAAGATCAAATTGCCTTGCCGTAATGATATTACCTCGCAGGTCACGCAATTTGAGTTGACGATACTGCTTGCCATTTTTTGTATTTCGATTTTGTACTTCTTCAGCCAGTAACCATCCGCGTACCTCGGTATTTACTACCAGATCTCTGATAATGATCGGCTCAGGATTTTCTGAAGTTTCTCCCAGGCCTACATAGTTATGATTTTCCATGAATTCATTCCTCATCTTTTTTATTTTACATATTTCATACGTGCGATATCAGAAATGCGGAAAAAACAATCAAAATTTCCGCTTTGCCAAATTGTATCCGTATCAAAAGATCATGAACGTGATAACTCAAACCAAAATTAAGGGCAAATTGACGATTACCCGCAAGACCCCTATACTAGCCGAGGTAAACACAGGCCTGCGCCACCAGGAGGAGGTGTGGAATATTATGGAGCAGGAGACTTCTCAATCTGAGAAAGATGTTAATTATGACCAGGATCTGTTTAGACGACGTGAGATTCTTGCGTCTCAATTTCAAGCTCTTCCTACATATGGGTCAGTCGAGTTTTGGAGTCTAATTGAAGAGCCCCAATCAAAACTAGCCCTACCCTTAGAAGTTTTAGTCAAATGCATTCGCGTTGCTTAAATAGCTAGAGATAGTCTCCAAGTTGCTTGGGACTTACGCGTCTGATGGTCCAGGCCGACAGCCAGTCTGCTGCGCCCAGAGATCAGCCTGAGCAATCACTTGCCAGATAAACGGCGATTTGGCACTTGTATACGCTTCTCGCTCGGTAGATTGGCGGAGAACACGCTATCTTGCGAGCATCTCAAAAATTCCAAAATGTAAAGTTCTTCGCAACCTCCGCGACTGGCTGTCCAACAGACTCTAGTGGTATATTTCCAGCTATAGAACCTTTTCGCTGCCTCGACCCAATACTTTGGATTTTATATGTGTTGGGTATCATGAAGAGTAAATAATTCTTGAAACTACGAATATTCTTTCGAGCTATCACAAGCAAAGTTATTTGCAAAATCATTGTCTATTATCTACTTGAAATGGGCATGTTGTGGATTTGATAAAAAAAGCTACCGACAGCCCACCTGTTGACTTTAGCTACATCACGAAAACTACAGCAAAGCCCTCTATGGTAATCCACTTAGTTAGCAGCTTTTGGTGTCTTGTCGAAGCGCCTCATTGAGAACGGATCTTATCACTGATCAGAGATCTTCGAGATTGTAGCCGTAACGCTCCTGCCAATGCAGCTTCGCGTGACAGTTCGCGCAAAGCACGTCGCATTTATTCATCTCATGAAGCAACTGCTTGATACTTGTCTGGCGAAGATTTGAGACTTCGTTCTTTTTCTCGTCTTTGACCCTGTGGTGGAACTGAATGCACCCGGGATGGTCCATCCCGCAAAGCTGGCATCGAAGAGCATGCTTGTACCGAAAGAACCAAAGAGTTGTCTCTAACTGCCTGAGTTGGTTTCTTATTCTTCTTCGCTTGAGCCAACCCAGGTCTGTTCCATCGTGCAGTTTATTTTGCAGCATCGCGCGTCGCTCTTCAAGGTCACTGATCTTATCGCTTTCTTGCCAGTGTTCAATCGCATGGCAGTTTGCACAGAGTACATCGCACTTATGGAGTTCAGCGATAAATTTCTCTAGGCTAGATGCGGCGAACACATAAGAAGCGATGTTGCTCTTCTTGTCGGCCTTGTTCCTGTGGTGAAAATGCAAGCAGGCGGGGTCATTCTCACCGCACCTTATGCAATACAGAGTTGTTTTATAGTGTTTATACCATGCGATGATCGGTTGCTGCTTTTGCCTACGCCCTTCGAGGATGTTCTCTTTTTCGCGCTGATATCGTCCATTATCCCGCTTTCTCTTGCCCACCTTAAAGTGTTCGCTCCTTTGGTATGTCAGGTTGTATTTCCTGTGTTTTTCAATATACTGTTCGTGTTTTTCACCACCTACTCCGAACCGTTTACGATAGTACGCTCTATTCTGCTCAAGAGCCTGTTCGTGTTTTTCACCGCCTGGGGCGTATTTTTCACGGCGGTACCTTCTATTCCGTTCAAGATTCTGCTCGTGCTTTTCACCGTCTACACCCAATTGCCTACGATAGTACTCCCTCTGGTAGGTGCGATACTCTTGATATTTTTCGCCATCGGGTGCGAGTTTTTTACGGTAGTATTCTCTCTGGTAGGCCCGTCTCTTCTCTGGATCGCTGTAAGTCATAATGCAATCCTTTAGGTTAATGCATGCAGGCGGTTCTCGCCGAGCCTTGCATGCACACTCTATTGTTCTAGTCCATGTACATACAATCGGGAATGGGTCGCAGTTCGGTGCCGATACCAGCCTGTCGTTTCTCACACGGCAGGCTAGCCTGCAACCACCCCTGCTACGCAGGCGATTTAATAGGCATAATGCGTTATTGATAATATAACATATATCATATATTTATGTCAATATACTATCAATATTAAACTATTATAAACGCATTATGTTCTTTGGGTTGGTAATAACGATCGCATCTTTGCTATTTTTCAATTAGCGCATTAGCGCAAACAGATTGACTATGACAGAGTAGGTATGCTAGACTTGCGCTATTCAAGCGCTAGTAGGAGTTGGAAAGCATGGCAGGAACAGAAACCCCACTACGAAAGATTCGTGATAAGTTAGGTGTGTCTCAGGAGACGGTGGCACGTCGGACAAGTTTGACTACTGGGACCTATCGCAGGGCTGAGGACCGTTACCCGGTGAAGTATAGCACTGCTCAAGAAATACTTCAGGCTATAAACAGCTTACTGCGGGAGCAAGGTGAGGCTGAGGTTTCATTAGAGGATTTAAGCCTGACTTTGATGTGAAGCAGGGCGCAGTGTGTGCTTGCAGCCTGGAAGATGAGTGAATAGAAACAAGAAAGCACAGCGGTGATGGGTTCGATGCATAAACGCACCAAGGTTTTCATTAGTTACAGCCAAGAAGATAGAAGGTATTTAGATGAGCTTCAGGTTCACCTAGGATATCTTGAGCGACTTGGGAGATTAGAGTTTTGGGATGACACGAGAATCACTCCAGGCTCATTTTGGCAACAGGAGATCGAGAAGGCCATCCAATCAGCGAGAGTGGCTGTACTTCTTCTCAGTGCAAATTTCCTGAAATCAGAGTTTATCGTTAACGATGAACTACCCCCATTGCTTGCCGCAGCTAAATATGAAGGTCTAGTGGTTTTGCCTGTAATGGTGGGGGCATGTTTGTTCGAGTACACAGACCTCAAGCAATTCCAATTTGTGAACGATCCGTCTAAACCATTAAGGGAGATGAGAAAACCCGTTCGGGAACGGGAGTGGGCAAAAGTAGCTAGGGTCGTGTCAGAGGCATCAAGTACACAAGACCCTGAGAGTGCTGAGGATCTAGTAATCAATGGGAAGAAGCTGAATAGACAAAGTCACTATAGAGAGGCGGCAACCGCATTACATCAGGCCTGGTTGATGAAGCCTGACAGTTTCGATGCCTGGCTTGAGTATGGATATGCGCTTGACAAGCTTGAACACCGCAGCGAGGCAATCAATGCTTTCGAACATGCTCTATTTCTAGACCCCAACCGTTTTATAACATCACATAAATCATCGAAGGGGCGCAGTGTTCTGACCAATAGTAATCATATCAGTATTTTTAGCGGTTCTGGCTCGGGTATCTACAATCACGGATTAGGTACAGTACCCAGTGAGATCATCCTCATTGGTGCTAATGGGTCCAAGGGAATACGCTATGATGGCGTTGGTTCGACTTCAGTACACGTCATAACTGGCGAGGAGCAAGCCTTTATGGGGCTTGCTATTGAACGGAATCTCTCTCATTAAGTCAATGATCAATGCTGTACTGTTGAGTGTAATATGCTTCTCACTTTTATTGAGTGGGTAATCTCGTTTTGGAGATGATTCTGAGACGCACACAGGGAGCATATGCCGATCTTTGTGAACGTGTTATACGTGCTCTACATGATAGCAGGCGGCAATTCTGGGAGGAGAATTTTCAACACTGCCTGTGCTTTGAACGCAAACATGCCTATCAAGCATTCATGACCCGCGAAGGTCGATGGTATAATCAACATGCACATGAATCAGGTACTCGCCGCATTCCTCGATCACTCATTGGAAGACTGGATCAACCTGTGCAGCATGCTAATGGTGAGTCGTGGGAAATGGATCTTGTAGATGAACAGGCACAACAAGCGTTGCTTTCTGTGGAACAGCACGATCTTCCACTTCTCATTCTCAATCTGCCGGAAAAGTTACAATCTGTGATCTGGTTAATTTTCTGGGAGGGTTTTCTGACAGTTGCCCGCGAGCGTGAGTTATGCTATACTGGTGCCAATAAGGACAGATGTTCGTCTAAGGAGGACCTATGCGCGTCGGCCAAACTGTTCAGCCTGTAAGCTACGAGCTTCGCCTGCCAGATGCGGTGCAAGCCGCTGCCCAGCGCTTGCTCGATGCCTCGCGCGAGGTCATTAACGCCACGGTAGCTGCCCTGTGGGAGCGCCTCGACGACTTTGGCGAACGGGAGACGAAGTACGCCTACAAACAGGTCACCGCGCTGATCGGGCCAAGCGAGCCGCATGGAGATCGTCAATGGCGCTGTGAAGCCGAGCAAGCAGGCCGCATCCTGCGAGGGCAAGCCAGGCGCAAACAGCACTTTAGCCAGATCCTTCCTCTGCTCAAGCAGGGCATGATCCTGCCCAAAGGGGAGCACACACGAGCAGGCAAGAACCGCACAGCGATCAAAGCGGCCCTGGCCTGCCTGCGTGATGAGCACAGCGATGGGGGCAGTGCGGTGGAACTGCAAAGCCTCATCGAACAGGCCTGCAATTTCTACCTATCACATGGCTGTTTTCCCGAGACATATGAAGACATGCAAGCCGTCCCCCTGCTCAAAGTGGGCATCTTGCCCTACGCAGCAGATGATGGCGGCTTAGCTGGTCAGGCCTATCGGTTCCGCATGGACCTAGAGGGGCGCTGCTGCTACCTCGCCTTTCGTTCACCCGATGAGCAAGGGGTCTGGAAAGCCTCGTGGACCGAACCTCAGATACGCCTACCCCTGCCCGATCCTGTCGTGCAGCGCCTCCAGGCAGGAGAACGTCTCGCGCCAACGCTGCGCGAGATCGCCGAACCAGACGGCACGCGCTACGCCGTCCTCGATCTCAACATCGAATTTCCTGTCGCTCCACTGCCTGACCTACAGCAGGTGCAGCGCGTGCTCGGTTGGGACTGGGGAGTCAGGACGTTGGTTACGGCGACGGTGCTGGACCTTGAGGGCAACCGACTCTCTCCCCCGCTGTTCCTGGATACCGGCGGCTTCGACGGACGACAAGCCCACACCCGGCGACATATCGATCGTCTGAAGTCGAAGGTGGCGGCGCTTTCAGCCAGGCGCGACCAGTTTGCGGTTGGCGATAAGAGGCGAGAACCCTCGGAGAGGAAGCTGGCCATTTTGCGCAGGGAGATCGCGCGCTGTTGGAGGAAGTACGAGGCCAGGAACAACGACCTGGCACACCTGGCCGCAAATATGCTGATCCTGCTGGCGAGTGTGTGGGGAGCAGACTTGATTGCAGGTGAATCCCTCAAGTCGATGAAGTCGGAGGGCCGGGGACGGGGAGCCAAGGGGAGATGGGTGCATTGGCGCAATAACTCGCAGGTCCGCGGAGCACTGTGGAAATGCCTGCGCTACAAATGTCATCTCTCGGGGCTGCATCTAGCCTGGCAGCACGCATCGGGCACGACGCACACCTGCCCCCACTGTGGCAAGCCTGCCAACACCTACGCTTGCCCAGCCCTTGATGCTCCTGTGCGTGATGCGGGAGCCTGGCTGCGCTGCTTTGCGTGTGGCTGGAATGGGGCCCGAGACTACGCCGCCGCCATCAACATTGCCCTGTTGGGCGTCGCCTCTCTGGTGCAAGACATGGCGCACACAGAGCAGCGGAACCCTCCCAAACGTCCTACCATGATCACAAAAAATCTCAACTCGGAGTCCTATACGGGTTCCGGGCTGGCGCTACGGTTGCCGCCAACACCCTTGAGGGGGTGCCTCGAGAGAGGAAAGCTGTTCGTCAATGGCTGGAGCAAATCTGTGACCCTGCATTCCGCATTATCCCAAGAAACCATGCTGCGTTTATGTGGCTAGCAGCCACTTTGTGACAGATTGCTCAACCTAGACCTACTTCTCAGCAACGGTAGAACAGAAAAGAATGTAGCCACTATTCTTGGAGTAAGTGATCGCACTATTCGCAACAGGTTGCATAAAGCATTAAACTTGCTGCGTACTGTTATTGAGACGGAGGGAAAAGCCATTCATGGATAGAGAACAGGAAGAAATGTTTCAGCGTTTGACTGCTCGTTATGTATCAGAGTTTCGTACTGGGCAACGACCACAGATGAGCGACTACCTGTCACGTTATCCGCAATATGCAGATATGATTGCAGATTTTGTAACCTACTATCATGCTATTGAAGTTGATGTTACTCTGGAAAGCGAAATCATACCACCACTTTCTCAAACTTCTCGCGCTGCTTTTGATGAAGCCTGGAAAAATGTGGTGTATGCTGAAGCTGAGGCCAGTAACACTCTGAACTCATTGCAGGTGGCTGCGGATAGTGTGAATAAATCGCTCTTTCAGGTGTCCCTGGAGATAGGTCTGGGCCAGGATATTCTGAAAAAATTGGATCAACATAGTATTGATGCTGCAACGATACCGCAGGAATTATATCATAGATTAGCGAGGGCCTTACATCGACCTTTGTTCGCGATCGAAATGTATCTGGGGCTCATCAAGCAGAAACAACTTACCCTGGATGTAGCGGAAAGCCCTGCTATCTATCAATTAGAAAGTCAGCCTGTTTTAGATGTGCATGTACATAGCTTTCAGGATGCCGTTGAGCAAAGCAAACACATGTCAGATGAGCAGAAAGGTGTCTGGAACTCTATTCTCGTGCATGAAGGTTATTCGTGATAGAAGGCGATGCTGTCGTGGCACAGTCCAAACGGGGAGAAGAACTGTGCCCGACAGACCTCAATGGGAGGAGGATACCGGGTTATTCTTTCTCGCTCTTATAAAACTGGAAAGGGTTGAATTATTTGCCTATGCAAGAGGTAATTGCGTACCTTGATTGTCATTCCGGTATCAGTGGAGATATGTTTCTGGGAGCTTTGCTCGATCTTGATGCAGGGTTCTCATTAGACTTCTTGATGCATGCTCTTGCCGGCCTGCCTTTGCAGGATTATGAATTAAGGCTTGAACCTTTTCAAGACAAAGGTATTCTCGGCTCGCGCTTTGATGTGGTACTCTCCGAACAGGATACACGTTTACCGCCAATGCGGAGTCTATCCGATATCGTTACTCTGCTACACGCCTCTACATTGTCTCCTAAAGTGCGTAAAATCGCGCTCTCGATTTTTCAGTGCCTTGCGAAGGCCGAGGCAACTGTTCATGGGACAATCGTTGAAGAAGTGCACTTTCATGAAGTAGGTGCAGTTGACGCGATCGTTGATATCACGGGGGCAGCAATCGCTCTTGAAGCTCTGGGAATATCCGAACTTTATACTTCGTCTTTGCCGCTAAGCAGCGGACATGTGCAAACTGCTCACGGGGTCTTGCCCGTTCCTGCACCTGCGACATTAGAAATTCTTCGCCAGATTCCAGCTCACTGGAAACCATCCTCCGCGGAAGGCGAAATGGTAACTCCTACTGGTGCCGCAATTCTGGCAACACAAGCTAGATTTCAAATACCTGCCATATTTATTGAGCGTGTAGGATATGGCTTTGGCTGGAAGCAGTTCCCATGGCCGAACTGCCTGCGCGTCTGTCTGGGAAGGGCGGGAAATTCAAATCAACAAAGTGAAATCGCAGATAGCGATTGGGTTGCTGTCATTGAAAGCAACATAGACAACATGACAGGCGAACTCCTGGGTGGGTTAATGGACAAACTCTTCTCTGCTGGCGCATTAGATGTCAATTACACTCCTATACAGATGAAAAAAAATAGGCCTGCCGTCATGCTGACTATTATTTGTCGGGTTGAAGACGGCAGTACCATGTCAGAACTGCTCCTTAGCGAATCAAGTACATTGGGTGTGCGAATTTCACAGGTACAGCGTATCAAGGCACAGCGTGTGTTAGAACGTATCGAGACGCCATTTGGTCCATTGTCGATGAAAGTCAAGCGTCTTGGTGACCGCGTTATAAGCGCTACACCAGAATATGAGGACTGTCAGCGCATTGCTCTGGAAAAGGGCATTCCACTTGAAGATGTTTACGAAGTTGCGCGGCGAGTGATAAAAACAAAGTCAGCTACATAAAGCATAATTCAATGATAGAGAATAGTGCTCAACAATTTGAACGTCCACATTGTCATCCTGAGCGAAGCGAAGGACCTCTCGTGATCAACAACGACATTCTGCGGCTATTTGTAGAGATATTCTCTCAGGCACTATAATATGTATTGCAAGCAATCTTTTGAACTTTCTTACTGGGCGGGTACGTCAAATCTAGATAATGGAAATGAACCATGGACTTCAAAGATTGGCGCAAAGCGCTAGATAACCCATCAGATGAACCTGTAACTCCTAAAATTGGCAGATTTAGAGGTAAGCAGTATTTTGATTATATCGATGAGCAGATCCACGAGGCACAGGCACGTGGCGATTTTGATAATCTGCCTGGCAGCGGGAAACCTCTGAATCTCGATGAAAACCCTTTTACCGGTGACAAGGCTTTGGCGTATAGTTTACTAAAACAAAATGGGTATGCTCCGCCGGAGGTCGAACTGGCAAAAGAAATTCGCACCCAGTTTGAGAAAACTCAGCAGAAACTCGAAAAATTGCGTCAACACAGGAAAAGTTTGTGTGCCAGGCGCATACCGCCATTCGGTAGTGAGAAGCGGGCATTTCATGATGCAGTTGAGAAAGCCACTACTCAGTACGATCAATTGCTACGTGAGCTAAATCGGAAGATCCTCAATTTGAACTTAATCACCCCCTCACCTATGCACATGCCTATGTTTGATGTAGAGAAGTTAGTACAAGAATTTCGTAACTCCTGTCCTCCCCTTCAATAAGGGAGAAACTGAGAATCTTGCCTCCATGTATGATGTAGCTCGTGAACTTAACATAACTTATTTACCATGCATGTGGCTGCAAATTGTCGCTACAAAGGGGTAATGGGTAGAGAGATGCCTCGAGCAATTAAAAAGAGCCGGTGGTCGGAATCGAACCGACGGCCAATGCTTTACGAAAGCATTGCTCTACCGCTGAGCTACACCGGCTTATTGTTTGTTCCAAGTGTGTAGTAAACGCGCTTGTAGCGTATTTGACGTTAGCGATTATACCCTGTGTGTATTCTTCGTGTCAAGCATTTTTCACCGCGCCACAGGCGCCCTCATGTAAGAGAGTATAAGATTTTGAGCGCTTGCAAGCGCTCAAAATCTTATACTCTCTTACAAAACAGACTCGCTTGTGAGCCAATTCGGGTGAAGAAGCAACTCGTGAAATGACCTTACTATAAAGTAATCCAACGAAATCCTTTTTCCGTACAATTATACAAAACAAATTGAGAAAATGGATGGACGCATAAATGAATAGCCTGGATCTCTTTCTGGTACAATACGGCCTGGCTGCCATCTTTGTCATTCTGCTCATCAAAACAATCGGCATCCCTATTCCTATCCCAGCCGATTTGATCATACTGACGGCGGCAGCTCGCGTTGCCCAGGGTAAACTGAATCTGTGGCAAACATTCATTGCCATCTTCATTGCGCTGGTCATTGGAGGACTGATCCAATTTTTGTTGGCGCGCGGCCCTGGCCGAGGGTTCCTTTATCGTTTTGGACGTTATATCGGACTGACATCTCCTCGTCTTGATGCTGCCTCTGCCAGGGCCAAAAAAGGTGGTGCGTTCAGCATCAGTATTGCCATTCTGGTGCCAGGCGTGCGTGGCGCAGCCGTTGTTGCCTCGGGTTTGGCAAATATGCCATTAAAAATCTTCCTGCCCGGGCTTGCTTTTGGAAGTGTTTTGTTCCTTGGACTTCATTTTTTCCTGGGCTTTCTTGGTGGGTCACTTTTCTCTATAATCGGGCGTGTGCTACCATTACCGTGGGTAGCTCTGTTTGTTCTAGTGTTTTTGGTAGCCATATTTGCTGTATGGGTAGTAATTCGACGTCGACAAAAGAAAGAACAGCCCGATGTGGAAGGGACTTCACTCGAACTATGGCACGAGGGAATCTGCCCCGTCTGTCTTGCGCTGTATGCTGCCAATCAAATGCGTTCACCGATTAACGTTGAAACGACTTATGCTAAAAGTGTACAAAGTACTCAACCTGGAAAGGGATCTCTAACACATGGCAACAACTTTTAAATTGAATCCTGACCGTGTAGCATACTTTGAAGCTGCCGGTTGGCGGGCCTATTATGACCATAAGTGGGTAAAAATGCTGCGTTTGATTGTGGCTCTCGCACAAGAGCAGTTTCGCATACCCTTTCCGACGTCACTTCTCGCGGGTTACTATACGACACGTGCATCAGCGGCCTGGGTACCCGTTGATCATGACGAGCAAAAGGTTCTTCGATATCTTCAGAAGTTCTATCAGGTTGCCAGACGCTATTCGGGCTTGAAATTTGATACCTCTCATGTAGCAAACCTGGAGCTTCAATATTTTGACGTTCATAGGCGATTAGCTGGTAATCCTGAGAAAGAGGAATTTTTACAAACGCTCACTGATCTTCACAGTACCATCTTTGGCATATCCCCTGAGCAAGCAAAGGAGTCCGCGGAATGGAGACTCCTTGCTGCAACCACCGTTGATCTGATTACAAGTCATACTTCTACCGATGTTGAGGGTGACTGGAGTAGGCTTGAAGAGTACCTGGGTCGTTGCTATCGTTCAATACAACAGGAAATAAAAAAGCAATGTACACAGGAAGCTATACAAACATCGTGAAGTGTTTTATGCGTTAGTTCGATGCATCGGTTGTTTACATTTGGGAGGATATTTCGAGAAATTTGTAGAAAAGCGCAACCAGTTCCGCATCAAATTGTGTTCCCGCATGCTCGTAGAGTTCTTCTAAAGCTTGTAATGGAGTACGACTTTTCTGGTAGATGCGATGAGAAGTCATAACTTCATACGCATCTACAATCGCGATAATCCGCGCTCCAAATGGAATAGAATCCCCTCGTAATCCTTCAGGATACCCCTTGCCATCTAATCGTTCATGGTGATGGTATAAAGCTGGAATCACGCTTTTTATGAGTTTAAACTGACTCAACATCTCGGCACCATAAGCTGGGTGATTTTTAATAATTTGGTATTCCTGCCTTGTCAGGCCAGATGCTTTTTGTAATATGGCGTCATTTATGTTCATTTTACCAATATCGTGGAAAAATGCCGCCAGTCCAATCTTCAACGATTCGGCTTCTGAGAGTTGCAGAGTAGTAGTTGCGAACGAGAGTGCAAGGGAATGTACACGCAATGAGTGCCGGTGAAGTTGAGGATCTTTTGCTTTTAATACAGGAGTAAGACAGGAAAAGATTTCTGAAAACTCTTCTCTTAAATTATTAAAAAGAGGTATTTCATGTACAGTTGTATATTCCACACTTTCCTGGACAATTGGTGTATCTTGAGGTAGTTCAAAAAAGTTAGACTGCTGCCCGGGGTTAAGTAATGGATCGACTAACCCCAGTAGACCTTCCAATTGAAGTGATAAACGGGCAATCTGCGTTTCGTCTGATGTGCTCTCGTGAAGGAGAGGTTGAGTACACATATAAGTTCCTTTTTGGGAAAAGCAGGTGGCTTTTGTGATGCTTACTTATATATACGATGAAGCGTTACTTTTTTAAAAATGTAGATATATCTCTTAGTATTGATACGTAATATATAGCATATCTGTTTCTGAATATGTTATCTTAAGCCTGCTGTATAGTACTATTAGGTTCATAATGTGTTTCAGCAAACTCGACAACAAAACAGGGATATGATACTATATGTGCCAATTGGCTCCTATGCAAAGAGAGTATGTATGCATTCGTTATTGCTGGCAACAAGTAATCTTCATAAGCTAGAGGAATTTCGAGCTTTATTTTCTGATCTGCCTTTGAAATTGTTGTCTCTAAGCGATATTCAACTGGTTGTTGATGTGGAAGAAACAGGATCTTCCTTTGCTGAAAATGCGCAATTAAAGGCGTGTACATATGCCCAGATGTCACGAATGTTGACCCTTGCCGATGATTCCGGTTTAGAGATTGATGCCTTAGGAGGTGCTCCTGGAGTCCAATCTGCTCGTTTTTTGGGTAGAGAGACATCCTATGAAGAGCGTTTCCGTGTAATTCTGGAGCAGTTGCAAGGACTTTCTTTGGACCAGCGGAGTGCTCGTTTTCGCTGTGTCATTGTCCTTGCTGAGCCATCAGGGACTTTTCGTAAGGTAGAAGGGGTTGTAGAAGGTGTAATTGCCGATCGCCCTCGAGGGGCGAATGGTTTTGGTTATGATCCCATATTTTTTCTACCCGAACTAGGAAAGACATTTGCTGAGCTGGAGCCTGAATACAAAAATCGCATTAGCCATCGTGCTCGTGCTGCGCAATCAGCCCGAAAGCTCCTGGAAGATTGACTGTATGACTCATGTGGCAATCGTGACCACCACTAGAGACACTAAGGAACGCTCATGGCAATGAAGCCACCTATTCGTGTAGCACTTGACCTGGAAACGACAGGTCGATATGCAGAACAAGATGCCATTCTGGAGATTGCGGC
>Ga0116218_1001336_pt1 | contig 15847 bp, 12 predicted proteins | sample Sb_taG_2_FD_88966 | JGI IMG/M metagenome (GOLD analysis project Ga0116218, IMG submission 88966) | Peat soil microbial communities from Weissenstadt, Germany - Sb_50d_5_LS metaG | ecosystem: Environmental > Terrestrial > Soil > Wetlands > Peat | place: Germany: Weissenstadt | collected 2010-09-21 | reverse complement strand
TCTTCCAGACATTTTTCCATCCTTACTCCGCAACCAAGGTCTGCTCGAAATGCCTTGAGCAAGAACCCGCCTATGGCCGCCTTTACTGGAGCGTTTTGCCGGTCGTCGCCTGTTTACGGCACAATATCTTTCTAACGGATCTATGTCCGGTTTGCTCCAGCCCCATCCCCCTCTTACGCCCTTCGCTCGCTTGCTGTCCGCGCTGCAAACAGGGTGATTACCGGGAAGCGCTAGCGATTCCGCTCCCTGCAGAGGCGTCCTTTCGAGGAGGAACGGCACTTCTTCTGTATCATCTGGGTATCGAAAGCGTTCCTGCAGAAGATAACGCTATGCGCAAATGCCCCCCACCTCTCATTGGTTTGCTCCCCTGGCAGTACTTTCGGCTCCTTGACGCTTGTCGATGTATCCTTGGCCCGCTTTTGCCCGATGCCCCCTTTATACAAAGGGGCGCTGAAGATGACGGACGTCTGCGAAGTCATCCACGCCATCACAGTACACTAACGTCCCTTGAATGGTCGGTCGTTATCTCGACCTTTCACTGGCTTTTCACGGACTGGCCAGATAATTTTTTCTCTTTTCTCGATTCATTTCCTCGTACAAAGAGCAGCCGGGCGCGGAAAAGGGATCAGGAAAGAACCGCGGGGGTACAGCGCGATTTCGGATTGTTGTACGAAAAGTGGCTCTACAAGCGGCTGGCGCATTCTGCCTTCTCCTTCCTGCGTCAGGCATTTGAGGACTACCTGCGGGTGCGCTACACGACAGGAGAGGTAACGAGATAAGGGGGCATTACAGGAGCAACTTCAAGAGCGCCCTTACATGACGAAGGTTCAGACGAGGGCTCGACTGGGTATTGGTGAAAATGTTCTGCAATCCCTGTTGCGCCAGGGGGTCCTGCGTGCCACAAAAATGCCGGGTAAGAAACGGAGCATATTTTTGATAGAGAGGACAAGCGTGGAAGCCGTACGGCAGGCCTGGAGTGAACTCGTCCCTCTGGAAGATGTGGCTCGATCGTATTTAGGTGTGAGCAAAGCGTTCGTAATAGCGCTGGAAGATGCAGGCCTGCTTTTACCGGAGCGAGGCCCCGCTAGTGATGGCTATAAAATGCGGCTCTATAGTCGGACAGCGATAGCTCGGTTTGAGGAAACCTTGCTTTTGCATGCTATGAAAGTGCAGGAAAGGTCTGAGGAAGCCAGTTATCCCCTTCCGGTGTTCGCTAGTAAGGCGGGATTGCCGCTCATTACACTTTTGGAAGAAATCCTCGGCGGTCGCCTCGCGCCAGTAGAAACCGGTGGGGATCGATTGATTTTCCGACGACTGATGCTGCCGAAAGTAGAAATAAAGAGCTTTCTTGAGGACTACAAGCGCCGGCAACGAGAGAAGCAGGAACTCTTACTGCCCCGGGAGGTTGCTGTGGAGCTTGGCATAAGCCAGAGGGTGCTAAAACGATGGGCCAAGTTGGGGCTGATCGAGGGGGAGAGGCTGAGTATTGCCGGAAAGAAACCATCGCTCCTGTTTCGAAAAAAGGCACTGGAGGATTTCCATCGCAGCTACATGTTCACTGAAGAGGCAGCAGAACTCTTAGATATCATTCCTCAGACGATCAGCACGTACGTGAGCCGGGGAAGGTTACATCCACTGGCAGGGAGAAGGACGGATGAGGGTGGAAATAGGCTGCTTCTTCGACGTACGGAGGTCATGAGCCTGATGGCTGCTACTCGTTGATCGAGAAAGGACACTGCCAGCGAGTAAACTGCCAAATTGCTCGGCCAGTTCGAGGAAACTCCTATCGGCCTTACATGAGCGAGGCTGCTTTAACGACTGAAGTATTTCGTGAAGCTGCGTGCATTGGGTTCCCATGATCGTGGCAAAGAGTATAAACTCGGAAACCCCTCGCGGTGAAACTCACCGCAAGTATTCCGGTCGGTGCTGAGTATAGCCTGGAAAGAGAACGAGGAGAACGATGATAAAACTTTCCTTGAAAGAAGAACTTCTGCCTATTCCCGCACACGTACGGCTATTCCCCTGGGAAGATATAGCTTCACTCATATCCAGAGTAGCTCTGCAAATGGGCTATGCCAGCCCTCTGTGGGTACTGAGTCCTGAGCAATATGAATACGCGGTATCTGGCCGCTCCTTGACGATCCTGCGCAAGGCGGCTGATTATCAATTCCTTGGACGTCTTCTTCTGAAAGATGAGGAAGCGCTATACGCGAGTACCCGCCACAGATTCGCGACGAACTTTCAGGAATTGGAAGCCGCATCGATGAGAGAAGCCGGGGATATCGAACGACCGCTTCTCAATAAGTATAGAGTAATCATGGCCCAGTTTTTTCATACTCCTCGTGAGACACAAGTATGCCCTCAGTGCCTCTCAGAAGAGGAGGTATATGGGCGCATCTTCTGGCAGGTGCGCCCTGTTGTTGCTTGCTTACGGCATAATATCATGTTACAAAACAATTGCCCACACTGTAGAGCGTCTATTCCTCTCCTGCGTCCATCACTTGTGCATTGCCCATACTGCAAAGAGGATTATCGGACTGCCGGCTCCCTACCCGCGTATAGAAATGCATACTTGCTTGCTGGACAAAAATATATCCTCAGTCGACTGGGCATCCAAGACGCGCTTGGGGAAGAAGACCTGAACCTGTTTACTGATTCGCCTCTCCGCGAGATGCTCCCGTGTCAATATTTCGAACTACTTGAAGCATTTCGCAATATTTTAGTACCATTCTTTCCTGACGACTCGCTACTCCAGGTGAGCTCAGACCTTCGCATTCGTTTGCGTCGCTTTTCCTCAGCGAACAGCACGTGGACCCAACTCGAGTATGCAGTACTTATAGCAACTTTTCACTTTATTTTTACCTCATGGCCGGCAAATTTCTGTGCCTTTCTTGACGCACTCTCTCTCATAAATGGGCAGCAATCTGGGGGAGCAGGAGTAAGCCGTGATTTCGGTAGATTCTACACCGGTTGGCTGTATCGCCGCCTCTCTGATCCAGCCTTCTCCTTTATGCGCGATGGTTTTGAAAAGTATCTGCGAAGGTACTATACGGGAGGGAATGTAAGCCGCAGGTTGCGTCCTTTCCGAGATATGACCCTCGGGCCCGTCGGTGAACGTCCTTATCTAACACTACAGCAGGCAATCCGAATGTTGGGTACGAAGAAGGAAAATGTAAATGAATTGATTGCCGCCGGGAAGATTATGGTAGAAAAAACTTCTACGGGCAAGGATGGAAGGAGATATCATTGCCTTGTCCTCAGAAAGAGCGTCGAAGCGGTACGAGATGATTGGAAAACACTTCTCCCTTTGCAGAAGGTGGCTAAAGACTTGCTTGGTATCAGTCCCGAAAGGGTATTAACGCTTTCAGATGCCGGGCTTTTGGTTCCGGTACGAGGCCCAAAGATAGATGGGTATGTCCTATGGATGTACAGGGATGCAGATGTAGAGGAGTTTATCGCCAGGGTAGTGAACTGCGCGAGCCCCTGTTCTCTGATCAGTGATGAGGACCTGCCATTCTCTCAGGCCGTACATCGTTTGGGAAATGGGGTCACCACTGCGCGCGCCTTGGCAGAAGTTCTCAGCGGCCGATTAAAGCCCATAGACACAGGAAAGCATTGCCCCCTCCTTCATCGACTAAGGCTCTCTTACCAGGAAATAGCCCGCTTTCTCGATGACTTGCATAGGCAGAGGAGAGAAGAACTCGGATTACTGACTACGCGTGAAACTGCTGAGCAACTTCACACTACTAGAAAAGTGGTACAGCGTATGGCAAAAGCAGGGTTGCTTGAGCATGAACAAGAACAACATGGAAAGAGAGTTCCTTACTTCTTTCGTCAAAACGCAATAGAAGCCTTTCGAACAACCTACGCATTCTCAAGTACGGCTGCGACTATGTTACACGTATCCTCTCGCAGGATCGGGCTACTAGTAGCCGAGGGCGTACTTTCCCCGGTCTATCGTGAAGTAAAAGAAGGGCGTAGGTATACGCTGTTCCTTCGTGAGGATATTGATGCTCTTTCTTCCACAACAATGATACGCTGGACACATTAGCCCAGGCCTGAGAGATTAGAAGCTGAGCGGAGCCATTCCCACTTCTACATCACAGCAGCCTTGCATACATATCACTCAGGATGCGCGATTACAAGCTCAGGCGAGCCGTCCCCCCTTCCAAACCCTCCTCCTAAATGCCCAGAGCCAGCATCCGTTCCTCATTACAAATTCAGGCGAGCCGTCCCCCCTTCCGCAATGGCGGAACGCTCAGTTAGCTCGCTGACGAACATGTACTCTCAGTCGTGAGGCGCCTCCTAATGCATCGCATTAAAGCATCTTCCCAGACCAGAGGCAAGAGTAGCTCGACGCCTACACCAGCTTGCGTAATCGACGCGAAGCACATTGCTAGCCTCGGACATCACTCTCTGCCTCGCGTTTTCTTTCTCTCAAAAGCTCCGCTCAATGCTGCGGCATGCCTCCCGCTTGACGATCCCATACGAATGAAGCAGGTGGACCCTCTGGCGCAAGACCGGGAGTCCATGGAATGCGGCGCTATTTCCAGGGCTGGTAACGCACGTCAAGAAAGATAGTCATCCTCGCTGACCCTCGGTCTGGCAGGTAGGATAGCGCAGCGACACTAAACCTGTCAGCCAGCGACACTAATGATGGCACCAACGACACTAATTCTGGGATCCCACACAGCCCTTAGAAGATAAAATTGTCACGATCTCGCGTGCCCAGGGAACGGTTACGTATCCAGCAAATTTTATGCTTGTTGCTGCAATGAATCCTTGCCCCTGTGGATTTTACGGCGACCCTGTGAAAGAATGCAGTTGTTCAGCTATGGCCATCTCCCGTTACCAGAAAAAGATCAGCGGTCCGCTCCTGGACCGTATCGATATTCATGTCGAAGTCCCTCGTGTCGATTACGAGAAACTGGCCGATAAGCGACAGGTGGAAGATTCCAGGACCATTCGCGCACGAGTGCAGGCAGCACGTGAACGCCAGTTGGAACGCTTCAAAGGCACGAAGTTGACTTGCAATGCTGAGATGGGGCCGACGGAGGTACGGGAGTTCTGCCAGACTGATGCGTCTGGGGAGAAGTTGTTGAAGGCGGCAGTGCAGCAGTTGCATTTGTCGGCCAGGGCGTATCATCGTGTGTTGAAGCTGGCGAGGACGATTGCTGATCTGGCTGGGAGTGAGATGATTGCGGCGAATCATGTGGCGGAGGCTGTGCAGTATAGGCCTAGGGTGGGGATGTAATCAGAAAATTACCTGAGTTTGGGTAGCATGTAGTTATTTTGCATAAACTTATCTGCTCACCTAAAACGGTAGAGTGATACTAACTGGTGAAAAAGTCAGGAGAGATTGAAAAAGCAAGAGTCCGAAAGGAGCAACCCCCCGGGTTAGAAGTTGGTGCGGAAGTGCGGTATGTATTTAACCAACCTTATGATGCGTTCATTAAGTGCTATCCGAAAATGACTGTGTGAGAATTGTGAGGAAAAGTCTCACGCTTGTGATGCGAATGTGAGATTCTTGTCCTACCCTTACCTTCAGACAGGTTTCGAAGATGAACAGGATGGGCTCCTTGTGATGCAAAGGGGTTCACTTTAAATGAAGGCTAAGGCCTCTTGATGGGAAAATGTATGGAACAACTTGCTACTCCGACTCGGCCACTACGCATTGCTATCATTGGTGCTGGCCCAGCCGGATTTTATGCCGCCGAAAAGCTTCTCAAACAACCCGATATCGTCCTGACCATTGATATTTTCAACCGCTTTCCCACCCCTTTCGGACTGGTCCGCGATGGTGTTGCGCCTGATCACCAATCTATCAAGGCGGTGATCCGCGTCTTTGATAAAATCCTTGCGGATCCACGCGTCCGTTTCTTCGGGAACGTCACCTACGGTGTTGATATCCATCATCAAGAACTCAAGCAGTTCTACGATCAGATCATCTATGCGGTTGGCGCCCAGGCTGATCGACGTATGGGCATTCCAGGTGAAGAGCTGCCCAATGTCTTTCCAGCTCTCTCGTTTGTTGGCTGGTATAATGGGCATCCTGATTATCGCGATCTGCCCATCGATCTCTCATGTGAACGGGCTGTCGTGGTCGGCAATGGCAACGTAGCGATGGATGTGACACGCATCCTCGTCATGTCCCCTGATACGTTGCAGAAAACCGATATCGCAGACCATGCTCTGGAGAAACTGCGCGAGAGCAAGATTCGCGAGGTGGTCGTACTGGGGCGACGTGGCGCAGCACAAGCAGCATTTACGACCCCTGAGATCAAGGAACTGGGGAAGCTCGAAGGGGTGGATGTAGTCGTCGATCCTCACAACATCGAACTTGATCCGGCCAGCCTGGTTGACATTGAGTCAGATCGCACGGCGAAGGCGAATCTGGAGTGCCTGCATGCATATGCAACTCGTACGGAGCATACTGCTCCTCGCCGTATCAACATGCGCTTCCTTGCCTCGCCTGTGGAAATTGTTGGTGTGAATGGACGGATAACAGCGGTGAGGATCGAACACAATGAGCTGGTCGTGGATTCCAATGGTGCGCTACGATCGAAAGGAACCGGCACATTTGAGCTCATTGAGGCTGGCCTGGTGCTGCGCTCTATTGGCTATCGTAGTGTGCCGATTGAAGGCGTGCCATTCGACCATGCAACCTCTACCATAAACAATATCGCAGGGCAGGTTGTGCATCCGAATACCGGCGAAGTCGTGCCAGGTGAATATGTCGTCGGGTGGGCCAAGCGCGGCCCCACCGGCCTGATCGGAAATAACAAGCCTGACTCAGCAGCCACAGTCGAAGCAATGCTGGCCGATCTGCCAATTTTACAAGGAATCCGCGACGATCTTCGTGATCTGTCGCAGATTGTGGCATACTTACATGAGAGAGACATCGACTATGTGACGTATCGGGATTGGAAGATTCTAGATAAGTACGAGATTGCTAGCGGCTCCGGTCCAGGGCGTCCACGTGTCAAGGTCACCAATGTTCCTGAGATGATGGCAGTTATCCATCAGGGGCGTATTGCCGGGCAGTAGACTTGGAGGACGAAGAGTTGATGTATTCAGATGCTGGGCCATCCTCTGCCTGTGCTATACTTCAGAATATGAGAGTGCAAGGTGTGGAAATGCTACTCTGTTGAAGTTCGGAAATGGCCTCTCTCCTTCCTTCTTAAGAACGTTATTTCTTTGTATACGTTTGAATAGTGCGTCTCGTAGTTTTGTGTCACCTTCCAGTCCGAGCCTGGCATGTTGCTCGGATTTCCTATTGTGTAAAGATGAAGCTTTCGTTCATGTATGAGAGCTGTGTCTGAGCAGTCTTCAGAGATCTGTGTGTAGATGTCTGGTCTGACAACTGCCAACTAAAGAGTCAGGTTTAGTAGCAATGCTGCAAGCAATGCAACTGAACTACATATCCTAGGAGGAAAAGTCATGGATACGAACTATCAAGAGTTTCATCGACGCTCCATTGAACAGCCAGAGGCCTTCTGGGGTGAGCAGGCCGATCTCATTCACTGGCACAAACCCTTTACGAATGTATTGGACTATTCCCGGCCTCCGTTTACGAAATGGTTCGTAGGTGGAGAGACAAATCTTTGCTACAATGCCGTGGATCGGCATCTCGCCGAACGCGGAGACCAGAATGCGCTGATCTTTATTTCCACTGAGACGAACGAGGAGAAAGTTTATTCGTTCAAGCAACTATATACTGAAGTGAATCGGTTCGCCGCGATACTGCAAAGCCTGGGCGTTGGCAAGGGTGACCGTGTGCTCATCTACATGCCGATGATCCCGGAGGCCATTTTTGCAATGCTCGCCACCGTGCGCATCGGTGCCATCCATTCAGTCGTGTTCGGCGGGTTTGCCTCCCCGAGCCTGGCCACTCGTATCGACGATGCTCAGCCAAAAGTGATGGTGACGGCTGATGCCGGCATGCGTGGGGGCAAACCGATACCTTATAAGCATCTGGTGGATGAGGCGCTGCGACTTTCGGAGTATCCACCAAAGCATGTGGTGATTGTGAACCGTGGCCTGGACAAAGAAATGCAACTTATCCCCAACAGGGATCTGGACTATGCCACATTGCGGCAGCAGCACATGGATGCGAGCGTCCCAGTCACCTGGCTGGAGTCCAATGAGCCATCATACATCCTCTACACATCTGGTACGACCGGGAAACCAAAGGGCGTGCAGCGCGACACCGGTGGCCATGCAGTGGCACTCGCCGCGAGCATAAAATACATCTACTGTGGCCATCCGGGCGAAACCTACTTTGCTACATCCGACATTGGCTGGGTGGTCGGCCACTCGTACATCGTCTATGGCCCGCTACTGTACGGCATGGCTTCTGTGATGTATGAAGGCTTGCCGATTCAACCTGATCCTGGTATCTGGTGGAGGATCGTGCAAGATTACAAGGTCACGGTGATGTTCAGTGCACCCACGGCGATTCGGGTACTCAAGAAGCAGGACCCTATGTATCTGAAGAAGTACGATATTAGCCACCTGCGCCATCTGTTTATTGCTGGTGAACCGCTCGATGAGCCAACTGCTAGATGGATTGCGGAGTCCCTCAATAAGCCGATCTATGACCACTTCTGGCAGACAGAAACTGGATGGGCCATTTTGACCGCTGTTCCTGGAGTAGAGCAAACTCCCGTCAAGTTCGGTAGCCCGAGCTTCCCAGCTTACGGCTACAACTTGAAACTGCTGCGAGAGGACACGGGCGCGGAGTGTGGTGTGGATGAAAAAGGCGTCGTGACTGTACAACCGCCGTTGCCACCGGGGTGCCTCTCCACTGTGTGGGGTCAGGACGAGCGTTTTGTTCAGACTTATTTCACAGACTTCAAGGACAAGCTGATCTATTCCACTTTCGACTGGGGTATCCGAGACAAGGATGGCTATTATTTCATCCTTGGCCGAACAGATGATGTCATCAACGTGGCCGGCCATCGTTTGGGTACCCGCGAAATTGAAGAAGCAGTAAGCTCGTATCCATCTATTGCAGAAGTGGCTGTGGTTGGTGTTTCGGATCAGATTAAGGGTCAGGTACCCCTGGCCTTCGTCGTGGTGAAAAACCCGGGCCTGATCGAGACGGCGGAAGAACGCAAGGCGATGGAGAAAGAGATTATGAACACCGTGGATAAGGAGTTAGGCGCAATCGCTCGCCCCGGACGGGTGCTCTTCGTCAGCCAGCTTCCAAAAACCCGCTCTGGTAAAATGTTGCGGCGCAGCATCCAGGCGATCGCAGAGGGTCACGATCCGGGAGACCTCACCACGCTGGACGATCCAACGACTATCGAGCAGATCCAGGCGGCAGTGGAAGAGAGCAAGCAGAGCTAAAAGGAGAATGAATCCTATATTCCTCTAAAAAACGCTTGAATTAGGGTGTAAGTACAACATTTCTTCTCTGAAGGCCCGGGATGGTGAAACGTTCACTTTTCCGGGTTTTCTTCGATTCTCAAAACATTTCAAAAGATGAGAATTCAGAATCTACAATGAGAAGGATAAAAAGAGGCTACATTTTTATTCTAACAGGTAGTACGACCTTATGTGACTATATTATGTGATCAATTGTAAATTGCGAGATAATTCCTGTATGGTGAGTTCCTGGGGTTCTCTGTTTGTAACTGTCACCTTGCGATCTATAAAAATAGTTTGTGGCAAAGATGTTACTCCATATTTGTTAGCAATCGACCCATTTGCATCTAGCCCCGCCAGGTAGGTGATTCCGTGAAGCTGTAAAAAGCTCGTAGCATCACTGCTCGATTCCTGAAAGTCAATCCCAAGGAAGACGATATCTTTTTTCTGAGCTTGCATTGAGGCGTTTAGCTGAATGTCGGTCAGCAAGCCGCTTTTGATAGTTTCTCCAAAATAGCCATAACATACCCAGCAAAAGGACGCATGTTAAAGAGATCGAGAAAATGAGAAGGATGCTACCGAAAGGCTTTATCGATGATGGCGGAATTGTTGCCTGTTGTGGTGTAGTTAAAGGAGCGTTTACAGGCGGATAAAGACCTGTAATGATGAAGTGCGGGGTTCCACCGACCGTGATACCCTTAATGATGCTGCGCCTGGGGATATCGAGCATGATTACCTGACCATTGGAGAGTGCCACGAAGCCGAGCTGTCCATCACTTGTGATAGCAACCGATTGCGGAGAATTGCTTAGAGGTATTATTCGCGCTGGTTCATGCTGTGTAACAGTCGTATCGGCGACGATAGGTGCCAGGACATCAAGCTGGTTGTGCTGACGATCAGGCACATAGACTTCACCAGTGTTTGCATCATAGTCCATAGGACCAAATTGTCCCCCATTGATCAGTGTGCGGATAACTTGTCGTGAATTCAAATCAACTGCGACGACAGTACCTTGACGAGTAGTTACATACGCGGTGAAACCACCAGGTATACTAATATTTTGCGGTCCTCCTGCAATAGGCACGGAGCCAAGTAGCTGTCCATTCGCATCAAAGATTGTGAGTGAAGTAGACCCGGTGATCCAGATCTGATTGGGAGTTGAAGGAGTGGCATTAGCCGCTGTCGAAGCAGTTACAGCCAGTCCATAGACAGGCTCATGAGTTTCAAAGGTCTGTTTGATAGCGCAAGTCTGTGGATCAAGTGCATGCACATTCGTATCTCCCTGACCTGCTGCATATAGAACTGTCGAATCCAGACTAAGAGCTAACAACGATGGTTGGCCAGGAAGACTGACTGAACAAAGTGTTTTACCAGTTTTCGCTACAATGACCGCAACCTGTCCCAATGATGGTTGTGTGACATACAGTTCAGACCCATCCAGACTCAGAAGGACTGTGTGCGGGTCACCTGATTCAGAAATTGTCCCTGTTACACGCTGTTTTGCAATATCAATGATGCTGATGCCGTGTGTAGTACCAGCCACATAGGCGAGTTGAGGAGCCCCTCCATCGGCGTGAGCTGATGAAGAAAATATGACTACAAGTGTGAACAACAATATTAGAAAACAGAAACGATAGCAATATGTACGAGTGATCAAGATCAGAATTGGATCATCCCTCTCAAAATATCTATGAAGATCTTTCTTGTGGAACACTTCAACTATTCCTTGTTCCACAGTATACAGCAGAACATCAAGAGGGATTTCATTATCTTGGAATAGCTAATAGAACGGCAAATATGGCCACGTGCAAGAGACCAAATAGAACGATTGCCCACACAAACCATGCGAATTGCCGGTCAAATTCACGTTGTTCGCGCGTTGGCGTATTTACTTTATATGAGTTAGGCGAACGTTCGGCAGCCACAAGACCTACAGCAATACGCAGACGAATTGGCGAACGTAAGACGGATCGACGCATTTCAATGAGTAGGGCCTCATAGCAAGGTTTGCAAAGAAACCAAACGTGTCGCGGCTCTGGCGCATCAAGCGGCTCTCTGAGGACAATGGAATGAAACAAGATGAAATGAGTACAGATCGAACAGCGTATAGGTCTATACCCACTCTGTCCCGTTTCTTGCCTGGTAGTATCTATTCCATCATTTCCTGGTATCATAATGTTGTTCGTTTGCTATCCTTTTCGGTGAGCGGCTGGATATGAACAGGAAAGAGATCACTATTTGCTGTCAGATAAATTAATTGTAACACACTCTTTGTAATAAATCTGTGATCAAAAAAAAGCAAAACAACTTTAACAGCATATCATAATGGTGATGAAAATGTGATTTTGTGACCAAATTGTGATATTGATGTCTGCTTACATATTTTTTCTTTGTAGTATGCTTAATTTATGCATACTAGTTGAGGCATTGGAACCAATTGTTAATTTTTTATAGAATTTTCTTACTAAATATTTCAACTTTTCCAAAATCACTACAACTTTTTATGTAAAAAATTCGGGATATCCCTGTATATTAAAGTATCTTTCGCGTTTGTTACTTTTTACATCATATGAAAGTGATATTATCAAACGCTTCAAATCTCTATCTTAATATGATATACTTGGAGCAAGTTCATTGCTGAAGAAAAAGAGAACTCTTCTACACCGCACATCACAGCTATTTTGTCGTTATCACTTGAGTCGCATATTTCAATTAAGCCGCATCTTTCAGCAAGTTGAAGAGTTTCTCCGTACAGTGGATGTTCATATTATTATGTCTATAATAATATGACGTCCGACTGGTACAATGCATGTAGCAATACTCGTTAGCCTCATAAGGAAATGAGCAACCTTTGGTTTTCACATAAAAAAACCATAGACTAAGGAGGACTGCATTGAAACGGAATTCAACAGGTTTTATTATTGGCATTGTAGTTTCGATCATTGTAGGCTTTGGTGTCCTGGTCGCAGTCTGGGTGGGCCTAGCATCGGCACAGGGTCTGGGCTACGAGCCTTCACCATTGCAAGCGACTAAAACGGGTTCGAACAGCGCGACTCTCAATCTATCGACGTACCCTGACAGTATGGTATGTCATCCTGATGCGCCCAACCCGCAAATCACCTGGGTCACCTACTGCGCATCCACTCCCGCTCAAGCTCAAGGCTCAAACATTGTGGTTCCACCGAATAGTGTGATCACTGTGGTCATCAAGCAGTATGACAGCTCAACGGGCCTGTACAACGATTTCTTCAATGCAGTACAAGGTACTGTGGGAGGTATCGCGATGTACAACAATAAGCCCATGAGCAAGCTCAATACGGCCGATATCGCACACACGTTTACTATTCAATCGGTGCCTGATGAAACGGATCCTATCTTCGTCAGCGTCCCGCTACTCGGGGTTGCAGACAATGCTCCTAACAACGTGACCATCAATGGAAACCAGTACCCTACACCCGAGGTGATCCAGTTCCAGTTCCGCACAGGGCCTGCCGGTCACACGTATATCTGGCATTGCTATGTCCCTTGTGGTAGCGATCGCGAATCTCCATATGGGTTTAGCGGACCAATGGCCACAACAGGATATATGGCCGGAGTTATAACTGTATCGAGTTATTAGGGGGGAGCAACATGTCTGACGCCAACATCGAGGGAAGCACACCAGGTGCTTCGCCAACACCAGAGGAGCCTCGCCACTTGCGCCGCGCTATCATCGCCTGGATAGTGGTCTCTGTCATAGGGATTGTGATCTGGCTGCTCGTGACTCCATACATTGCTCCAGCGACTTCGAGTAATTTAGGCAGCTCGCAAATCCTCACGTTTAACGTGCTGACCGTCCTGGCCATACCGGTGGCAATGTTTGTCTTTGTCTTTCTTGCCTACAGTTTACTCAACTTCAGAGTCAAGGACAGGCCCACTGAGGATGGTCCTCCCTTGCAGCCCAGGCCTTCACTCCAGATCGGGTGGTTAGGTATCACGGGTGCCCTCTGCCTGTTTCTATTCATTTGGGGGTCTTTTTTCTACTACCAGGAAACTTCGGCAGCCTCCAATAACACCCTGGCCGTCAATGTTACCGCGCAGCAATGGCAGTGGACGTTCGACTATCCACAGTATGGTGCGTCCAGTCAGGGTGCGCAGGTGATTGAACTACCGGTGAATCGCCCGGTGCAGTTCTACGTCACCTCCAAAGATGTGTTGCACGGCTTTTCTATCCTCGCCTTTGGGGTACGCGTCGATGCGAACCCGGGGTATGTGACCACAACTTCGCAATTCATTCCCACGCAGACCGGATCGTACGCGGTGCGGTGCGTGGAAATGTGCGGGCTTTATCACTCCTATATGTGGGAAGCGGTGAAAGTGGTGAGTGCTACTGAGTTCAATGCCTGGATAGCTAGCCAAGGAGGACACTTATGAGCAGTACGACTGAAAGTACAGCCGTTACCGTAGACAAACGCCCAAATCTCATCAGCAGACTTATCCCAAGCGTGGTTTCTGGCATAGTATTAGGCGTGATAGGCGCTGCTATTGTAGGCTTGATAGTGAACAAGATTACGACTGCGTACAGTCCAGACACTGTTCCCAATGACAATGCAGTCGCCGCGTCCGCCTTCATCGCCTGGGTGTTCTTCTTCATGATAGGCATTGGGGCGTTCAACGGCGTCTTCGAGTGGGGGTTTAGCCGCCACGAACCGACACCCGCCGAAGAAATGCACATGGCAGGCAAAGGTCAGGGCCTCTGGCGCTATTTCCGCTATACCACCGACCACAAGGTCGTCGGCGTGCAATACCTGGCAACAACACTTGCTCTCTTTTTTGTTGGCTCGTTGGGAGCTTTTTCGATTCGGCTGGAGCAATCAAGACCGGGGGCGCTCTTCTTCAACCCTAGCACGTACAATACCATTGTGAGCGCGCATGGCATCATAATGATTGTAGCCACCATCATTATGATTACAGGTCCTGTCGGCAACTTCGTGGTACCCATCATGATTGGCGCGCGTGATATGGCATTTCCGAGGCTCAACGCGCTGAGCTACTGGTTGCTTTTTGTCGATGTTCCCGTCATCCTTTCCACATTTTTCCTTGGTGGATTTCAGACGGGATGGTTTGGTTACGCGCCAATTGCCGACCAGCAGTTGACACCAGGTCAGACGTCGTATGACTTCTTCATTATCATTTTTGCCATCTCGACAACTATCGCGGCCATGAATATCATGACGACTGTACTTGTCATGCGCACGAGAGGTATGACCTGGGGACGACTCCCGGTAACCGTCTGGGGCGTGCTTTTCTCGGTCGCTCTGGGCTTGATGGCGTTCCCCTTTTTCCTGATGGTTCAGGTGATGGTTGTGCTTGACCGGGTCTACCAGACCTCCTTTTTTCTTGCTGCTTCCGGCGGAAGTAACTTTTTGTACGAGCACCTGTTCTGGTTTTTCGGACACCCCGAGGTGTACGTGATCGTATTGCCCTCATTGGCAGTAGCGGCTGAAATAGCCGTGGTTTTTGCTCGCAAACCGGTGTTTGGCTATCGTCTGATCATCGCTAGCATGCTCGGTATCAGTATCCTGAGCGTGATCGTCTGGGGGCACCACCTCTATACGAGTGGTTCACAAGACCCACTGAACATCCCCTTTATGCTGGACACAGAACTGATCTCGATCCCCACCGGTATTTTCTTCCTGGCGCTCGTGGGAACTTTCTGGCGCGGGAAAATCTGGGTCACGGTCCCCACCCTGTTTGTTTTCGCCGTGTTAGTCAACTTCGTCATCGGTGGAATTACAGGCGTCTATCTTGCCGACCTGCCTACCGACGAGCTTTTACACGGTGGTATGTTCGTCACCGCGCACTTTCATTTCACGCTTGTCGGAGCCGGGGTCTTCGGATTTTTTGCGAGTTTCTACTACTGGTTCCCTAAAATGGTTGGGAAACGTCTCAACCCAATGCTTGGCCAGCTCCATTTCTGGCTCTTTGAAATCGGCTTTGTGGGAACATTCCTGTTCCTGTTCATCGCAGGCCTGCAAGGCGAACCGCGCTGGTCCGCGAATATTGCGGCCCCATTTGTCACCGCCAATACGGTTGCCAGCCTCTTTGCCATCCTGATCGCAGTTTCCGTGTTTGTTGCCATCTACAACGTGGTTTACACGTTAGCGCGTGGCGAGGCTGCCGAGGCCAATGAGTGGGGGGGCAAGACATTGGAGTGGACTGTTCCCACACCTGTGCCGCTGGAGAATTTTGAAGAGCTGCCCGTGGTGACCTCGCTACCCTATAGCTACGGGGAACTCGTCCCTGCGACAGAGGGCAGTGGGCCAGTAACTGAGGGTGGTGTCGAGGGGGTACAACCACAAATAGAGAGCTGATAGAAGCATAGAGGAGAAATATCTTATGAGCACATCATTAGAGCAGGTATACGAACTGGAGCCGCGAATTAAGGTGGCGCGGGCTCGCACCGGCGTCTTGCTGCTCATCATATCGGATGCTCTGG
>Ga0116218_1001335_pt1 | contig 15849 bp, 9 predicted proteins | sample Sb_taG_2_FD_88966 | JGI IMG/M metagenome (GOLD analysis project Ga0116218, IMG submission 88966) | Peat soil microbial communities from Weissenstadt, Germany - Sb_50d_5_LS metaG | ecosystem: Environmental > Terrestrial > Soil > Wetlands > Peat | place: Germany: Weissenstadt | collected 2010-09-21 | reverse complement strand
CGAACAGGTGAACTCCGTGGCATACCTGGCCGGCGCGGAAAGCCAGGACACCTTCAACCCGCTGTCCTACGGCCAGGCCCGCAGCAAGGGCGGCTGTCATACGGTGACCGAGGGCTAGCTCTCCAAGAGCGGCGCGGATGTCACCTGGGACAGCCAGGTGCCGCCCGGCCAGCCGTTCACCGTCCGGGTGCCGGTCTTGGCATGGGGAACCGGCCGGAACCTGATATACGGCGACGGGACCCGATCGCCATGATCATCGTCGGGCTGTTCTTCGAGGAGATGGCGGTATTGCTGGTGTTTGTCCTCCTGGCGGTCCTAGGGCACGGGCGGTCGCGGCGGCGGCAGGGGATGATCGTGCCGGCTTCCGCCGCTCCGCACGGAAGCCGGCCACCGCATCATCCCGATCTGCCGTGCACCCTCCCTGTTAGTGCGCTACGACCTGGTAGCGCGCTACGACGCCGCCGGCGCGTGAGCCAGCGTGACCGTTACCGACCGTGTGCGGGCAGGTATGGTGACGGCGCCGGCTCCGTTGTCGACCGTGCCCGCGGATGTCGAGGCGATGTTGTTTACGAAGGCGGGCAGCTCGAAGGTCACCGGTCCCGAGGGCTCGCCGGTCAGCTGCAGCGTGACCGCATCTCCTCGCGTGGTGATCGTCACGCCGATCCGGCCACCGCCGGTGGTGGGGAAGTTGGAGACGGCGATCCGGCGGCCGGACCCGACCCAGCTGTTCGGGACGCCCCTGCCGACGATGAGCGACCCGTCGGTCCGCTGGGACACGAGCGAGTCGAGCAGGCCGAGGTCACCCATGGCAATGCCCCACGAGTGCGGAGACGCGCCGCCGCCGCTGGCCGGGTGATTCCCGGTCCACGGCGTCGTCGTGCTCGGCGGGGTCGAGCCCTCCCACCAGGAGTACGGCCCGGCCTGGTCGTTGTTGATCAGGAACTCCTGCGAGAGGATGCCCTCGTCGCGGTAGTTGTTGCTGCCCAGCCCCCAGGCGCCGTATGCGGCGTTGTAGGCGGTCGAGTAGAAGCCCTCGCCCGGGTACCCGCCGAAGGTGTTGGCCGGCAGCAGGCCCTGCACCCGGCCGAACCCGTAGGACAGGGTCTTGTCGATCCAGTCCGCCACGGTCCCGCCATCCGGGCCGGTCATCGGGGCGCCGAGCAGGTACCCGTTCCAGGCCCAGTTGAAGTAGACGCCGGGCGCGGCCCAGTTGGCGTCCTCCGGGTTGGAGCAGCGGTTGGCGGTGTTTGGCTCGACCATCGAGCACGGGATGTAATCGAGGTTATTGGAGGAGATGGTGGACGACAGCGTCGAGTTCACCGCCTGCAGCAGGCTGTTGTACTCGCCGACCGCCCATTGTTCCTGGGCGGTGTTGCCCAGGACCTTGGCGAGGTACTCGTAGCCGGCCAGGCCGAGCAGGGCCTCGTAATTGTCGCTGACCCAGTAGCCGTTGGCATCGATGTCGCTGGTCTCGCCGATGATGCCGCCAGGTCCGGTGCGGTCAGCGGCGATGATCTGTGCGGTCGCCTCGATGCTCGGCTGCGCGCTGGCCCCGAGCGGGCCGGGCGAGCTGAAGCGCGCGGCGAGGAACTTCGTGTCACCAGTCTTCTCGACGTACAAGGCCCACAGCCACGGGTAGACCCACGTCCCGTCGGAGTACTGGGTGTTGGTTCCGACCACCCGGTCGGTCTCGTCGAGCAGCGCGTGGGCGTCGGTGAAATAGCCCTCGTTGAACATGTTCGCGAGGATGCCGATGACGTCGTGCTCGTACTCCGCGTGGTACCCGTTGGTGCCGGTGTCCAGGGCGTTGCCGCTGCGGTCGATCTGTGTGTACGCGAAGCCGGCCTTATAGGCGTCGACCAGCTGCTGATCGGGCAGCGCGAGCTGGGTTATCCCCGCCAGCTGGCTGTTCCAGAACGCGCGCATGTGCGCGAAGTGCCCGTCGTAACCGCCGGCCGCCGCGAGTTGCGCCGCGGTCGGCCACGCGTACGTCCCGCCGAACCTGTCTTCCGCCACCACGTAGTCGTGGTCGACCGTCGCACCGGGGCTTACCTGGTCAGGCGCGCTGTTCAGCGGCACCAGGCCCGGCGACGGCTGCGGGTCGACTGTCAGCGTCTGGCTGGTCGGGTTGTGCACTTCCACGCGGCTGTAGATCAAGACGTACGGGTTGCCGCCGATCACCACGCGGTCGCCGAAGTTCGTGATGGAGACCTTCGCCCCGGCCGACGTGAAGCTGGTCACGAGCGCGGGCAGGTACCCGTCCGCGTTCGTCCAGGTCGTCGGCGAATCGTTGTAGACGCCGAACCCGTACGTTGTGTCGATGCCGTTGGGGACGTAGAAGCTGCCCCCGAGACAGGCCGTCGCCCCCTGGCCGTTACCGAGCCAGCCGATCGCCGATGCGTCTACTCCCGATGTGAAGTTCGGGCCGCCGCCGGCCGGGCACGGGTACGGCGCTCCCGAGCTCGCGTCGGCCGACGCCGACGCCGCCGCTGCCCCGGACGCCGCCAACGTCACTGTCAGCACCGCCGCGGCAGCCCGCCAAGACCGAACGATCCTTGGCGTCTTCGCCATCTTCGCCATCACCGAGCTGCCTCCCACGCCACGTCGCGTCGTTAAGCCGGATCAAACATTTCTCGACAAATTAGAGGATTTGGTAACGCTACGCGCGACACGCTCACTGGACAACCCCCAACAGGCCCGGACACTCCTGCGCGCGGCCGCCGCCGGGCGAGAGCAGTCACGCCCGGTGCATGCTCTGGCGTGGCTTATGAGCGGGCAGAGCCCGGAACCGGCGGGAGGGCAAGCTCATCGGCTGAATCGTCCCTGATCTCGTGCGCCCTGTGCGGGTATGAACGCACTGAGAACGGTCTCGCCCCAGCGCCGCCCGTGGAGGAATCCCAGGCGCGGGCCCTGCGTTAGCTTGATATTCAAGGGGGCTATGACTTGCTTGCGCTTAGGAACCGGAGCGCCGCCGTCCGCCCGGCGCAGGCACCGCCGTTCGAGGGCCACGGCCCAGACGGAGCCGAGCGCGCGACATTCGCCGCAGGATGCTTCTGGGGCGTCGAGGCGGCCTTCCGCCAGATCCACGGGGTGCTGCAGACGGCTGTCGGGTATACCGGCGGGCACGTCCCGGACCCGACCTACGAGCGGGTCTGCAGGCACCGCACCGGCCACGCCGAGGCGGTCGAGGTCTGGTTCGACCCCACCCAGGTCAGCTACGCGCAGCTGCTCCAGACGTTCTGGCGGATCCACAATCCGACCACCCGCAACCGCCAGGGCTTCGATTTCGGCAGCCAGTACCGCTCGGCGATCTTCTACCATGGCGCTGGCCAGCAAGAAGCCGCGATCGCATCACGCGACGCCGAGCAGCAATCGGTAAGGCGGCAGATCGTCACGCAGATCACTCCTGCGTCTGCATTTTACCGGGCCGAGGAGTACCACCAGCGTTACCTCGAGAAGCATGGCCGGACCAGCTGCGCGGTCACCATCCAGTAATACGGGCCTGCGGTGGCCGCATCCGCCCGGCCCTAGCCCGGGTTCTCATCATCCCGGAGCATCAGCACCCGCCAGCTGGAGGAGCGACAGAACAGCCGCTCGGGCGCGATACAGACAGGCGGTCGGCTGGCAAGGGCTTCCGCGCATAACGGCGGCAGTGTGCGCGTTGCTCTAGGCGAGCGCTGATCACGTAGTGCGACGAAGACCGTTCGGTCCTAGTGAGCCGATCGCCGACTTAGTGCGATTCGGGGTCGTTCTGCCCGCACAGCCACCACGTGCAGATCTGCCAGTTCTGGGTGTGAGCTGGCCGCAGGCGTCTCTCATCGCGACAATCCCAGCGAACCGACTGCATGTTCTGCCTGCCTATCGCGGGGTTTGGGATGCGGTCAGTGACGGGCCCACCCATTATGGATGCATGGACCGACGTCTTCGTATGGACCGAGGCCGGTGGGGGCGGGCTGTGGTCGAGGAGCTCATTCTGCCGGACCTGGCGAGGCTGCAGGCGGTCGCTGCCGATGAGTACTCTATCGTCCTGCGACTATGGCGGGCGGATCGTCAGGTCCGCTCGGCGAGGTTCGATGCGGATCGTGTCGGCTGGCTGCAGGAGCTGATCGATGGGCGCCTGCAACTGCAGCTGAACGGACAAAGCCGCAGGATCATATTCAATCTGCTGCGGTCGTTAAGCCAGGCGGAGCTGCGGGTTCTCGTCGGCGGTCCGGACCTGGATGGCCAGGCCATCAGTCAGGTCCTCATCGGGGCAACCCAGGCGATCGTCGAGTACGGCCAGTGGGGGTCAGCTGAGCGGGCACCAGGCCAGCCGATTCGGCTGACTGATGAGGAACGGGCGGCGCTGGCCGAGCCTATGCCAGAGATCCTGGCTCGGACCGTCGTCTTGGCCACCATGCGGCTCCAGGCCCAGATTGCGTACCGGTGGGCCGGCAAGGGAATGCGGCTACAGGTGGATCCGTCGGGTCGGCCGGTGCTGGACGGTGCGTCCTGGGTCTGGGAACCGGATCCCGAGCTCAGCGCGGCGATGGATGAGTATGACGCGCGGCGCCACGCCACGTCGTTGGCCACGCCGACTGGCCTGCCGGTGCGGGATCGCCAGGTATTTCAGGCAGGGGCATTTCCATGGCTTACCGTGGCCTTGTGCTCGGTGCCGGTCCGGGTGCGCTACCCGCGGCTGAACCGAGAGCATACGACTAACGGGTACATGACCGTCCCGGTTAACATCGCCGAACGGCTAGCTCATCTGACCGACTGGGACCGTGAGCTCACCGCCATGTTCGGGGTAAGCGCAGAGGCGCTCCGACGTGTGTGCCGAGCATTGACCAACGCCGTATTCAGCAATCTCGCACTTGACCAGTTGAATTTCTCCGATGTCGCCGATGACATCATGCCGCTGACCAGCGACCTGGCCGACGCGAATTGCCAGGCCCCGGAGTACTTGCATGAGGTGCTGGCCGAAGGCTCGCTGCGGGCGCCGAGGGAACTGTGGATCGAGACGCTCACCTCGCCCCGGTCCGAGGCGGACGAGCCACCCTCAACCGCCGAGGTCAGGGCATTCATCCGTGCGTTCACCAGCAACGTCGGCGGCCCTCAGCGGGAACTGCGGCCTCGGCTGTTCCACGAGCTTGAGAGGCGAACCCTGCTGCTCGATCTAAGCGCCGCCACCGAGTTCGTCGACCTGTGTTACCTCGCAGTGGTCCAGGGCAAGGACGTGCGCGGCCGGGCGTTCGAGAAGTATGCCCGACAGCTCATCACCGAGCGGCTCGGCCTGGTGCCGCCCTTCCCGTTCCCCCGGGGCTTAAGTTGGCCAAGCTCGGCCGCAAGGACGACGAGATCGACTTCTGTTTCCGGTGGGGGAACATCCTGGTAAACATCGACATGAAGGCAAGAACCCGCAGCCTGGACATCCACAGGGGTACACATAATCCGCTCCGCAACCGGGTCTCAGTCTTCGCGGAAGCCTTGCTGGGCCGGGTCGAGCCTCGCGGCCGGGTGCTCGCCGAACTGCTGCGTGAACGCGGCGAGCCGGTCGACGCCGTAGTGAGCCTGTTGTGCACTGCGGATGTCGAGTACATCCCGCCTGGTCAGAGCCTGCGCTACGGTGGCGTCCCCCGATTGCTCACCGCCGAGGAGATTGTCGACCTGGTTCGTGACGCCGACCGGTGGGCCCAAGTTGTCGCCGCTGCTCGGCTGGCCTCGTAATTGCCGTCCGGCCGCGAATGGACCGCTCCTTACGCCGAGGCCGCCGCTTTCGCCGAGCGAACCTGCCAGGCGTTCCTCGACCATGGCGACAGGGCGCAGCCGACCGCAGATTGCGATGCCAGAGCGTGACATGCGCGCAGGCAGCACTCAGCGTGCAATCATCCTCCCTGCCAACTCGGGCTACCCCGGGCGCGGCTCCTAACTGAGCCGCGGGCGACGCTCCAGCCCCCGGCATCGCGATCAGCCTCCACAGGCAGCAGTTCGATAACCGCCGTCTGAGATATTCAGGCAACCGGAGCTGCGCAGGTCAGCGCCCTGCCGCGAAAGTCGGCGTGGCCGGACCGAATCCCGGCCTGACCTGCGGGTTCTGTAGTTTCGGCCGCAGATCTACTCCGGTTAACTAAATATCCCAGACCGCCGTTATGCGTGGGCATCCGGCCAGTGGTGCTCATCGGCTCAGACGCTCCGATCAGGTTGTTCTGGAGGTCGCCTGATCTGCCAAGATGAGCAGGTCGCGGCTGGGGCGTGCGCACCGGGCTGGTGTGAGCCTGGCCCGGAAGGAGCAGTTGATGTCCGTCATGAACGTTTTGCGGAAAGGCCTGCCGAGTGCGACGCTCCCTGTCGTCGCCGGCCTGGCCGCGGTCGGCCTGGCGATCGCACCCGCCGCGCAGGCCGTGAGCGCGGCGCCCCTGCGGGCCGCCTCCGCTGGCCTCCACGTGACCGGGAAGGTCGACCTTGGCCGCCTCGGGCCTGGCTTCAGTTACGTGCTGAGCGAGGCCCCCGACGGCAACGTCTACTACTCGCAAGGCTCGGTCGTCTACCTGGTCAAGGGCGACCACGCCCCTGTCACGGCGCTGCGAGCGTCCGGACCGGTGCTCGCAGTCGCGGCGAGCTCGTCCGACCTCTTCGTCGACGCCGGCAACAAGGTCTCTGCCTACGCCCTGTCCAATGGCCACCGACTGCGCACGTGGACGCTGCCGGGCAGCGAGACGGTCACCTCGGCCGGGCTGTACACGGCGGGCACCACAGTCTGGGCGTTTACGGACTGGGCGACCGACCAGAGCGGCTTCGAGTACGCGAACGTCGACCGGTTCAGCCTGTCGTCCCCGACGGTCCACCGCGTCAGCGCTAACAACGCATACCCGGCCGACATGGCCGCCGATTCGGCGGGCCTGTACTACGAAGGGATCGCCGGCACCGGCGACTACCTCTTCCGGGCTCTGCGCTCCGGATCGCTGCGCAGGCACGCCGACGCGGACATCGACGCACCGCTGGCGCTGGCCGCTGGAAGCGTGTACTTGCTGGCTATTCACGACAACCAGGGTGGCAGCACCTACCTCGACGCCTTCCGGGGCTCGACGCTGGGTCCCGTGTTCTCGAAGCGGGTCTCCAACAGCGACACCGACATCGCGGGGACGGGTATCGGCCTGCTCCTGCTAGGCGCGGGGAAGGTCAGCCTGCTCGACACGGGCAACGGCCACGCCGGCTCAGTGCTCAGCGTGCCGGGCGCGGTCATCCTGGTGCCTGGCCCGTCCGCCGCCGTCGTCACGCTCAGCCACTCCACGACCTACCTGCTCCGCCTCGCCGGGTAGCGGCCGCGGGTCTCCAGCGAGACGGCAGGTGTCGTACTCGGCCGTCCGTGCCCCTGCAACCGCTGTGGTCCGGGTAACTGGTGGCAGCGGTCCTTACGAGCCCGCCTTCAGGTGGCGCAGACGACGACGTTGAGCCGGCGTGGCATGCGCGGCCACCCGGGCGCCGACGATCCGCCGCACGAGCTGCCGCCCTGACTGGCGCACACGGCCGAGGGCCTGAGCACTGGCCGGGCCAGCGGCGCCGGGGCTAGCTTCCGGCGATGACTGCCTTCAGCAGGCCGCGGGTCCTTTCCCTGTCCTCGCCACGAGCGAACTCAGCGGCGACGAAGTCGGTCACCCCGGCGTCCGCGAGCGCCAGGATCTGCGCCGCGACCGCGTCCTCGTCCCCGATGACCGCCACGTCGGCGGGGCCGGCCGCGCCTTCCCTGTCCAGCATCGCGCGGTAGGACGGCAGCTGTCCGTAGATGGCGAACTCCGCCGCCGCGCTCGCCCTGGCGGCGGCCGGGTCGCTAGTCACGCAGACCGGCAGGCTGCACACGACCCTTGGGCTGGGCCGGCCCGCGGCAGTGGCCGCGGCCGAGATCGCCGGGACCACGTAGTCGCGGACCGTGGCGGGCCCGGTCATCCACAGCACCGTGCCGTCGGTCTGCTCGCCGGCCAGGTTCAGCATCCGCGGTGCCATCGCGGCCAGCAGCACCGGCACCCGGCCCGCCCTGGGCGTGGACAGGCCGATGTGCGCGCTCAGCGTGCTGCCATCGACGCTGACCGCAGTGCCGTCCAGCAGCGGCAGCAGGACCGACAGGTATTCGCGCATGTACCGGGCAGGCCTGTCGAAGCTGTACCCGTACATGTCCTCGATGACGATCTTGTGCGACAGCCCGATGCCGAGTGTCAGCCGGCCGGGGCCGGCCGCCAGCGCCGCGGTCAGCGCCTGCTGCGCCAGCACCGCCGGATGCCGCGGGTAGGCGGGAACGACGGCCGTGCCGAGCTCGATGCCTGGCACCTGGCTGCCCGCTACCGCCAGCGAGGTCAGCGCGTCAAGCCCGAAGATGTTCGACATCCAGGCCGACGCGAACCCGTCGTCGGCCGCCCGGCGGAGCTGATCAGCCAGTTTGGCTAGTGCCTGGTCGCCGCCCGTCTCCGCGGCCAAGGTGCCGATCCGCATGCGCTGTCTCCGTCCGCCCGCCGCCAGCTCCGGTGCCGCCGGCCCGAGATCTGATCCTCCCGGCCGCATACCGCCATCCGCAAGCCGCTGTGATCTTCGGCGTCGGTGATCGCGGGCACACTCCGCCCGGGCGGGCTTGATCTGGATCTACTTCAAGGCGTCACAGCCACCAGGCTCGACCTCACGCCCTTCTGTAACCCTCACAATTGAAGATCGTTAGAGCACGAGAACCACGCGCATAGCTGGACAATATGCGTTCGCCTAAACACTCGGGCCCACCAACTCGACCGCGCAAATATTCGGCAGGGAGGATGTGGAATTACCTCGGGCGGGCAGGACGCTCCGGTGACGCTAGGTTACTGGGAAAGTGTCATCAGTCTCAAGAAGCTGCGACACTTGGTGCCCATGTCGGATCGGTTGGACCCACATCGGGCGATTACAAGAGCCTCCTTCGCATAGAGGGGGTCAGTAGCGCCCGTGCACTGGCTGGTTAGCCTGGCCGCCGCGTCGGCGCAGCCCTGCGACAACCCGGTGCCGGTTCCGGCTGGGGCGGCACGCTGGCGCGCGGAGAAGACCGCCTGTGTCTAGGCCGCCCGGGGGCGTTGCCGGGGTCCAGCACTCAGGTCGACATTATCGCCCTTAACGGGACAGCTCGTCATGGTTAGTGGTTGGCGCCGATTGCGGTGAAGAACATGGCCGTGAGCCGGTGCCGACGAGCGGTAGAACGCACGGTGGCTGAGAGACTGCTGGAGTGGTGTTTGTCGTTGATGACCTTGCGGCGTGGCTGGTCGGGCTGCTCGCTGATGCCGGCCGCAAGAAGCTGACCACGCTGGTGCTCGGCGGTGCGCAGGACCGTGCGCTGCAGCAGGCGGCTATCGCCGCTGTCCAGGACACCGCCGATGAGCTTAGCCCATCTGATAGTCAGCGGGCCGGGCAGATCGCGCTGGTGATCAGGGAAGTCTTCCGGGCGCCGGTGCCGGATGCGCCGCTGGCCGGGGTGGCCACGCTTGCGGAGGGGCTGCAGGCAGGGATCGCGGGCCAGCTGGCGGTCCTGGATGATGCTGGCCTGACCGGGACCCGGCAATCATCGGCTGAGGTGCTGGGAGTGCCGGGCGCCGTGCTGGCGGACCGGCTGACCGGTCACCTGGTGCGGGAGATCATGTTTCGCGGATCCCGCGGCGGGCCGCTGACGCCGCTGGCCGACCAGCTCAACCATGACCTGACCCACCTGCAAGGACAGCGGCTCGAAGGGATGCTCGCCCGGCTGGCCGACGAAGTCCGGGACGTACTGATCCGGCCGGCGGATGTGGTCTCACTTGCTGCTCCGCTGGGCCGCCGCGATCCGGATCGTCCGTTGCGCGGGCGGTCGGCCCTGCTCGATGAGCTCGCCGGAGCATGGGAGAGAGATTTTGATGCCGCCCGAATTCAGGTCCTGTACGGGCTGGGCGGATGCGGGAAGACCAGTATCGCGCTGGAGCTGGTGGCTCGCGTTCGGAAGCAGGCCGAGAGTGCCATCGAGACGTGGTGGGTTTCCGCCGCAGATTCCAGGCAGCTCCAGGCTGGGATGATCACACTCGCGTTCAGGGTCGGTGTGACCGATGAGCAGGTCCGGCATGGTGAGGCCGCTGATCTACTGTGGCAGCGGCTGGCTGCCCGTGCGGGCAACTGGTTGCTGGTGATCGACAATGCGGATGATCCCGCCGTTCTGGCAGCCGGATCTGCGCCCGTGAAGGATGGCAGCGGCTGGCTGCGCCCGCTGGATACTGGTCGCGGTCTGGTGGTAGTGACCAGCCGGGACGGCCGGAAGGCGACGTGGGGAACGTTGGGCCGGCTGCGCAGGGTCGAGGTGCTGGACGACGACGATGCCGCTCAGGTCCTAATTGACCATGCGGGCGCCAAGGCCGGAAGCCGCGAGGATGCCGCCGCACTGGCACACCGTCTCGGCGGCCTGCCACTCGCGCTCCGGCTCGCCGGCTCCTATCTTCATGAGTCGGTGAACAGGCCAGCCGCCTTCGCGGATCCCGCCATGGCGGGGACATTCGCCGGGTATCAGGCTCTCCTCGAGCGGGGCCAGGTCGACGTCGCCTTCCCGGTTCGCCGGGCAACAGATACCCGAGACGGACAGATCTCCGATGAAGACGCTCGGGAGCTAATAGGCCGGACGTGGGAGATCTCCCTCGACATGCTGATTCGCCACGGGATGGCAGAAGCGCGTCACCTGTTGCGGCTGCTGGCCTGCTTCGCAGACGCACCCATCCCTTATGAGCTGCTGCTCCGCCCCGGCCTGATGGCGAACTCGCTGCTGTTCACCGGCTTGACGGGCGCACGACTTTGGGAGTGCCTGCAGGCCCTGGAGGCGTTCGGCTTTATCGATCTCCTGCCCGCCGAGGACGGAGAGCTGGCCGTTTCGGTGCTTCGGCTCCATCCCCTGGTGCGGGACACCAGCCGATCGGCCTCCGGCATAGATGGCCAGGGGGACGCGTACATCGACCTTGCCGGAGCTCTCTCCCATGCCGCCTCTCCCCAAGGGGGCGAGCCGGAAAGTCCGTCTACATGGTCACTGTGGGAGGCACTGACCCCGCACGTTGCCTACCTCCTTGTCGAGGTCACCGATCATCCGGGTGCTGCTGAGGACGTGGCCAGTGCCGCGAATAGCGCTGCCCGATTCCTCGGTGCGCGGGGCCGCTATCAGGAAGCCGAACAGCTGTTCCGGCAGGTCCTGGCCGTGCGCGAGCGGGTGCTGGGCGACGCCCACCCGGACACACTGGCCACCCGGAACGAAGTCGCATGGATGCTCGGGAAGCAAGGCCGTTACGAGGAGGCGGAGGAGCACTACCGGAAGGTCCTGGCCGCGCGCGTGCGGGTGCTGGGCGACGCCCACCCGGACACACTGGCCACCCGGAGCGCGACCGCGTGGATGCTCGCGGAGCGGGGAAGGTTCGAGGAGGCCGAGGAGCAGTACCGGCAAGTCCTAGCCGTGCGCGAGCGGGTGCTGGGCGACGCCCACCCGGACACACTGGCCACCCGGAACGCAGTCGCGTGGATGCTCGAGGAGCGAAACCGTTACGACGAGGCCGAGTGCCTGTACCGGCAGGTCCTGGCCTCGCGCGTCCGGGTGCTGGGCGACGCCCACCCAGACACGCTGGTCACCCGGAACGCGGTCGCGCGGATGCTCGGAGAGCAAAGCCGTTACGAGGAAGCCGAGCGACTGTACCGGCAAGTCCTTGAGGTCAGCGAACGGATACGAGGCGAGACCCACCCGGACACGCTGGCCACCCGGTACGGAATCGGGCGGATGCTCGAGGAGCAGGGCCGCTATGAGGAATCCCAGCAGCTGTACCAGCAGGTTCTGGCCATACGCGAGCAGGTGTGCGGACCAGAGCACCCACACACCCTGATGACTAAATCCAGGCTTTTCCACCTACAGGCACTCCGAGGCAGGTACTCCGAGGCAGAGCATGGCCTGCGCGCAATCGCCGCGATCCAAGCTCGCGTGATTGGCGGTTCGCACCCGGCGACATTGCTGTCGCGGCACAGAATCGCCTGGATGACCTTCAAACAAGGCCGGTACGAGCAAGCCGAGTCAGAAGCCACCGCAGTGTTCTCCCAGCGCGCCCAGGTGCTGGGATCTCGGCATCCTCAGACTCTTCAGACCCAAGACCTTCTAATGGAGGTGCGCCGCCGCCTTGGGCACGGCCAGTCACGCTCGTCCGGAAACTAGTCCTCCCGGACGACAAACCACCGGCGAAATCCGCGCGCAACAGCCGTCGATTCGTAGCAGTAATGGCGCTAGCGCCATCAATCGCTCGGACTACCGGGCTTGCCTCTCGTGTGCTGTTGGCGCCTATGGCGTAAATAAACGTTCCGCCGTTTGGCAGGAACCTCCGGTTCGCCGACCATGGTCGCGGACACGGCGGGTCTGTAGCTTCTCATGTAAATATGCGACCGCATGCTTACTCTGGATATAAGATCACGTGAGCGATCTGGTGCCAGGCCTCCAAGACCGAGCAGGAGACGGCCAACCAGCTCGACGAGCTGCGGTGCCCCGGGGAGGGCGTCACGCTGGCCATCCTGTGTCGGTTCGCCGACTACAGCGCGCGGTGTGGTCGCTCAAGGAAGCGTGGACCGAGACGGCCGACGCGAGGATGGCAGAGCTGCTTGCGTCGTGTATGCGTGGATGGCCGCCGAGGAGTCCCGCCGCCGCTCGGGGCGGACCAGGGCCGGGCTCGAGCGCGAAGGCCTGCCGGTCGGTCGACAGGCCCGCGCGACCGATAAGCCGCGCAGACGGCAGTAGCTATGTTGCCCGTTGGGAACGGGAGCGAGCGAGCTACGACGAGGGGATGCATGCCGACGTGAGCGCCCACACCAGCCAGGCCGAAGGCTTCGGTTCGCCGATCAGGACCCTCAGGTAGAGGCCACGCATAGCTTTCGTTTCGCTCGCCTCAGTCGCTCGCCTGTCCGTTGGGCAGATGCCGCTGTTTCCTGCCATTCTGGGTGGCCAACGGCGAGTTCTAGGAGTTGTGGGCATGCGGCAAACAGTCAGATGGTGGGTGGCGGGACTGGTTGTAGTCGCGGCCTTCGGCGCGGCTACGTGGGGGTCGGGCGTGTTCGTTCTGCCCCGGGCGATGAAGTCCGAAGGGGATCGGTGGGTGGTGGCGGCAGGGCTGGGGGTTGCGGTAGCTGCTCTGGTGGCGCTGTGGGGGCAGTCTTGGGCTACGCGCGAGTCTGTGGCTGAGCCGGGCACTACGGCGGCGGGGAAGCGGTCGATCACCGCAGCCGGGGATATCAGCGGCATCGCTTCCACTGGAGACGATGCGACTAACACCCAGTTGAAGTGAGCAAGATTACCGGGCGGCGTAGGGGGCAGCCGCAGTCCCTACCGGAGACGGATCCTGCGGGCCGACAGATCCGCGCGGACCGGGATATCACTGGCATCGCCTCCTCCGGCGATCGGGCTGTGAACATCCAGAACCGGGCTGAGCAGATAACGGTGTTGCCGGCGGAGGTGTTCGCGCCGGTGACCGAGGTGGACGTGCCACCGGGGCTGGCGAACCTGCCGGAACGGCCGGGGCTGTTCGTGGGCCGGGCTGCTGAACTGGCCCGGCTGGATGCGGCCCTGGCCGGGCCGGGCGGGGTGGTCGTGCAGGCCGTGCACGGCCTGGGCGGCATCGGCAAGAGCACGCTGGCCACGCGCTGGGCCGCCAACAACGCCGCCCGCCACACCCTGACCTGGTGGATCACCGCCGACAGCCCAGCTGGAATTGACGCTGGCCTAGCCAGCCTGGCCAGAGGCCTGCAACCGGCCCTGGCCAACGTCCTGCCCGCCGAGGCGCTGCGAGACCGCGCTGCGCAATGGCTGGCGTCCCACCGAGGATGGCTGATGGTGCTGGACAACGTGAGCAACCCGGCGGAGATCGCGCCGCTGCTGGCGCAGGCTCCTACCGGCCGGTACCTGATCACCAGCCGACGCGCCACCGGCTGGCACAACCTCGCCGAGACGGTCAACCTCGACGTGCTTGACCCTGCCGAGGCTCTGGACCTGCTCACTCGGGTTCTCGCCCCAGCGGGACCGCGTGATTTGGATGGCGCGATGGAGCTGTGCACGGAGCTGGGATTCCTCCCGCTGGCCGTCGAGCAGGCCGCTGCCTACATCGCACAAGCTGGTATCACCCCGCGGAAGTACCTGGACCTGCTGGAGGATTACCCGGCCGATATTTACCGGGCCACCACTGAGGGCGGGGACACCGAGCGCACCATCACCCGGATCTGGCACGTTACTCTCGACCGGCTGGCCGATGAGCCGCTGGCCGGCCAGATCCTACGGATCCTGGCGTGGTACGCCCCCGACGCCATCCCCCGTACCCTCCTAGACGGCCTCGCCAACCCTCCGGCGCTGATCAGCGCGATCGGCCACCTGGCCGCCTACAGTATGCTCACCGCGACCCCCGAGGCCGTAACCGTACACAGGCTCGTCCAAGCCGTCGCGCGCACCCCTGAGCCAGACGACCGGCACCGCGACTGCGATGCCATCGACACCGCACGCCAACAGGCCGAAACCCAACTAGCCGCAGCACTTCCGGATGCCGATCCGGCTCATCGGCCGACATGGCGGACACTGCTCCCCCATATAAGCGCCCTGGCCAGCCGTGGCTCACCAGATACGGACACCGAGACCAGTGCCAGTCTCTTTGAGGGCGCAGGCGTCTTCGCTCTCGAACAGGGCCAGCTCACCCTAGCTGCCGAGTACTACCAGCGGGCACTCACCAGTCTGGAACGACTCTTGGGCAGCGACCATCCCCACACTCTGGTTGCCCGTCACGGCCTCGCCGTCATTTACCGCGAGGCGGGAGACCTGGGCCGGGCCATTCCCATGTTGGAGCAAAGCCTGGCCGACTACCAGCGAGTCCTAGGGGACGACCACCCCATGACCATGACCGCGCACAACATCCTCGCCACCGCTCACATGGAGGCGGGACACCTGAACCGGGCCATCCCCATGTTGGAGCAAAGCCTGACCGACCGCCAGCTACTCCGGGGGGACGACCACCCCGATGTCATGACCTCCCGCAACAACCTCGCCCGCGCCTACCAGGAAGCGAAGGACCCGGGCCGGGCGATTCCTTTGTTCGAGCAGTGTCTCGCCGAACTGGAACGAGTCCTGGGCAGCGACCATCCCCACACCCTCACCACCCGCAACAACATCGCCGCCGCCTACATGGATGCCAGAGACACGGACCGAGCCATCGCGATGCTCGAGAAGAACCTCGCCGATCAGCAACGGCTCCTCGGTAGCGACCACCCCGACACACTGACCTGCCGCAACGAACTCGCCCGCGCTTACAAGCAGGCTGGGGACCTGGACCGGGCTATCCCTATGTCGAAGCAGACTTTCGCCGACCGGCAGCGAGTCCTAGGGAACGACCACCCCGATGTCATGACCTCCCGCAATACCCTCGCCCGCGCCTACCAGGAAGCGAAGGACCTGGACCAGGCCATCTCCCTGTTCGAGCAGAACCTCGCCGAACTGGAACGAGTCCTGGGCAGCGACCATCCAAAGACCCTTGACGGGCGGCCTTCCTGGCCGGCGGGTGTGTCCACAAGCGTGGCGACATTGCGGCGCACTTTGTCGTTAGCCTCGGCGTGCCTGATGGCCCGCGTGAGCCCGGCATGCGTCATGGCCACCGTCCGTGTGGCGCGGGTGGCCGCCAGGTCTTTCAGCGCCGACCGGACGGTGGCCGCGGAGAGCTCACGCAGCGGCACTGCCCCGATGATGTCGATGAGCGGCTCCAGGACTTCCCGCTGGGTGCTGACTGTCTTCGGCGCCCGGCCAGCAAGACCATCGGCCAGCCAGTCCTTGATCGCCTGCGCCACGGTGTAGGCAGCGTT
>Ga0116218_1001328_pt1 | contig 15870 bp, 11 predicted proteins | sample Sb_taG_2_FD_88966 | JGI IMG/M metagenome (GOLD analysis project Ga0116218, IMG submission 88966) | Peat soil microbial communities from Weissenstadt, Germany - Sb_50d_5_LS metaG | ecosystem: Environmental > Terrestrial > Soil > Wetlands > Peat | place: Germany: Weissenstadt | collected 2010-09-21 | reverse complement strand
GTTGAGGTCTTTACCATCTTCTGGGGCTTTTTTTGGGAGAAAGAAAATAGTGATGTGATAAAAGGCGTTAACGATTTTTTTGACTATATTGTGACTAGCCCTTTAATTGATCTCTTGTGTGAGTATAGCGTCCCTGATCAGGTTATTGGCAAGGGAAGGCGTACAGGTACGGTCACGATAACCTCAACGGAACCTGGACAAATAGTAGCAGGAGGTAGCAGGGAGATTGACGATACTGAGATCCAACGAGCGCTTCAGGGATGGATCGATGATGGGACTATACCACAGCCCAACTTAAACACTCTTTACTTTGTCTACTTACCCCCCGGTGTCACGGCGGTTTTGAATGGTGAACGCTCCTGCACAAATTTCTGCGGCTATCATGAGGTGATCAACAACACAATCTTTTATGCCGTTGAGCCGTTCATGAATTGTAAAGGCTGTAATTTTGGACAGATAATTAATTCGCTTACCAAGGTAAGTAGCCATGAGTTATGCGAGGCAATTACGGATCCTGCTCTGGATGGGTGGCACGAGAATAGATATCCCAACAATGAGATTGGTGATATATGTAACCATGACGTGCAGCAACTTAATGGTTACACAATACAATCCGAATGGTCGAATAAGGCTAATGCCTGCCGTATAGAGCCGTGACGAGTATAAAAGTAGATTGGGCGATACAGGATTTTAGGTGATGACGTAGGGCTGAGTCGAACCGCGTTGTGTAAACAGCACTCCTAAGAGGCTTAGAGACTTTTGAACCTGTTGAAAATTTAAAGCCTGCCTCACTGGAGTGCTCGTTTGAGACCTGAACTTACTTATCTCATCTGATTGTTGCTATGACACTCATCTTAACCTGATGAACAAGAACATCCTACCCGTACTCGCACTCAACAGTATTCTATTATCTAGGAGAATTACGTTTTTTCAACACAGTAGTTAAAAACGTTAGAGAACGCGATGTTGAGTTTATTCAATACGTGATTGATTACACTTCTTGATAGCAACCCTGCCAACATGCAGAAATTCGGTCAGGGCTAGCAGAACGATTAGAGTCGTGATGAATCAAATCCCAGTATCCACTATAACAAATAATACTTCAAATTGACCATGAACATATCAAACAATCCAGTATACAAGCTACCTTTTATTTATTCTCTCTATTGCACGTAGGAAGTCTGGTTTATAAGTACGGATAGATTTTCCTGAACCTGGACAACAATGGAACAGAATTTATTATTATCCCAGAATTAATGAAGAATACAAATGCGTATAGCTTAAGAACTAAGGAGACATCGATAAATTGAATAATAATGTTGGGAAACTTCTACCTCTCGTCGTAAATCCAAATCCAATTAACTTTGGTAGTCTTCCGGAAGGTAGAAGCATTTCGATACCCGTTCTAATTAGTAACACAAATGACAAGCCAATAATTTGGACTGTTGATGGATATGAGACGCACTGGTTAATCCTTGAAGAAGCTATTGGCACTCTTCAACCAGGCGGCCAAAGGGAGATTAAAGTAAGTGTTAAAACAAGTTCTATGCAACCAGGAAGTTATACTGCCATACTCACTTTCACTTCGGATGTTAATGATGAATTTGTAAGTGTACAGGTGCCAGTTTTACTGACCATATCTAATGCTTATGATTAAGTTAGTTCAGATGAGCAGGTCTTTAGCTATTTCACCTCGAGTTGCGAGTCTGAATTTTGTCCGATACCCGATCATTAGCTAGACATTATCATTCGCTTTAGAATCTGTGACTCAAATCACACTTTTTCTGTGACAGCGTTCCTAACAATATTGCCAATAGCTCATTATACTCAGCTTGGATACCTATTACTTTTTTAATTATTTTGATAAACTCAATATATTATTGGAGGCACATTATGCAACTCACTCGTGCTCAGCACTTCTTTTTCTTTCTATCTAGCTTTTGTCTCATCATGCTACTCGCCGCTTGCGGCTCCGCAGCAAGTAATACCAGTACAACACCAACCACGACAGGGAATACACCCACAGGTACGGCTTCTGTAACTTCAGGGACGACACAACCAGGCAATGGAGTAACAACAGCTCCCGTTCCTCCCACATTGACCAGTTGTCCTACTAATGGTACTGCACGAGCTGCTATCATGCCATCGTTAGCATTGGGTAATCATCAGAATGCTGTTTACATCGTCAACGAATTTCAGGCTCAAACTCCTACCTTTGGCACATTGAAACGCATAGACGTCACAACAGGTACTAAAACCGAGATTATGAAGATAGCCGGTATCAGCATATCAGACGCACAGATTTCTGCGGATGGTCAGTGGATACTCTTCGTTTCGGTAACTGCAAATCAGGATAAACTACAGTTGGTTCGAATGGATGGGCAGGGATTGCAAACTCTCTATTGCGCTTCACCCGCTTCAAACGGCGCCAATCCAGCCTCTGCCTTGAACAATATAGAATGGTCTACTAATCAACAGCTCACTGCTTTCAATAGTTATACAGGAGCCGGGAGCTATCTTTACCTGTTGAACGTGCGGAACGGCACATTGCAAACAGAAATTTCTACATATTCCAGTGTCATCGATACTCCACTTACGTGGCTCGATAACACCCACCTCTATGTTAATGGTCCAGAAGTAGACGCACCTCCTCAGGCACTCTTTATACTTGATACCACTAAGGGCACACATCAGAATCCCATCAACCTGCAAAAGGTTTTCGACGCATCGAGTGTAGCAGGGCCAACCAATTTTTGCTGGAATGCTGACAGCAACTTTAATGGCACAAATATGTTTAGCAGCCAATGTACAACTACTCCTAATCCTAATGGACCAGGAATCGGATCTCAAATCGGCCCAAGTACAATCAGTATACAACCTGCTACTGGTGGCACGCCGCAAAAAATCTTTAGCAGTCAAACTATGGCAATAACAGCAGTACGCTCGATTAGCCAGAATACACTGTTACTACTAATCAACAATAACGGTTCGGGGACAAATGTAGATACCAGTCAGAACGGACTGTGGAAAGTCAATACCAGCGGGAGCGGACTGACTAGACTTACAACGAATGGAGCTGGCGTTTCGGGTGGACCTTCTTTTATGTGCCAATTCACTCAGTATCCATGGTCAAATGTCTCTCGAGATGGAAGTATGTTTGCGATTCAGCAAAATAGCGCTAATGGACAAACTCAATCGTTACTCTTTGGCTCACTGAGTGGAGGTACGACAACTACCTTCGCTTCAATCGAAGGTGGAACTCAGCTATCAATTGTTGGCTGGACAACAATGTGAACCTGGCTTTACCATATAACCTAATCCATGCTATGCTTAAAAAAGCCAAAGTATAATCGTGTATCCCTTTAAAAGTTTCATGGTTCGAGTAGAACATTTTTATCCGAAAGTGTAAAGCAGTGAGGTCAATGTATGCGACCTGAAGATATGGTGGGAATAGTATTAGGACATTACCGCATCTTACGGCAAATTGGATATGGTGGTATGTCAACCGTGTTCCTGGCAGAAGACATCAATTTAGGGCGTGACGTCGCGGTTAAAGTGTTCTGGCCAAGACCTGGAGAGACAAAAGATTTTTTACGTCGCTTTTCACGCGAGGCACGTGTCCTTGCACAACTCGACCATCCGAATATACTACCTGTGTACGATTATGGCGAACAAGATGGACAGGCCTACCTTGTTATGCCATATATGTCAGGTGGCTCACTGAAAGATATGTTAAAAGTACGCCAGGTGCTATCGCCTGCCGAAGCGATACACCTGGTTTCAGAAATGCTCAATGCGCTGCAATATGCTCATGAGCGCGGACTCATACACCGGGATATCAAGCCGGGTAATATGCTATTCAAGTCTGATGGCAAGTTAATGCTCTGTGATTTTGGCCTTGTTAAAGTTATTTCTCCTCAAACGAAAGGCAAATCACCTTTTGAAACGGCCAGCGAGAGCGGGCCAGCCATTACAGGCACCCCCGAATATATGCCACCCGAACAGATAAATGGGCAGCCTACATTTACAAGTGATATTTACTCGATTGGCATAGTATTGTACGAGATGCTGACAGGAGTAAAGCCGTTTACCTCCAATAGCGTCATGAGTGTGCTGATGAAGCAACTCAGCGAGCAACCACGTCCACCTAGCGAGATCAATCCTACTATTTCACCTCAACTGCAGGTAGCTGTAATGCGAGCAATCGACAAAGATCCCGCAAGGCGCTATCAGCGTCCAATCGACTTTTTACAGGCATTGAAGCAAACTGAAATCTCAGCTGCTGAGTTAGGAATTGTAACCTCTCTACCAACTATTCCAGCAAACTGGCAAGCTCCAATTGTAAAAGTCACTCCAGCCTCCCCATTTACACAACAAGCAATGTATAGTGCTGTTGAAGAAGCAAATATGGATACCGTAGCCAGTGATCCTTCAGCATATCCTCAAAGAACAGGCCAACCGATTTCACAACCTGGTACCCCAAATCAGATGGGCAATATGAACGCATCAACATCTATTACACCACCGGGCAGGTATCCGCAAGAGACTTTTCAGCCGATTTCACACCCGGGAGATATTCAAGGAGCATCTTTACCACCGCCTGCCCCGCGTTCACGTCTACCTGTCGTGATTCTCGCGATGCTGGTAGTACTGCTGGCTAGTTTGATATTTGCTCTGGTAGTTACTCCTCTCGGACATATTCTATTTGGTGGCTCAAACACTAATACGGGTAATAATCAGCCAGGTACAATGACCAACAATGGCACAATAACAGGCAATAAGGGGAGCAACATTACTGCTGTTACGAATACACAAGGCATGCCCGCAACATCAACTTCTTGCCCGGCAGCGGGGACTGCCCGAACATTTGTTTCTGCTCCACTCGTTTTGGGTCAGGATCCAACTATTGTATACATTGTCAATGAAGGCCCCTCCAGTGCTCCTACTTTCGGCACTATCAAGAGCTACGACACGATTACCAGCAATAAAGTTGAGATTAACAAAACAGCCAACACACGCATTGACGATGCACAGGTTTCAACTGATGGACAGTGGGTTTTATTTACCGCTCATGTAGCCGGCCAATCAGAACTACGTGTAGTTCGCATGGATGGCCAGGGACTACAAACCTTGTTTTGTGCGCCATCAGGCGCTCATATCTTTGGGGTGCAATGGTCGCTCAACCAAAAGCTTGTGGTCTTTGACGTTGGACAAGATGCTGGTGGTACAACCATTTTTCTACTGAACATGACAAATGGTTCGCTACAATCGGAACTGGTCTCAACTGCTCCAGGCCTTGCTTATCTTCCACGTACATGGCTTGATAATCAGCGGGTATTGTTGGTTGGTTTTACACAAAATGCCGGTGCTTCTCCACAGAATGTGTATCTACTCGACGCGACTAAAGGAGCGAACCAGCAAGCGGCAGATCTCCAGCAAGTTGTTACAATAGGTCAACCTTGCTGGGACTTTGATAGTAGCTTTGATAGCACCAAGTTGTTTGTCAGCCAGTGTACACCCGGCCAGCCTCAAGGATCCAGTTCCGTAGGGGTACAACCTGCCACAGGAGGAACGCTGAATACTTTCTTTACCAGTTCAACTCTTGCCATCAATGCCGTTCGCGTGATAGACACGAACAATACATTGTTGGCAACAGCAAACAATACTGGACAAGGAGTGAGTGGTAATACAAGTAATGATGGAGTATATACAGTCAAAACGGATGGTTCCAATGCATTTCTACTGACCTCCAACAATTCAGGCGAGATAAGTAACTTGAACTTATTTTCACAATACTTCTGGTCAAATGTGTCACGCGATAGCAAATTGTACGCGATAGAGATGTCAAGTAACACCACAAACAGGTATACATTGATGTTTGGCTCATTAAATGGCGGTAAACCAACTACATTTGCGGATATCAATGGGACTGTACTGGAGATCGCAGGTTGGACCAAAATGTAAATTGATATAGTAATGAGGGAGGTATCATGAAGATTGAACACTTAGTTCTTGGAGGAGAGCGTGCTCTCTCCGTGGAAGGAAAGACATTTTCCGTAATTGAACCTGGAACAGGGCAACCATTCGCCGAGTTAGCAGAAGCGGGGATTCAAGATGTTGAGCGAGCAGTGCAGGTAGCAAAAGGGGCATTAGAGGAAGGCTCGTGGCCTCGATTAAGCGCGACAGAGCGAGGACGAATATTACTTCGAGCCTCGACTTTGGTGAGGGAGAGGTTAGAAGATATTGCAGTCGTTGAAGCACGCAATGCGGGCAAGCCTATACGAGACGCACGGGGCGAAATCGGACTCGTTGCCAACGTGCTCGAATATTGGGGTGGAGCAGCAAACAAGATTTTCGGTGAGACTATCCCGGTACAAGATGCTGGGATGGAATTGACTCTTCGCGAACCTGTTGGTGTTTGCGCCTTAATTCTCCCGTGGAACTTTCCTCTCGTAATTGCATCCTGGAAAATTGGGCCAGCACTGGCTTGTGGTAATACTATTGTTGTAAAACCTGCTCAGCTTACACCTCTCTCAGTGCTTATACTTGCGGATATTTTGATGGAGGCTGGACTTCCCCCTGGCGTGATTTCCGTTCTTCCCGGACCTGGTTCTGCCGTTGGCAATGCATTGGTAACTCACCCCCTGGTGTCAAAAGTATCGTTTACTGGTTCAACAGAGGTTGGTTCTCAGATCATGCGTCTATGTGCAGACAATATTACACGTGTATCTCTTGAGCTTGGTGGTAAAGCTGCGAATGTTGTGTTCGAAGATGCAGATCTGGATCGCTGCATCGAATCCTCCGTATTCTCCGTTTTTGGCAATTGTGGGCAGGACTGCTGTGCGAGATCTCGCATCCTCGTGCAACGCTCAATCTATGATGAATTTGTTGAGCGTTTTGCCAGACGCACAGCTTCGCTCGAAATTGGTCAGCCTCTTGACGAAAAAACCGAAGTAGGCCCACTCATTTCCGCGAGTCAACGCAAACGGTCACTTGACTACATCGCTATCGGAAGACAAGAAGGTGCGGAAGTGGTCAGTGGAAACCACGTTATTGATTCAGATATTTCGGGTGAGGGCTATTTCATGCAACCTGCAATACTCACGAATGTTAGCAACAATATGCGAGTTGCCCAGGAAGAGATTTTCGGACCAGTTGTCTGTATTATTCCATTCGAAAGCGAGCTAGAAGCGGTCCGGCAAGCTAATGATACACCGTATGGACTCGCTGGTTCGATTTGGACACGTGATCTTGGCCGCGCTATTCGCGTAGCGAAGGGCATACGCGCTGGCGTGCTCTCCGTTAATTCCAGTCATAGCGTGCATACCGAGGCGCCCTTTGGAGGATACAAAAAGAGTGGCATTGGCCGCGAGATGGGCATGCATGCAGTTCAGCTTTATACTGAAGTGAAGAGCGTGTTCTTCTCTCAGGAGTAGAGATAGATGTTGAGGCGCAAGGCATTGCCTTTGACTCCAACGTATTCGTAGAGGAGTCCCATAATGGCTGGCCAGAACGTGGCAGGTATGGAAAGTACCCGCTTGTCATCCTTCGCTCACGCTCAGGATGACATAGGACGCCGATTCATCTTGTTAGAGTCAATAATAATTCATCGCACACAAACATAATCATATAAACAGTCTATGATATACTGACGTTCACATCATCCACAAAGAAAGAAGATGTTACCCAACTGGAAGAAGTAGTGGCACCAAAGACAAGCGTCACCGTCTGACCAGCATATTGTGTCAATAAGCTAGTTGCATTGAAATTCACCTGTTGCCAGTTTCCTTTAGCATCCGCATTACAGGCAGCCTGTATCTTGCCAATAGTGTTAGTATTTGCATTCAATAAAACTACAGTAAACTTATCCACGCATTTATGGGTGATATGGCTGGTTTCACCAAACCACCAGTAACTTATCGCAATACTGGATACATTGCCTGGTACAACAAAACCCTGACTTATGCGATCGCTACAACTGATATAGCCGCAGAGATACGCACTGTAACTGCCTGAATGGGGATTCACCGTATCAACAATCTCATAGCCACTAGCTGAGCTTTCTTTCCATGGAGCACTACCCTGTTCGAAGCCGCCATTCTGAATTCATGAACTGGTGGGACTGGGTGGCGTAGGAGTAGTTGTGCTTGTAGGTCCTGGTCCGGGCGTGCTTACGCTTGTCGGGCTTGGGCTGGGCTGAGTTGTCGGACTTGGAACAGGTGTTGAGGTGGCTGTTGGACTCGGACTGGGTGTTGGTGTTGGAGGAGGAGTTGTACCTCCTCCAGCAACATCTCGCGCGATATTATAAATATCTGGAGATCCCCAGCCACTAGCCTCGTCATATCCAGTAGTTGCGGGATAATAGAGATTCGTTCCGCTGCTCACGTCATGGAAAGGCGAAAATTGCTGAGCGGCATTTTCCAAACCATAAAGTACTGGATTAGCAAAGCCAATGCGTGATTTCTGCTGATTTTGCAGATATTGATTGATGAGAGCTGTACTTCCTGCCCACAGAGGTGCTGCTGCGCTGGTACCACCGACGGTTATCCAGCCGCTTGAAGAGCACCCTGATGCGGCAACAGTACAGTATACAGAATATCCTGTCGCAGGATCAGCATCGGCTGTGACATCTGGTACTTCACGATTTCCATTGCTGTACTGGTTCTGCACACCTGGGCCAGTTTGCCAGGTCGGCTCCTTAAAGTAGCTGCTAATACCACCACCTCCACCGGCACCCTCTGGACTGCGTTGTGTGTCGCTGGGATTGCTCCACACTGATTCGCTTCCATAGGCCCCATTATTCAACTGTAAGTTGGTGCCACCTACACCTGCGATATTTGGATCACTCGCTGGCGAATCTACAGCGAGGTTAGTATCATTGCAGTCATAGGCACCAGAATCACCTGACGCTGCATACATAGCAATACCCTCGGCTGAACCCTGGCTGAGGATGTTATCCAACGTTTGCAGTTCGGCATTCCCACTCTGCGACTCGCATTCACCCCAACTGATTGTAGCAATCTGAGCCTTTTTATCGGTGACGATTTGATTGTACGTATCGTTAACACCTTGCGTTGTGTTAGGACCTTGATAGACAATCTGAGCTGCCTTGGGCGCCATAGCAGCTACTACCTCAATATCTAGCTCAACTTCAATGGCCCCTGCACCGGCGGAACCGTCGAATCCATCAACCAGGACATTGCTAATGCTTGGATTACCAAGATTATATGTCTGGAAATACTGCGTCACATCGCTGCTCTGGTAGCCATCCAACTCGAAGACAGCAACGGTCTGATTGTTGCCCTGCACGCCCGATTGCAGTAACGGTGTAGCGTCATAAGCGCCGTTCAAGTCCGTAGGAGTATACCCTCCACCCGGACCAGCATGTGGCTTATTACTGTACTTCGGCTGGAGATGATAGAGCGGGTGCATATGCACACTGTTATCAAGACCACCAATCGAAGTAATAATTGAGACAAGTGGACCTGGTATTGAGGGTGGATTAGCATTCGCGTAGAACTGGTTCGCCCCCAACTTGTAGTTATTGATTGATACCTTGAAAGTAGCCTCTGCTTGAGCGACGGTGGCGCTGGCATCAATTAACAAGTGATTGCTCGAAATATGGGTGATGCTCAATCCTTGTTGTTGCAAATAGTCGATAACTTGTTGTTGCTGCTCAACAGTTGGGCCAAATTCGTCGACAAACTGCTGCGGAGAGAGAAAGTGATGATAGCTTGGAGAATGAGGGGTATACATTTCTCTAAGCAGTGTTTGTAACTCTTGTTGATGTCGCAGTTGCAGTCCAATCGAGAGATTGAGTTGCTGCTGCGCGTTCGCTTCGCCCACCATATGAGCAAGGCTGACAAGTGGAACCATTTGATTAGTGAGAACATAAGGGGAATTTTGCTTGGCTTTGGCAATGAAAGTAAAACTGAGAACACTAATGCTAACAATAATAAATGCTACAAAAGTGATTCCGAGCTTGCCTACAAGAGTGCGCTTCATATAGCTCTCCACCTCTAACAATATACTAGACGATTAGCTATCCACTCATAGCTGGGAGTGCAGAGGGTGTCCTTCGCTTCAACCTCATTCTGCGGCCCGCACATAGAATTAAGAGTGGATGTCAGTAGAAGATAGCTTGACATACAATGATAAACGTTGATTTAGATGAGGTTGGGGGATACATGAATTGAGAAGGCTTATGTTTGTAAAATGCACTGTCAGGAATATAATGGATAAGATCATTGTTTCTAACCAGGGAGTTCTTTTGTCACGTTTGCTAAATTGAAACATTTTGTGACGTAGTAACGTGTATAGAAACGTATTCAAAGCTTTTCAATTAGAGAAAATACATTCATCGTGAGTGCTTTATTTGTAATTGTGATGAATTCCACCTATAATCAATACGGCAACACGAATATTTTCTTCATACATAAGGAGAACCAGCGGCATGGCAAAAATTGCCTTTCAAGCCATAACCAAGCAGTTTGCCGGCTCTAGTAAACCTGCCGTCGATGCAGTTACTTTCGAGGTTACCGAAGGCACTACCTGTATGCTTGTTGGTACTTCTGGTTCTGGCAAGACAACTCTTTTACGCATGGTTAATCGCTTGATAGAACCTACTTCAGGCCAAATAATCATCGATGGTAGAAACATACTCGAGGAAAATCCGATTTTGCTACGCCGCCGCATTGGTTATGTGATTCAACAGGTTGGACTTTTCCCGCATATGAACATCGCTGAGAATATTCGCGTCACCGCGGAGATTGCTGGAGGATGGTCAAAAGAGCATCTTGCGAAGCGTGTGGACGAATTGCTTGAATTAGTTGGCTTGCCACCAGCAGAATATCGCAAGCGTTTTCCACGCCAACTCTCTGGTGGTCAGCAACAGCGTGTGGGATTGGCACGCGCACTCGCCACCGACCCCGCAATTTTGTTAATGGATGAACCCTTTGGGGCACTTGATGCTATCACCAGAGCCAGAATGCAAGACGAGCTATTACGGATTCAACGTAATGTCCGCAAAACAATCCTCTTTGTCTCCCACGACATCGAGGAGGCTTTCAAGCTAGGTGATATGATTGCTGTCATGCATGATGGCCAATTAATGCAACTTGGCACGCCTGTAGAACTCCTCGCGCAGCCAAGCAATGAATATGTACGTAAACTGGTTGGAGCGGATAATATTTTACGTCAGCTTCAGTATCTACCTGTTACTGATGCTTTAGATGGAAAACCAGAGGCAGTATCTTCGGCACATTGGGGAGATTTACCGACAAGTTCTTCTGATGCCACATTACTCGAAGCCATGTTAAAACTCCTCGAAACCAATGCCCCCGCCCTTGCAGTACAAAACACAGACACACAAGAATCTCTCGGATATATTACCCTCGCAAGTATCAATCACGAAATAACGAAGACACGAAGTAACGTTCCAAAACCAGAAGAGACTAGAATATAAGTTGCCGTATGATGAATTCATACAACGGGGATTTTTATGCAATATATACTACAGCCTTACAATTATGATCTGAGCGATCCAGGCAGTATTCCTAACCTGTTCTTACAAACCCTTGAGTTAGTTGTTACTGTCATGTTAATTTCGATCATCTTAGCTATTCCAATAGGGTTATTGGTAGCTCGCTATAAACGATTCTACCTCCCGATTATCACGGTTTCAGCTTTGTTATATACCATCCCTAGCATTGCGGCATTTGTTTTGCTCATCCCTATTACCGGATTTTCCCCTGCAACAGCTATTATACCGCTGGTTCTTTATAACATGCTTGTATTGATCCGTAACACCGCAGCAGCCGTAACAGGTATTGATCCACTGTTCATTGAAGTAGGCCGGGCAATGGGGATGAAACGTCGTCAGGTGCTGTTTCGCGTTACTTTTCCTTTAGCGCTACCTGTCATTGTCGCAGGTATCCGTATTGCGACGGTAACAACGATCGGCATATCGTCTTTAGCTGCACTTGTGGGACAGGGGGGATTAGGAGAGCTGATTTTTCAGAATATCGTGAGTGGTGATTACAATGCAGTCGTAGCTGGAGCTATATTAATAGCTTTCTTCGCTATTGCGGCCGATCTTTTGCTGTTGGTTTTACAAACAGTACTTAATCGCGGTCGTGGCACACTGTCAATTGCGTAGAAAGGAGAGTCTGGATTAGATGCAATATATCAACTTTATTCTGGACCCTAGTAATGACTTCCTGAGCCATACCATCGATTATCTTAAGGTCTGTGGCTTTTCAATTCTTGTTGCAATAGTTATTGGAGTTACACTGGGTGCATTAGTCTCACGCAATGCATTCCTATCCTTTCTTGCACTAAACGCGAGTGGCTTGTTGCGAGCCATCCCTATCATAGCAGTGCTCATTTTGTTTGTCCCTTTTTTTGGCATCGGCTTACTACCCGCAGTAATCGCCTTGATAGTGATAGGCATCCCGCCTATCTTGCTCAACACCTATACGGGAATTCGCGGAATCGATCCGGCTATGATTGAGTCAGCTAAGGGTATGGGAATGACGACTTTGCAGATTGCCACTCGCATTCAAGCGCCTCTCGTCACTCCGCTTGTTGCGGCAGGCATTCGTACTTCGGCGGTGCAGATTATCGCGACCGCAACTCTGGCCGCGTTCATCGGTGCTGGGGGCTATGGAGACTACATTGTTGATGGTTTTAATGTCTTTAATTATACGGAACTCATCGTTGGAGCTGTCTCCGTAGCTCTTCTGGCAATGTTCGTAGAAGTGTTTATGAGTTGGCTACAGCGTGTCCTGACTCCTGAAGGCCTTAAAGTGCAGGAGCAAGCAGCAATAGCCGATGCATAGCCTTGCAATTCGTCTGGCCAACGCCGCTTTGTCGCGGCTACGCTTCGCGTCAGGCAGGGTGCAAGGCGATATATATTCTCGTGCAGTCTCGTGCCTGCACATATTTCATTGGTTCGTCAAAAGTTTTAGGAGGTTAACATGACTTTTCACAAGCATTCATTGGGAGCAAAGTTTTTATTACTGTTCGCTCTCATCCCCATGCTCATTTTATCAGCATGTGGTGGCTCGACTGGTAGTACTACGAATAGCAGTGGCACATCTACGCCGACAAAGGTGCCGATAACGGTTGGGAGCAAACTCGATCCCGAGGCCCAGCTACTTGGAGAGATGTATGTCTTACTGCTTCAGAAGGCAGGCTATACTGTTAACTCAAAATTAGCTCTTGGACAGACCCCTGTCGTGTTTGGCGCACTCAAGAGCGGAGCTATTGATCTCTATCCAGAGTTTACTGGGACTGGGTTGAATATACTAGGCATTAAATCAACGTACAATCCAGGTCAGGATTACCTGGCTGTCAAGAACGGCTTCGAGCAGCAGTATCATATTACGTGGCTCGATGAAGCGCCTTTGAACGATGGCTACGCCCTATGTACTTCAAAGGCAGAATCCCAGAAATTGGGAGTTACAACACTTTCGCAATTGGCTCCTAAAGTACCCCAGTTGACGCTGGCAACACAGAGTGATGGGGTTACCTTCTTCGATAATTTAGAGTCAATTTATGGATTTAAAACAGCCAGTTTCAAATCAGTCGAGAAGGTTGACTATTCAATCGGTTTCACCGCCGTGAAGAATGGCCAAGCAGATGTTACCGAGTGCTACACGACTGATGGATCGGTCATAACGCAGGGCTTCATCTTCCTGAATGATGATAAGCATGGGTTTACAGAATTCCACCCTGCCCCTATTGTACGTGACTCTGTGCTTCAAAGCGATCCAGGGATTGCTACTGCCCTCAATCCGTTGGCACAATATCTGACAACCGATGTGAGCATTGCCTTACAGCAGCAGGTAGCAACGAAAAAAGCCAGCGGAATATCTAGCAGCGAAGCAGTCAAAGAAGTTGCAACGTCATTCTTACAGAGTAAGGGATTGCTCTAGTTTGAAATGAACCTGGCATTTGCAAGAAAATCCGCTATATGTCGTCAATAACTGAAGGCCTTGTTGGCGTGTAGTTGTAGTCGCGTTTGTTAATAACAAAGGAGCGGGGACCAAACCTCGCTCCTACTATATACATAACAAGAAAAATTTCTCAGTTTGATGCTGTTCCAACTAGCGCCTTCTCCATAGAATGTGCATCGTGACCGCGCAGGTGTTCACGGATAGCCAGAGCCGCCGCTGCGCCTTCACCTGCCGCACTGACCAACTGCTTCGTGCTTCCTGAGCGCACATCACCAGCGGCGAAAATACCCTCGGTACTGGTCTGATAGTCAATACCCGTCATTATGAAACCCTGTGCATCCAGTTTAGCAATATCTTTGAAAGGTTTGCTGTTCGGGGTCAGGCCAATAAAGACGAAAACGCCTGGAACATGCAACTCGCTGACCTCTCCAGTTTCTCTGTTCTTGTAGACGACAGTATCCATATGATTATCTTTGCCCTTGAACTCAATGACCTCTGTATTGAAAAGTACTTCCATTTCCGCAGAATTGAGCGCTTTATCAACAGCTATCTTGTTAGCAGTTAGTTCTGAACCGCGCGCCAGAATCGTGACCTTGGGGCAAAAACGTGTCAAGAAAGCGGCCTCTTCAACCGCGCTATTCCCGCCGCCAATGACGGCTACTTCACGCCCTTTGTAAAAAGGGCCATCGCAAGTTGCGCAGAAATGCACGCCCGCGCCAATGTAATCGTCCTCTCCTGGAACCTTTAGACGCCTGTAGGTCGAACCAGTTGCAATCAAAACTGCATTACTGCGGTATCTATGCCCTGCTTCAGTTTCTACAAAGTGCGCATCATCATCATTGCCAACAGCTACCACATTCTGTGCTGAAAGCATTTCGACTCCATAGCGCTTCGACTGTTCGATGACTCGCTCGGCAAAGTCAGCGCCTGTCACTCCCTCCGGGAAGCCGGGATAATTATCGAGACGCTCGGTAATACCAGCCTGTCCCCCAAGACCGCTCCGTTCGATAACCAGAACGTCATAGCCATCACGCGCCCCATAAATTGCCGTCGTTAGAGCTGTTGGTCCGCCTCCAACGATAATGAGATCATAAAACTCACACTTAGCTTTTGTTTCAAGGCCTAATTTCGTAGCCAGTTCTGCATTTGATGGCTCAATTAGGGTTGAACCATCTTCAAATACGATAGTCGGGATTGTCAAACCTCCATTTTGTAGCTTTTGTACAAAAGTCTGACCTTCCATATCCTCTTCGATGTTGATAAAATCGTAGTGGACGCGCTGTTCTCCCAGAAATTTCTTGCTGCGTTTGCAGTCACTACACCAGTTGGTACCATAGAGTTTGATATTAGTATGAGACAAAGTATTTGTTTCCTTTCATAGATATTGAGTGCAATGCAATATACACGCATCGCTCGTTACAATGCTACCTGATGCTGCCCTTGCATTTCACGGATATAGTATCACCAAGATATCGGAATGTTACAATAAAAATATGACACATCGCAAAACATTAACAGAAACTGAGATAATATTCACCAATACACAACGAGTAGCACGGCTGGCTACAGCTGATCTTGATGGACATCCACATATCGTGCCTGTCTGTTATGCGTTTGATGGTACACATTTTTACATACCACTCGATGAAAAACCGAAGAAGGTTCATGAAAGCAGATTGCGACGCGTACGCAACATTGAAGCACGTCACGAGGCCTCCCTACTGATCGACCAGTATGATGACGACTGGTCACGACTGGGTTACGTGCTTGTGCATGGACATGCTGCATTGCTCCAACCGGAAGATTCTCTACACGCACTGGCGCTTGTTTTGTTGCGCGAGCGTTACATTCAATACAGAAGCATGGAGTTGGAAAAACATTCAGTGATCATCATTACACCGGATAGTGTGAC
>Ga0116218_1001325_pt1 | contig 15886 bp, 19 predicted proteins | sample Sb_taG_2_FD_88966 | JGI IMG/M metagenome (GOLD analysis project Ga0116218, IMG submission 88966) | Peat soil microbial communities from Weissenstadt, Germany - Sb_50d_5_LS metaG | ecosystem: Environmental > Terrestrial > Soil > Wetlands > Peat | place: Germany: Weissenstadt | collected 2010-09-21 | reverse complement strand
TTGTGAAGAATGTCACAGGAAGATACACCAGGGGAGCTATGATGGTCTCAAACTCTCATCCCTGGCGTATCTCCCAAGATGATTGCTGCGAAAGACCAAGCAGAGGAACCTGGAGAGCCTGGTGCGCGGAAACGTGCATGCCAGGTTCGGAGGGGGGCGGCTGGAAACGTGCTCGGAAGAGTAACGCGCTGACCGCCTACCCTACGCCGGAGCGCGTCTGCCCAAAAGTCCGAGCGAAGCCACACAAGAGCTGCTGTTCCTCTCGCGTGAGAGCGAAGGTAGAAGCGTGGAAGCGCCGCCCAGAACCCCCCGTGCTTCAGCCGGGGGAGTCTTCAGATTCCATCACCGGCATCTTCGATTGTCCGGATCATCATAAATAGGCTGTGACTCAAACGTGAGAGAAATCTAATTCTGCGAGATGCAATTGTGAGAGTAGAGTTCTATGCTTATATTAACGAAAGATGATGGAAATAACAGATTGCAGCGACATTTCTATCTCACCGCATAAGACCATCACCAAGAATACTGAAAGGTAGAACTGCTATGTTTAAGCAAATTCTGGTCCCATTGGATGGTTCTAGTCGTGCGGAGCAGGCCCTCCCAGTAGCAGCGCGGCTAGCGCGTGCATCGAGTGGCTCAATCGTATTGATGCAAGTTGCTAATTTCCCTATAGACTATGGAGGAGGGTATACTCAAGCGCCACTTTTAACAGAGCAAGTGATAGAGACTGAACTTGACAATGTTGACAATTATCTGAAAAAAGTTGCAACATCCGAGGCCCTTGCAGGAATTAGCATAAAAACAGAAGCTATGTTTGGGCAGCCATTACAGGATATTCTTTCCGTGGTAGAGTCGAGACGAGTGGACCTTATTGTCATTTGCAGTCATGGCAGAACCGGCTTGCAACGCTGGGCATTAGGAAGTGTAGCGCAAGCACTAGCGCATCAAAGCCCTGTGCCAATACTGGTACTGCGCGAAGGTGGGCAAGTACTGGCCATTTCGAGTGAAGCAATAACTCACCCCGTCTGCGCATTAGTGGCATTAGATGGGTCGCCATTCGCTGAGACGGCATTGATACCAGCTGGCAACCTCGTCGCGGCTCTTGCTGCTCCAAACGAAGGAGTCTTGCATTTGGCGCATGTTATCACACGCGTCGGCGATGAAACACAGCAAGCTGCAAAAACGTATATAGCTGGTGTGACAGAGCAATTGCAACAGAGGTTGAAAAATCTTAATCTCACAATTACATGGTCGCTCTTACGTGATAGAGATGTTGCCGGATCCATTGTCGATATGGCCGAACATGCTGCAGGCAAGGCAACAACCGACCAGGTCTATGGATGCGATCTTATCGCGATGTCAACACACGGTCGCGGCGGTTTAGAACGTTTGATGATGGGAAGTGTAACCGAACGGGTACTGCATTCCACAAAGCTGCCGATGCTTATAGTGCGTCCTCAACGTACGGCTGCATATGGCAGCTAAATGGGATAACGGTCCAGGTTGATATTGTCTATTCACCTGGACCGGCAGCTCTTTGTTTCTTAAGTATGGCAGCGCGGCGTTTTGCTTCGAGTCGGCGTTCGCGGCTTGCTGCAGTGGGTCGAGTTGGCTTACGGGGAGGTGAGATATGCTGCATTTCTTCCAAACGAGTTGCCATGCGCTCAAAAGCCATCTCGCGGTTGGCATGCTGAGATCGGCGTTCAGTGGCTGTCACACTGATTCCGCTTGGGCGATGTGTCAATCGCACACCTGTCTCGACTTTATTGCGATGCTGTCCTCCTGGACCACTGGCGATGAAAAACTCCTGATCACAATCTCGTTCCAGGGAGTCACGGTCGGTTGGATAAAGTTCGGGCAAAATATATTCCTGTGTCTCTCTGCAGCCAAAGTTGCCTATCAACATGGCTTTTAGCCTCGTAAAATGCCAGGATTGTCGGAAACAAAGTATATTATACAATCTCAATTGAGAGAAGTGGTAACGCATGTTCACGGCTGAGCGGCGAGGCTATCTTGGTGATATTGATTAAGATCAGAATAATTTCTGTTCGGAGGTAGGAAAACATGGGAGTTAGTTCAGCTATACCATTCGAGATCCCTTGTATACAGGTAAGAGTTCGGCAATAGCAATAACGGAATGAACACTACCCTATTTCCTTTACTAAAGGTAAGGCCTGCTGGATGAAATTTGCTGCCAATTCATATGTAAAGAGGCTTGTATTGATGAGAAGATGGTAAAGATTTGGCTGATGTTGGTTGCCACCGTAGTAACGGCCAAGGTAGGCATTGTGTTCATAATCGCGGCGCTCTATCATCTCCTTAGCTTTATTTCGATTTACATGATAATGATTCATAACCTGCTCGATGCGAAAGTCAAGCGGTGCGAAAATGTAGATATGCAAAGTGCGTGCTGCTCCATGTAACAGAAATTGTGAGCCACGTCCTATAATCACTGCGTCTCCCTCGGTTGCCAGTTCTAAGAGCACGCGTTGAGTTAAGCGCAAATATGCAAGTTCTTGAGCTTGGGTTGGTAAATCGGTTGGTTTAAACAGGTTATTGTAATGTAGATTGAAAGGGCTGCTCGATCGTAACGCTTCGAGAATATGCCCAACCTCACCTACTATTTGTTCGTCCTGGCGGGCAGCTTGCTCTTCATTTATGCCCAATCGCTTTGCTACTTCTCCAATAATTGCCTGATCAACATAGAGCAGCCCGCTCTCCTCGGCTACAATTCGACCAATCTCTGCTCCTCCACTACCGAATTGTCGGGAGATTGTCACTACAACTTTATTTTCAGGAGGTATCCCAGGCGGTAAAGGATCATTATTCCATGTCGTTTCGGGGAGTAGTTTCGTTACTGCGCGTTGTTTTTTCCCCTGCTGGGGATTTTGGCCCCGTCCACGGAATAAATATGACATCTCGATCCTCATTTTGTAAGTCGATGATTTCAAGTGGTCTCATCGTACAACGCAGTAGAGTAGAGATGCAAGGACGATGAATTGACAAGAGACTAAGCAGGACGTATTCTCTTTGTAAGGCAACACTTTCCAAATATCTTTCTGGTAAGAGGTTTTAGCGAGCAGTATGGATAACATGTGTATCGACTCTTTCCACCTGTTTTGCTTGAGATCGGTTAGTGTACCAGGCTTATGAATGTTGGGGGCTTCTATGCAAACAAGCGCACTGAATCTGCATCAACTCGCTACCTTTCAAGTCGTCGCAAAACATTGTAGTTTTGTACGTGCGGCAGAGGAACTACATTTCAGCCAGCCTGCAGTTTCCGCACAAATACGCCACCTTGAAAAGTCGTTGGGTGTCAAACTTTTTGACCAGATTGGGCGTAAGACTCATCTTACGCGGGCGGGTGAAGAACTGTTCCTCTACAGCCAGAAGATATTCTCGGTGATCGATGAAACGTTGGAAATAATGGAAGCTCTTCGCAGCCCTTATTATGGCCGCCTGGACGTTGGGGCAGATACGACTGTAGGGTCATATGTCGTCCCAGGTCTACTTGGGAAGTTTCACCAGACCTATCCTCAAGTCGAGATATCTTTACAAGTTTTGAATCGTCTGATGCTCATCGATGCACTCATGAACAATCGGGTCGAGATGGCTGTGATGGGTATTGTACCTGATGATATGCCAGTTGAAATCGAGCCGCTGGCGTATAATACACTGGTTCTTGTGGCAGCGCCAACGCATCGATTAGCAGGGATTAAAAATATAGCGATTGAGGAATTAGGGCGCGAGCACTTTCTATTGCGCGAACCAGGCTCAGGGACGCGCGCCGCGCTGGAAGGGGCACTGGTAGAAGCGGGAGTTCCATTACACGTGAGTATGGAGGTAGGGAACAATAGCGCGATTAAGCAAGGTGTTGCGGCGGGCCTTGGTATCGCTCTCATCTCACAGGTAGCGCTTGATATGGAGTTGGAGACACATCGCCTGGTTATTCTAGACGTAGAAGGTTTTCCGATTATACGCCAATGGCGCCTGGTGCATGTAAAAGATAAGTATCTCTCGGCTACAGCCAAAGCCTTCAAATCGTTCCTCTTGCAACATGCCGACCGGCGTTTGCGCAAGGTGGAATAGGAAGAAGAATTTTTATGAGTTTATCACTCGACGCAGATAGACAGGCAGTTGTTGATGAAGTGCGCCTGTTCGTTGAACGCGAGGTCATCCCGGTGGCGCATGATCTTGAAAAAAACGATACGTATCCCTTTGATCTCATCGAGAAACTCAAAGCTCTGGGCGTTTTTAGCGCTACAATCCCCGAAGCATACGGTGGTTTAGGTTTTGATCTGCTCACGTATGTTCAAATTATTGAACAGCTTTCTCGAGGTTGGATGAGCCTGGCAGGAATCTTAAACACCCATATACTCGTAGCTTATATCATAGCAACGTTTGGCACTGAAGAACAACGCCAGCGCTTCCTGCCAGTTATGGCCCTGGGTGATAAACGCGGTGGAATCTGCATTTCAGAGGCTAATGCGGGCAGCGATGTGCAAGCCATCACCATGACTGCTGTACGAGATGGCGATGACTATGTGCTCAATGGCTCTAAACTCTGGGTAACGAACGGTGTATATGGTAGTATCTTTGCCGTTTTGACTCGTACCAATACTGCCATTCATCCTCCCTATCGCGGGATGAGTGTTTTCCTGGTCGAAAAAGGCACGCCTGGATTGAACGTAAGCCGCACGTTTGAAAAACTAGGATATAAAGGTGTCGAGACCGCCGAGCTTGTATTTACTGATGTGCGAGTTTCTGCTTCAAACTTGCTTGGGGGTGTTGAGGGTGAAGGCTTTAAGCATATCATGAGCGGATTGGAGGTCGGGCGTATTAACGTAGCCGCTCGAGCGGTGGGTGTTGCCCAGGCTGCATTCAATGATTCAATCAAATATGCACAGGAGCGTAATACCTTTGGCAAGCCTATTGCTCAACACCAGGCTATCCAACTGAAACTTGCAGATATGGCAACGAAAATTGAAGCTGCTCGTCTTTTACTCCAGCAAGCCGCACTAAAGAAAGATAACGGAGAACGTTGCGATCTAGAGGCTGGTATGGCAAAACTATTTGCTACCGAAATATGCCAGGAGGTCACACTCGAAGCCATGCGTATTCATGGAGGCTTTGGCTATACCAAAGAATTCAACGTTGAACGCTATTATCGCGAGGCGCCATTCATGCTTGTTGGCGAGGGAACCAGCGAGATTCAACGCCTCGTCATCGCCCGCCAGCTATTAGAGAGGTATAAAGTATAAGAATGCTTGTCATTCTGAGCGTCTATTTGAAAGTAGCCCATCCATTTGTCATGCTTCGTCTATTTTGTCATTCTGAGCGCTAGCGAAGAATCTCAAAGCTGGGCACCGAGCTTCTTCGCTAACGCTCAGAAGGACTCTGGAGAGATAATCCAAGGCAGTAATTTGGGAACAAGCCACACCCCTACATAATACGAAAGGAATGCAGAAATGCAATTTGGCAGATGTTTCGAAGAATTTGAGATTGGTGATGTGTACAAACATTGGCCTGGACGTACCATCACCGAGTATGATGATACGCTGTTCAGCATGCTTACGATGAACCACAATCCCTTACATATTGATGCTTTCTATAGTGAGATGACACAACACAAACAACGTCTTGTCGTAGGTGCGCTCATTTTCAGTATCGCGCTTGGTATGAGCGTACCAGATGTGAGTGGCAAAGCCATTGCCAACCTCGAATTTGAGAATGTCAAACATCTTGCACCCACCTTTCACGGAGATACAATTTACGCTGAAACGACGGTGCTGGACAAAAAGCTCTCAGATACTAAACCTGATAGAGGGGTGATTACCGTTGAGACGATTGCCTACAACCAGCGAGGGGAAAGAGTTCTCTCGTTCAAACGGCGCGTATTGGTGCCCACAAAGGAGTTCGAAGAGGCTCGGCAGCAGGGGTGGGATGAGAAGATTGGGAGATTGCGAGATCTGCATGAAGGAGGCACCAGACTGTGACAAGCGGTAATATGATTCCCCCGAAGGCGCAGATGGTGATGGCACGTGACTTCATCGTTCGTCGAACTGAATTGACCGTGCCGGGACATAGCTTGAAGATGATGACCAAGGCAGCCACCTCCTACGCTGATCAAGTCATGTTGGATCTCGAGGATGCCTGTGCTGTCTCGCAGAAGGTGGAAGCGCGCAAAACGGTTGTCGAGGCGCTCAATACGCTGGACTTCAAGGGGAAGATCAGGGCTTTTCGTCCAAATAATATTAGAACACGTTACTTCTATCGCGATTTGATCGAAGTGGTTGAAGCCGCGGGAAGCAACATTGATGTGGTCGTCATCCCCAAATGCTATGGTTCCGAAGATATCCTGTTCGTTGATCGTTTTTTGACGCAAATCGAAGAGAACATGGGTTTCGAGATTGGTCGTATCAAGCTAGAAGTGCTTATTGAATCAGCAGATGCAGTATTGCACGCCGAGCAGATTGCAAAATGCACACCGCGTATGGGCGGTCTCATTTTCGGTCTTGTCGATTTCGCAGGAGATATAGGCGCACAGGAGTTAGGCGGCGAACAGTTCTTTTACTATAACTATGCCAAGGCCAAATGCATCACGGCTGCTCGCGCGGCGGGAATCACTGTCGTCGATGGGGTGACACTGGCGATTCGTGATGATGAAGCCTGTAAGCGTGACTCTCAGATGGGCGCGCGCATGGGTTTTGACGGCAAATGGGCTATCCATCCGGCGCAGATCGAGATTATTAACGAGGCCTTTACACCTACTGCCGAAGAGATTGCAAAGGCAAAACACATTGTTGACGAGTATGAGAAGGCAGATATACAGGGTGGGTTGGGGGCGATTGTGATCGATGATCAAATGATAGACGCGGCACTGTTGCGTGTTGAATGGAGGAAGCTAGCTATCGCGCGTCGGGCAGGTCTGGCTTAGGTTCGTTGAATTGAAAAGGGCTATGCATAAAAACCGCACTTGTAAAGCCCCAGTAAGCTCCGAAGAAGGCCATGAAGAAAATCCCACTGGCAATGCCAAGTACCGCTGGGCGTGGAAATTCCAATCTCTGAATGGCTTGAGCATCGAGTTGATCCGTTGTTGTATGGATTATTTCGGTATTCATGAAGTGTGTCCTTTCGACTTCTCCCTCGTTCCATTGTTTCCGATCTGGTGATTGCTTCCCAGAATCTCTCTGAGCGCTGTGCTATGCTCCGCAAATGCTTGCCTGCCCTCCCCGGTGATCTCAATATAGGTCTGCGGCTTATTGCGGACAAACGTCTTTGTGATCCTGATGTAGCCCGCCTCATCCAACTTGTGCAGGTGCGCACCCAGGTTGCCGTCGGTAAGTTCAAGAGTATCTTTAACAGAGTTGAACGTTACCTGCATCTCAGTAGGTAGTGCTGCCAACACTGCCATAATGCGCAGGCGCACCGGCTGGTGAATAATTTCGTTTATTACTGCCATCGTTATTGTTTCCTCAGGTAATAGATGCTTATAGCGATCAGTGGCAAGCCTGCAAAAACAGCGGCCCATACCCAGAAGTACTGAGGCAGGAGGTAGTAACCCACGACGGACATAATTGTTATCCCCACGCCAACGATGATCGAGAGTGGCTCATGGATCCATGAGCCAGCGATGATAGAGCCAAACATTACTACTGTAATCCAGAGTATCCCGATTTGCATCGGAGTGAGTGGAAAAATGATCAGCCAGAGAATGGCAAAACAATAGAGCACACCATAGAAGATGCCAAGGCGCGAGCTGATGAAAGCCACGTGTGAACCTGGAGTCGGGCGCATGCGTCCACTTTGTGTAATACCAAGGATGGCAGAACCTGCCATGCCTATAACAACCATCACGATCCAAATTCCAGTGACCCAATGAGGCTGAAACTGGGTAGCAAGGAAACCAATGGTCCAGATGGCTCCCCAGAGTAACATGTAATATGCCCATGTGTTCACAACGTTTCTAGCCTTTGTTGATGCATCCTCAATGTTATTGAGTGCTGCTTGAGCCTCTTCAGGAGTTATATTCATGGCTCTTTTCCTCTCTTTTGAAACTGTATGTGATAGAGTACTCTGTTATATAGAGTACTCTATCACAGAAAAAGAGTGTTGTCAAGGGAGATACTTGCAGTAATGGGTGTGATCATACGACAATGGCATAGAATCATGAATTTCTAAACCGATTAAAAATCAGAGAGACAGTTGAAATGATGTTGGTGAGATGGCCAGCTATAAGCGTCACCCTCGATCAGACAGATTCATCCTGACCATTCAACATCTCAGGTACTGCTGTCCCTCTGTAGAGGATAGACAAAGGGAATCGAATATCCAGACTCGCAAGCTCAATCTCATCCTCTGGTCCAAATAAATGAAGCGTCCATTCATGGCCAGACCGACGCTGGATCTCGACAGCTTGATATTTTGTGGCAATCAGCACATACTCTTGAATGGTGGGACATGCATGGTAGAGATTGGCTTTCCTGATTCTGTCTTTGCCTTCGGTTGAGTCTGAAAGCACTTCAACCACAACACGAGGAGCCCGGACTTGTAGCTGTTCGGTCGTCGGCTGGTCGCCTGGATCGCATGAGACTGATATGTCAGGGTAGGTATAGCGTGATTCTGCCAGGCGCACGCTTGCGTCTAAATTGTAGACATAGCACGAATCGCTTGCCAGCGCGTCCTCAAGAGCCCTCAGCGTGTTGCTACTTATACGCGAATGAGCCAGGCTTCCTCCGGACATCAAATATACTTGTCCGTCAATATATTCGTACTTCGCGTCCGAATTGGTTCGCTCGAGTTCGCGCCACTCCTCAACTGTCATATGTTGTGGCTCTCTATGGGCTACCATATCAAACCTTCTTCAAACAGGGGAAGCGATGCTGACTTATGATTGTCGTTCATTTTCCTTGTAGTATATCATTTCAGTCTGGAAGTGTGATATAGAGTCTTCCTCAAGTTCGATTATCGATCACAAACGCATATGCTAGGGTCAAGGAGCAGGAAGAAGTATTTGTGTTCATGAGTTATTGCACCTAATGCGGAATGTAGGGTATACTTTTGATGAGGTTCAGTGTAGCGTTTTGGTCGGGAAATGGCAAGCTATCGCACCTAATGGGCGATTAGCTGCGATACCACTCAGGGCAGAGAGAGGACGACAGATCATAGTCCATCTCACTTAAAAGTGAAGGATTAGGGCGTTGTCTTGTAGGAGGAGCTGCGATGAATAATGCGAACTTGGAGAAGAAAGTGCTCGTCCAGGTTGTCCCAGTAGACGAAGGGCGTGAAATCGGTTGGGGCGAGAGCACTGCTGAGCAGTTACGAAACCGATTAGAGGATATCCGCCTTGCCGTTAAGGAAGGGGCAAAGGCTGTAGCAGACAGCCTGGAGGGGCTACCGGGTGCAAAGGGTTGGCGTTTGGAGGAAGTGTCGGCGAAGTTTGGTGTGACACTGACGGCGCAGACAGGAGTGATCTTGTCAAGTGCTTCCGCTGGGGCGACCTTTGAGGTGACCGTGCTCTTCAAGCACGACCAAGAGTAAGTCAATCTACAAATAAGTTGTCATTGATAAAGTAGCCATTGTACTTGAAAAGGCCGTTTCTCTTTCTAGGTTAATTGCCAAGTGGGCCACGAGGACGGTGTGTAATGACGGTCGGTCGGATTCTAGGAAACAATATAGACAAGGGGAGCGGCTTCGCGCTTGCTACTCCTCATTCGAAGACGACACGGGTTGTGCTTACAGCCCAACATGTAGTCGGGGACCAAGAGCCCTCGTCCCTTCAGTTTCTTACCGAAGACAAACGAAGGATTCCAGTGGAGTGTGTGGAGCGATACAACGATTTGGACGTCGCTGTCTTGCATTTGAGCGAGGATATGGCCGGGGGGTTTGCGGTGGGCCGCGCTGTCGAGGAGGAAAGCTGGCAGGTGGAGGCGCAGCCGCGTGGCAATGACCCGAAGCTCACGGGCACCATCAATGCTACACAGTGGTCCCTTGTCACACAATCGGGATATGAGATCTCCGTCTTGCAGTTGCAGGTTGATCAAATTTTGGATGATTACAAAGGGTACTCGGGTAGCCCGGTCACACTCAAGTCGCCGACTAGCGCGGTGATCGGTATACTGATTGAACAGCTACGCTCGCGTCTTTCCCTACCAACTGGTCAAGCTAGGCCTGCCACCAACGTTCTTTACGCCATTCCGATTCAGGAAGTGCTCAACCGCTTTGGCCTCGTGCGGGAGCCTCTCCAGAATGAATTACGCAACTTTGTAGAAACAGCGCAATGGAATGTGGACCAAGCGTATGATCTCCTGGATCCGGAGGTGGATATTTCACCGGCAGACAAAGCAAAGGCAGTGCGATCACTGGAAACCGCAAAAATGGATATTGAGCATCTAAAGGAGTTGTTACAGGAAAACCCATCTCACCCAAAGTATGGGAGCATTATTGATCAGGTAGATATTATCATCGACCAGGTCAATCGATATCTTCTCCCATATATTTCGCCGTCGGCGTCAAAACATGAGAATTTCCAGCAAAGGTTCACAGCGCTGAAAAATGCCTTAATAAAACTGGATACATTGATCCCGCAATAACGGGTGAGCAAGCATTTTGCTAGGAGGTCGGGTCTGGTTCCTCTCTTGAAAAGCCGTTTGGCATGGCGGGTAATAAAGTATGGGGCAGAAAAGTGTCACAATCTATAACGAAGCCATACGCTACTTTCTCGCAGTACAGAATAACGTAATTGTAGCAGGAAGTGACGCTGTTCCCGATGACTTTCACGTTCCTGCTGATTTTGATCCTGAGAAGCAGCTCCTCCCTAAATTCCAACAAAAAGTCTACAGAAAGATGTTAGAAAGCTTCATCAAAACGTTTGAAGAGGTAAACCTTCGAGAATTGACGATAGAGAGTATCAGGGATATAGAAGACGGTCTGAATATGGTCAGAAGTGGGTTCTTTTCATTAAAAGAAAAAGAAAATGACAGAACGGATAAAAACTTCAACGTTGAATTAAACACTGTCAAGAGCGACCTGCTAGCTGTTAATGAGCCTCTTAAGAAGGCTCTGGCCTTTGTGTCTGCCGCTATAACTGAGTTTGAAGATAATGGCGGCAAAAAAACAGCTGAATACAGGCTTTCACTTGAGGATTGCCGTGATATGATGTCTGAGATCAAGATACAGTTGAGAGCCTGGCTGGAGTGAAGTTGCTTTTATGCAAGTTTTATGGTATGCTAAATAGAACGAACATTCTATTCAGCGCTGAAAGGAAGAGCAGATGCTTGTATCAACAAACGAAGATCAGCCCTCTCCGGGGTCGCGATGGTCGCTTAAGCACTTTCGCGCGACTATTCGCTCATATCTCGTGGCTCTCTCCGAGATACAGCTTGCCCTGCGTGAAATGTATACGTCACTCTTTGAAGAGGACTCGACGACAGTTCACCCTCTCGACTGCCGTATAGCCTCTGATACTCTTACAGAACTGCACACGCTTCTCAAGGAGTGCATCAGCCTTCTACACCAGGAATCTCTCCTTCCGATAGGAGCGCTCGCCCCGCGCTACCGGCTCTTATTTACCTCACAGATTGTCCAAGATCAGGCGCTCCGCTTGATCAATCTGTGCAACGACTACCGTCTCATATGCCTGAAACCATCCCCGCAAGCAGCACGCTTGCGCAAAAATATTCGAGATGGATTTCAAACCATCCTCAAGCATATCCCCGATATTCCCCGCCAAGCGCTCTCTCTCGAAGAGGAGTCAAAGTCATTGGAGCAAGAGTTGACGAATGCCTGGCGTGAGAAAAATGCCTAGTTCATTTGCTGATTCTCCCAGGTTTCCAGATTCCGAAGGGCTTCCCTCGAATGAGAAACTGGTGCAATGAATTGCGATTCTAATTCTCCATCTCTTGATATGTAGATACATTAAAGGATATACTGTTCTAAATAATAAACCGAGTCTCGCTTTATTAAAGGTGTGAGATATGGCACGAACAGTCAAACCACACGAATATGCTGAAAAGCGCAATGATATACTCGATGCAGCGCAACGGCTCGTATATTCCAAAGGATATGATCGGATGACTATCCAGGACATCCTGGATGATTTGCATATTTCCAGTGGGGCCTATTACCACTACTTTGATTCAAAACAGGCGGTCATGGTGGCGTTGGCGGCACGAATGCAGGATGATATGGAGCAACTTCTCCAGCCGATCGCAAAGGATACCAATCTATCGGCAACCGAAAAACTCCGACGTGCCATGGCGACGATTTTGCGCCGGGAAATCTCTAAAAATGCCGAAACATTGATCATCGCCCTGCTTCGTGTCTGGTTTTCGGACGAAAATGCGCTGGTTCGCGCCAGGGTGGATGAAGCCAGAGTGGAGCGCTTTGCTCCCTTGCTGACAGAAATCGTCCGCCAGGGAATTCGGGAGGGCAGTTTCACTACCACTCATCCTGAGCTGAGTGGTGAACTCATTTTGTCCCTTATCCAGGGGCTTCAATATTCGATTGCCAGGGTGTACTCCACATTTGAGGTGGAGCGCGACCAACAGCGATTTATCGAAGGAAACATTGCAGTCTTTGATACCTACATGGAAACGATAGAACGCGCAATAGGCGCTCCTCCGCGTCTTCTGTTTCGCCTGAATGCCGAAACGATCGAAGAGGGGCTGGCTATCAATGCTGAGATTACGTCTAGTCGTGATGATACACGAAAGGATGAGCAACTATGAACGCCAAACACGTAACTGTTCAGTCGGGCCGCGTGACGACTGAAGGTGATGAACTCTACTACGAAGTGCGTGGACAGGGACAACCGCTGCTTATGATCCCTCCCGCTGGCGGGGATGGGTGGCAGTATTCATACGTTGCTGATATTCTCGCGGATGAATACAAAGTCATCACATACGACCGTCGTGCCAATGCCCGTAGCACTATGAACTATCCCCAGAACTTCGAGATCAGCCAGCAGAGCCGCGATGCGGTGGCTGTGCTACATGCGGTAAGTGAGACATCGGCTTTCGTTATTGGCAATAGCAGTGGCGCGGTCATTGCGCTGGACATGGCAAAGACTCAACCACAGGCGATCCGTGCAGTCATAGTGCATGAAGCACCAATTCCGGGCATCCTTCCGCGACCCAGAAAATGGCAACGTTTCTTCGCCAAAGTCTATTTGACGTCATTCCGTTACGACTCGTCACTGGCCGCACTCCGATTCATGCTAGGCGTTCAACTTCCGGTTCGACAACTGATCAAAGCTACTAAGGATGTGAACATCCACAGAGAGCAAAGTAGCGAACGCTATATCAGCTCGAGGGATGCCTCTAAAATTCTGGTGAAACAGGAACTGCTGCCCGTCACCAACTACCTGCCGGATGTTGAGTTGATCAAGAAGAATGGGGTCAGGGTGTTCTTGGCAGTTGGAACATGGGCTTTGGAGAGAAAGACGTGGTACGCACAGGCGGATCAAATTCTGGCGGAGCAGCTCGGCTGTGAATTGGTGACGTTCCCCGGCCATCATGGCTCTTTTATGGATATGCCGGTCGAATGGGCTGCCACCCTGCGTAGCGTCTTACACAAAGCAGAAGCAAGTATTTTTGGAGGAAATACCTCATCTGGCAGTTTGAGCTAGTGTTAGGAAATGGTTGCAGATGTAGAAGTTTGTTGACGACTTCTTAGTAAATCTAATCATAGTGGATCATGTTTAAAAGCTGGATTAAAATTGCTGCTGTCCAACTGAATGAACTGAAACCCATACCTTTTGTATGACCCTCTGTTCTGTGATCTGTGGAGTCAAAATATTCCCAAAACCCGTTATCTCTGATCATTTGAATGGTCTTGATAGCTAATAAGTTTGCTAGTTGATCTGCATTTTTATGCCTGGCTTTGTATCTTTTTAGTCCCTCGATGATAAAGAAGTTTGTAATTGGCCAGGTTGGCCCTCTCCAATAGCGTTCTTTATCAAAATACCTGTTATTGATGGCTGTAGAAGGCACGGGATATTCAGTACCGAATTCATCGGCCAGTGAGAGGCGATCAAGTAAAATGTCTAGCTGCTTATCTGTTACTGCTCCCGCGTATAGTGGCATAAAAATAGCATTCGTTGGCACTGCAATAGCTTGATGTCTTCCCTGCGTAACATCGATATCGCAATACTGGTTATGTTCTTCGCTCCAGGTATTAGTAAGCGCGTTTCGTGTTTGCTCAGCCCATCGTTGATATTTGATCGCTTCTTCTTGACTCCCACATGTATGCAGTAATGCTGCAATGGCTTCATTAGCTCTTTCCCAGATTGAATTAAATAAAATATCCTTTACTGCAAATGGCGTTTCGTCGAGAATTTTCGTATAGTCCCACGAAAGGTCTTTAAATAATTCTATAAGGTAGATATATCTGTAATAGTCCGACTCGGTAGGCCTTTCTTGAGAACCGTGATATCTCATATCCTTTCTATTCAAATCAACATCGGCCTTTATGTCGTTGGGAATCATATTCAGGTCAATGCGATTAAGTAGACTATCCCAACGTGGAGAGTCATCGGTTCCAGACTCCCAGGGATGTACAATAGTAAGCAGTCCACAATCTTCAGGGTCGCGGTATCGTTTCAGGTGATCATGGTATGCCATGATAGAAGGAAGTATGTTATTGATAAAATCTCGTTTCTTCTGTTCATCTGAAGCATGATTACAAATGTATTCAGCAGATATTGCAAGCAGTGGGGGATCTGTAATGCCTGAAGTTTTTATTCCATGCCTGGTAAAGCTTGTCGTTTGCCATTTGTCCGCTGGTGGATAATATTTTGTTTCGCCTGGGTTGTAGATGATGTGAGGCATAAGCCCGTTGTTCCACTGTCCCGCAGTTAATAATAGAAGTTCGTAAAAAGCGGCTTCTTCACGTACATGCACCAGTCCCATAGCAATCCCAGCGGTATCCCATAGCCACTGGTGCACATAATAATCTCTAGATGGAATTATTCTCTCATATGGCTTCCCATCAACGGTAACCGCAATAGTATTATGTTGTAGTATTTCTTTTGCTTGATTTAGTAACTCAAAGTATGTTTGCATGATAACATTATAGTATTATTTCTTGATGAAGTTAAACAAATGAAGTTTGAAAGACTACCATCCTGGGCTAGTTTGCTCCACTCGTGAGTTTGACGTAACACCTGCGCTGACATATAATCGTAGCGCGTCCAATCTAACGGTGAGGATAGAAGCGTTCATACCGATATCAGGAGGAACCTATGATTAACTCGCAAGACCTGTCCAACGCTTTCGCCCGCAATGTGGGAATCATTAAAATGCAAACACAAGATCTAACTGACGAAGACAGCATGCGCCAATTACCTCATGGCAACTGTCTGAATTGGGTACTGGGCCACATCGCTTCTAACCGTGACGGTGTGCTCGAAACATTGGGCGAGCCTCCGTTAAAGGGCGCCTATGGGGTTCGCTACAAACGCGACTCCGATCCCGTGACGCAAGCGGACGAAGGCACAATGACACTGGAAGAACTTCTCACCTGGCTTGACCGCTCGCAGGAACGCATCGCGACTGCTCTGAGCAAAATGGACGAGGCAGCTCTGGTACGTGAGTACGGCTCTGGTGACCGGAAAACGACAGTTGGACAGCGAGCGTTTTTCCTCTACTTTCACGAGACCTATCATGTGGGACAGACCGAGTTATTCCGCCAACTTGCGGGCAAGGATGATAAGATCATTTAGGTGTGTCCGCAGTATACACTGGCTCCGTTCGTCTTCGATTACATCCTAACTCTATGTCACAGTGGTTTGGCGCCTATTCTCATCTCAGAATGAGAAGACTCCTTTCATTCGGACGTAACCATACAATGAAGAGGATGTGATAGGGCATGGCGATACACCTGGCAA
>Ga0116218_1001320_pt1 | contig 15961 bp, 17 predicted proteins | sample Sb_taG_2_FD_88966 | JGI IMG/M metagenome (GOLD analysis project Ga0116218, IMG submission 88966) | Peat soil microbial communities from Weissenstadt, Germany - Sb_50d_5_LS metaG | ecosystem: Environmental > Terrestrial > Soil > Wetlands > Peat | place: Germany: Weissenstadt | collected 2010-09-21 | reverse complement strand
TCCTGCCCGAGCGGCTCGGTCCGCTGGCCGACCGGGTACCGACCGAAGAGGCGCCCGGACCGGAGCCGCCCCGACTGATCATCCACAACGACCGCGCCAAGCAGGAGCTCGGCTGGTGCCCACATCCAGCTGAGACCACGATCGTCGAAACCGCTGAGAGTCTGCGCGACCTCGGACTACTGGAGCAACGATGACGAGTGGTGACACCGGAACCGTCCTGATCACTGGCCCGACCAGTGGGCTGGAGCGGGCGTTGGCGCTGGAGGTGGCCGGCCAGCCTGAAAGCGCACGGCGCGGTACCCGCGACGTCCCGAGAGCACGGCAGGAGCACATCGAGGGGCGACGTCCTGGGATTCGCCACAAGCGCGCACGCTGGGCATCGCCGACGGCTCAGTCCGAGCCTCGCTCGGAGCGCTAACTGGAGGTCGGCAAGCTGCAAGCATCCAAGCGGTCGCGACGTCGTCGACCGCAGCACCGCTGTTCGACTTAAGCAGTCACGCCGCGAGCGCTGCTGCATCGCGCGGATGGGGCAAGTCCCGATCGACACTGCTCGCTGGGCGACTTTGCAGAAGCGAGGAGGTGTCGTCCGGGTTGATTGTCGGCACCGGATTCACGCGGTAGCGAGCGCGCCGCCTTCGCCCTGCTCGAGTTCGATTAAGGCGTCGGTGAATACGCACAGGGGAGCACGCGGAGTTGCATTCGGCGGCGGCCCGCCGCTCTCCTATCCGCGCGAAGCGCAAACGAGCGTGAGCGTCAGGCCGCGTCCAGAACTGCTGTAAATACGTGGCGGGTGTCGTAGAGCGACGGCGTAGGTTCCATCAAGTCCGCCAAGACGATGAAGGAGGCCTACGCCGTGAGACGGACGGTACCGCCGTCGGCGGAGATACAAGCGAACATCGACAAGCTGCTGGCGAGCTGGCCGGTGGATGACCCTCAGAAGATGCTCTCCGAGCTCGCTCGGCTCGGCGCGCGGTTGATCATCCAGCGGGCGGGTCAGGAAGAGTTCGACTCATGATCGGGTCGCGCCCGCTATGAGCGCCGACCCGAGGGGCCGCCAAGCATCGGAGGCCACCCGCGCGGGCCCATCCTCGAGGTACCCGGGCCCTTGCCCGAAACGCCATCGTGACCGTACTGCCACACGATCCGCTCGCGGGCCCCGTCGATGACCACGACGCGGTGGCGCCAGTCGTCGGTCGCCGCGCCTCGCCAGTTCTCTCAGACGCACGCGTTGCTAGGCACCGTACCCCTCGCGGGACCAGCCGCGGCCGTTACCGGTAGCGGTCCGAGCATGGTCCAACCGCGGAGCTTCACCGCCGAGCAGTCTTTGGACGGCCCCCGCCAGCGAGGCTTAACCACGGTGAGAAGGTGCTCATCCGTTGCCACACAGTGCGCTCCGCGCCGCGCTTCATCCGTTGGCACGGGCGTAGACGGCGAAGAAGTCGCGGTCGTCAGGCGTGAGGTAGCGGGTCGCGGGGCGGTTCATGCCGGGGAGCAGCTTGGCCGGATCGCCGGCGCCGAAGGTGCCGTAGAAGTTGAACGTGGTCCACTCGTAGTTGATGTCGAGCTCCATCGCGCGCGCGGCGCCGGCCCGCTGGAGGATCTGCGCGAGGCTCTGGGCGGTCTGGTCGTCGGCTGCCGCGTAGATGACGTTCCCGTGGGCGTCGACGCCGATCCCGGAGCGCCACACGCGCACCGAGTTGCCGAGCGTCGCGCCCCAGAGCGAGTCGTTGCCGAGGGCAGGGTTGAGCTGCCCATGCTCGACGATCAGCGGCAGGTTCTGGCGCGCGAAGTCAATCGCCGGGCCTGGGTCCGGTCCGCCGGTCCAGGTGCGGACGTCGACCGTCCCGTCGCGATACCCGAGCAAAGTCGCCTGCCCGTCCCTTAGCGGCGCGTATATGTGGCCGGAGGCGACGAATCCGCCGCCGTCGTCCTCGAGCTTGAAGCCGCTGTTGAACGTGGCGAGCAGGCTGGAGCGCAGCTGCGGCGGGACCTCCGCCGGCTGGTTGCCGTCGTTGGGCGGCTCGTAGCGCCCGGGGTACAGCGCGATCGAGGTGCGCGAGGTGTCGATCCACGCGACTCCGGCGATCATCTGCGGATAGTTGGGGTCGGGCCGGAATGTCGTCACCAGCACAGGCGCAACTCCGCCCACCAACGGTCCGGTCCCGCGCCACTTTCCTTCACCCGTAAGCGCAGGGCTGATCACCGGGGTGATCGGCGCCGGCGCTGCGCTCGCGGCCTTCGTGCCTGCGGCGGAGCCGACTTTCGGCAGTCGCTTGAGCGGCGGCCCGCCGGTCGAGGGGGCGTTCATCGAGTAGTAGATGTTCTCGATGTCCGAGACCAGCCATGCGGCGCCGTTGTCGCGCAGCCATTCGATAGCGCGCACGCCGAAGGGCGAGTTAGACGGCTGCATCATGACTACGGCAAACGAGCCGACTAGGTCGAGCAGCAGGATCAGCGCCCCGAGCACAACGATCCGGCGCGCGCGGACGCCCAGCGCGACTCGCCGGGGGCCTCGCCTGCGAGTCGGCCGCAGTCCCGTGGTCGGCGGCCGGCGCGAGTTGCGTGGCGCGGCCTGGGCGCGCCGCTCGTACTCGAGGATCCGGGCTTCGTAGCGCGCGATCGCCGCGCGACTGGGGCTCGGGCTACGCGTTGGCATACACGCCACCGACGAATAACGCGACCCAAAGAAGGCTCAGGCCGAGCAGGGCGGGGTCGCCAACGATCAACTCGTCCGGGGCCTCGCCCGCGCCCGCTTCGAGCAGGCTTCCGTACCGTGCGAGCCACAGCACAAACGGGAGCATCGACGCCATCCGCCACGGCGCGAGATCGGGCCGGACAAATGCCCACCAGGCGTACGCGCCGCACGCCAGCACCGCCGCTCCGGCGAGCAACAGGCGCAGGCCTCGACGCGTGTACGTGCGAAGTGTCGCGCGCACGGGGGCGCGCAACGTGCCGCCGCCGAGTTCGCCGTATCGCTTGCCAGCCACCACGAACAGTGCGGATGCCGAGGTGACGATCGCAAACGACCGCGAAAGCTGCACGCCGGTCGCGACTGCACCGCCGGTCGCGCGCAGCACGAATCCGGCGGCGACCGCCAGGACGTCGGCGACCACGATGTGCCGCCACCAGAGCGAGTAGCTCGTGGTCAACGTCAGGTAACCGATCGCCACGGGTGCGAGTGCGGGCCGTACGCCGGCGGCCAGGCCGACCCCGAGGATCGCCATGACCGCCGCCAATCGCAACGCTCCGAGCGGCGCCAGCTCGCCCGCCGGGACCGGGCGCAGGCGCTTGCGTGGATGCCGCCGGTCCTGCTCGCGATCGCGGACGTCGTTGACGAGGTAGGTTGCGCTCGAGAGCAGACAGAACGAGGCGAACGCGCCCCCGGTCGCGGCCGCCACGTCCGGTCGCATCAATGCTCCGGCTGCCGCTGGTGCCAGCGCGACAAGCATGTTCTTGAGCCACTGGCGCGGACGGCTGGCGCGGAGCACGATGCTGCCGGGAGACCGGGGCCGCCGCGCTTCGACCGTTCGAAGAGCCGGGCGGGGCCTGGCGCGAGCCGCTGTCGCTGGCACGGACTGCATGTCCCTCGCTAGCGCCGTTCGACCATCGGCCGGTCAGTCCTCGCGCCGGCGCCCGCAGATGAGAACCTTCTAAGGCGCTCACCGGATGTACGCGACGAAGAAGTCGCGGCCGTTGGCGGTCAGGTACCGGTTCGGGGATCGGTCCATGCCGGAAGGCGGGTTCGCTGGGTCAGCCGCCCCGGAGGCAACGTGCGGCGACGTGCGGCATAAAGGGATCCTGAGAGGGTCCTCACCCTCTCGATAGACCGCCTTGAGGCAGGTCGCGTACGTTGGCGCGATGGAGTCCGGAGGGCCGTATAGGAGGCTGCCCTTGTGACACGCAACGCGCTGCTGACCGATATCGGGCTCGCGGTGCTCGCCGCGATCATCGTCCTGATCATCACACCCGGGGTCGCGGTCGCGGCGATGATCGGGATCCTCGTACTGGCGGCCTGCGCCGTCAGCCTTGCACGCGACGTGCGCGGGCGGGCCCGGCGAGCAGCACCCACGCGGCGCTCGAGAAGACGCACGTGATCGCCCGCCCAGCCGCTCCTCCTCACCGTCGGCGGTGAGCGGGCCGCAGGGGCCGATTCATCGCGCGAGGACCGTGAAGAAGTCGCGGCTGTAAGGCAGGAGGAACTGTCCGGGAACGCCCGGCTGCGCGGGCACGATCGGAACCGGCGCAAGCGGCCCTTTGCCGCCGCGGTGCCCGTACAGGTAGGCAGCGACCCACTCGGGGTTGATGTCGAGCTCGACCGCGCGAACGACCCCGGCGCCGAGTAACGCGCCGGCGAGCTGCCCGACGCTCAGGTGCTCACCGCCGGCCCAGACGAGGCGCCCGTCGGCGGTGATCCCTAACCCGGAGCGGGCCGGGTCGCTCACGCCGCCGAGCGTTGCTCCCCAGCAGATAAGGCAGTCCACGGTCGGGGCGATCGCGCCATGGTCGATTAGCAGCCTCAGGTTCTGGCGGACCGAGACCACACGGCGGCCGGGCGCCGGCAGCTCCTGCTGCCAGGAACCGATGTCCGTGTAGCCGTCGGCGTACGTGACGACCGAGCCGAGCCCGGCGCGTAGCGGCAACCCGGTGCGGCCGTAGGACTGAAACCCGCCCGCTCCGGTGTCAAGCTTGAACCCCCCGTTGAACGCCGCGGTGAGGTGTCCGCGCTCTGGTCCGGCGATCGTCGGACCGTAGCGCCAGCCCACCGCGCCGGCGTCGAGCGTACCCGAGTGCAGCACGAGCCCCAGCAGCTGCTGATCGAACGACAGCAAGGCGACACCCGACTGCGAGCGGGCGACCCAGGCGGCCGTCTGGTCGCGCCACCGGACGGCCGGGACGAACCCCGTCGGCAGCGAACCGAGCGCACTGCGGAGTAGTCGCGGATGAAGCGGCGGGGCGGGCCGTTGGCGCGACGGGCCGCGGCGGCGGGTGCTCACCGGCGCACTCGCGGACCGCCGTCTGGCCGTACGCGTCGCCGGCGAAGCACCTCCGCACCCCACCACGACGAGCGCGCTCACGGTAAGAGCGGCGAGGAGCTGTCTCACTCGCGCGCAGGCTCTAGCAGCAGCGCGAGCGTCGGGCAGGCGTCGGCGGCGCGGCGCGCGTGATCGACGAGCTCGGGTGGAAGATCCGGTCCGCCAAGGATCGGGTATCCCCAGTCGTCGAGGCGCACCCATTCCCGCAGCAGCTCCGCGCAGAGCCCGTGCGCTTCGCACTGGATTGGATTGACTCGGATGCGCATCCTCAGGCGGCCTCACACGAGTTGCGGCGGCAGGGGAAGCACTGGGATGCGCGAGCATCGCTGGCACGGACCGCGCTGCGCGTGGTCTCGGAACGCGTCGGCGAACACGTGCAGCGCGCTGGCGATGAACCGCGCCGCGCCGTCGGGGTACTGGCAAGCGCCGCGGTGCGGCAGCTCGCTGGTCCATCGCTCGAGGTCCCGGCGAGCCCCGGCGATGGCCGTCCCGCGGGCGAGCTGGCGGGTGGTGTCCGCAATCGCGCCGAGGCCGTTCACGCACGGGCCGCACTGGCCGGCTGACTGCGCGGCGAGGTAGTCGGCGATCCGTGTCGTCTCGACCACCGGGCAGGCCCTGCCGCTGAGCGCGACGATCACCCCGGCGCCTAGGCTCGCGCCGTGTTGGGCGAGATGCTCGGGCGACAGCCGCAGCCCCTGGGCCTGCGACGCGGGCAGCCAGCTGCCGAAGTAGCCGCCGATCAGGACGGCAGCGAGCTCGTCGGTCACGCCGGCGCTGTCGAGCAGTTCGGCTAGCGCCATCCCCTGCTCGATCTCGTACACACCCGGGGAGGCGACGGCACCGGAGAGCGTGATCAGCGCGGACCCCGGGTCACCCTCGGTGCCGAGGTGGCGGAACCAGCCGGCGCCGTGGCGAGCGATCAGCGCCACGTGCGCGAGCGTCTCGACGTTCTGCACGAGCGTGGGCCGCCGCCGCACTCCGCGCTCGAACGGCCGCGTCCCGAAGCTCGGCTTCGCCTGACCGCCTGACAGCGCGTTGACGAGCGCGCTTTCCTGGCCGGTGATGAAGCGCTCCGGAACCGCGACCACCGCGAAACGCGGCTCGCCGCGGAGCCGCGCGGCGCGGCGCTCACGCAGTGCGAGCGCGACGCTCCGCGCGCCGCGATCGTCCCCGTCCGAGACAGCGATGATCGCCTCGCCCGCGCCTACCGCGCGCGCAGCTGCTGCCGCGCCATCGAGCACCAGGTGCGGCAGCTCGCGCAGCAGTAGGCGATCCTTCTTGCTCGCGGGCTCTCCCTCTGAGCCGTTGGCGACCAGGACCTTGGGCTTGCGGCGTGCGGCGACCGCGCGCAGCTTGGTGGCGACCGGGAACGAGGCTCCACCACGACCGCGCAGCCCGGCCTGCTCGACCAGCTCGATTAGCTGCGCCGGCGAGAACTTGCGCGGATCCGGGAGCGGTCCGTGCAGATCAAGGTGCGCTTCGAGCTCAGTGATCGGTCCGTCGCCGATCCCGATCAGCAACCGGGGCAGCAGCCTGACTTCGGTCGCGCTCACAACGTGCAGTCTGTGACCGCTCTTGAACCGTGCGCTCAACGGTCCGTGAGAAAACGTGAAAGGCCGGGTGAGAGCGCGCTTACCCTGACCTCGGTGCGTGGCTCGCAACTCGCGGTTGGGCGCGAACGGCTCCAGCCGCGTATTGCTTGCCATGCCGGTCAAGATGGTGGTTGTCATCCGGTCAAGTCCACCGGGCCGAGACGCCGGCGCATCGCGTAGCCGCACACGGTCAGCGTGATCGCCAGCGCCAGCCACGCGCCGTGCGAGGCGACCGCTTGGCTCGCCTGCATATGAATCGTGATGCCGTGCGACGGCGCGAGCGCCCAGCTCGCCAGCGCCAGCAGCAGGAACGAGCGGCGTGGCGCCCGGCGGGCGAGCAGTGCCGCGGCGAGCAGAACCAGGTAGTGACTCCAAAGCACCGGCGAGGCGATCAGCGACGCGACGATCGCGCCGCAGAACAGCACAGGCTCATCGCGCGTTTGGCGGAAGCGCAGGTAGGTGGCGCCGAGCACGGCCGTGGCGACCAGCGCCGCGACGACCTCGGCCGCCACCGGCGCGAGGCCGGCGGTCATCAGCGCGCCGGTCAAGCCGAACCCCGCCGTCGCCTCGTGCGCGCCGAGCTGGGCGAGCAGCTGCGCGTACGCAAGCGGACCGAGCGGCCCGATCGCGAACCCAACCGCGAGCAGCGCCAGCACGGAGCAGGCCGCCCAGGCGAACGCGCGGCGCCGGCCGGCGAGCAGCGGCCACGCCAGCAGCGGCGCCAGGAACAGTTTCGAAACGACGACCGCTGCGGCGAGTACGCCGAATGCGGCCGGGCGATCGCGCAGCCGCCACAGGAAGACCGCGCCCGCGAACAGCAACGGGCTGAGCGCCCCGAGCTGCAAGCCGGTGATCGTGAACGCCGTCCCAAGCACCAGCAGCGCGATCAGCCCGTCTCGCCCGCTGCCCACAAACGAGGCGCTGACCACGGCGCCCGCGCCAGCGATGAAGAAGAGCGTGATCGCGAGCCCGCTTGTAACCGCCGCCAGGGGAAGGAACGGCAGCACGGCAACGTACGGGTAGACGAACGCTGACCCGGAGTAGACCGCTGGCGAGCTCGGGCTTGGATACACCCGTACACCGCGCAATACCGCGTGCCCGGCCCGCAGAAACACCTCGAGGTCGTAGGCGGGCGTGAGTGGGAGGAACACGAGCACGATCGTCAGCACGGCCACGACAACCAGCGCGAGTTGCCACAGCTCGGCCCGCGCCGAAGTGCAACTAATCGGGCCGGCGCTACGCGTACTCATGGCTCATCTCCGCGCTCGCCCCCGCGCGTTTCGGTGACTCCACGGGGTTTGCCGCGGACATCACGGAGCTTGTGCCGGGCGGGCGCTCACCGCGCCGGTGACGCTGCCGCTGCCCGGGTCGATCTGCAGGTTCGCGGCGAGCGTGATTGCGGTTCCGCTCGCATCGCTCACCACAGCCTCGACGTCGGTGCCCTGGAGCGCGGTGATCCTGCCGCGATACAGGTCCGGGTTCGACGCCGGCCCGAGCGTCACCCGGCTTGAGGTCATCTCCACGCCCCCACCGGCAATCGGCTGCCCGGCGATCCGGATGCGAAGCGCGCTCAACGGCTGACCGGACACGCTCAGCGAGATGTCGACGATCGCAAGCCCGTCGTGGGACTGGCCCTGGTTGATGGTCCCGGTGACCTGCGCGTTGAACGCCATCGCGCCCGCCGGCGCGGCGGTCCCCGAGTTCGAAGACCCGCTCGCGCGACTGGCGCCGGAGGTGGTGCTGCCAGCGGACGCAAGCAGCGATGGCGGAGTGCCTGCGCGTCTCGGCCAGCCGGCCGCCAGTGGCCCGCTCGGCAGCCACACCAGCAGTCCCACCGGCACGATCGCGGACGCGGCGATCGCAGTCAGTCGCGCGGCGGGATGCTCAGGCCATCCCGCCGTCGCACGCGCGAGCACTGCGGCGATCACGCTAATCACGCACGCGCCGGTCAAGAAGAGCATCCAGCTCGCCTTCGTGTCCGTCCCAGTCCCGAAGCCGTGCAGCAGCGCGACTGGCCAGCTTGCGTAGGCCAGCCAGTGCGTCGTGCGCCACGCGCGATGACCGAACCGCCTGCGCAGCACGCTCGTCACCGCGACCGCGATCAACAGATCGAACGCGACCGCCCCCAAGCCCAGCCACAGCGGGCGGTACGGGGATAAGAACGGGACGACCACGTCCACGACCCGAATCGGCGCGTACCCGTCGAGCAGCGAGGTCACCACGTGCACGACGACGAACGCGACCGCCAACAGCGATGCCGACCGGTGCACCGCGTCGACGACGAAGCGCGGGAAGTGCTCGGTGTGCGCGCGGCGCACGTTCGCGACGCCGAGCGTGACGCTCAACGTCAGCAGGATCAGTGCGACCGCGCCCGTGCCGCGGGTCAGGTACCAGTACGCGCTCGGACCGGCGGTGGCGGCAGGAGCGAGCATCGAAACCCCGGTATCCACCTACATCACGAGCCGCCCGACACAACCGGGCTGGGCGCCGCGGACGCCGACGCGGAGGTGGGCGCCTGGGCGGGCTGCTGGAGCGAACCGCCGCCGCTGCTAACGCTCGACTGCTGTCGGGTGGCGGAGCTGCTCGCGCCCGCTGACTGACTGTTCGCGATGCGGGTGTGGCCGTGAAACGCGTGTGCGGCGGCCACCGATAGCACGCCCGACAGCCCGACCGCGCCGGCGATCAGCCAGCGGTTTAGACGGGAGACCAGCGCGAGCCCGCGGTCGCGGGCGGTGATTTCACGTGGAGCCATCCTCGATCAGTCTGGGGTGCCGGTCGAATCCGTCGCTTAACGATCGGTGAGAAAGGGCTAACGGCCAGGTGAGACAACGCTTACAGCCAGGTCGGCTCAGTGCCCGTGGTGCAGGAACGCACCACCGTGGGCAGTCCAGGACCCGAACTGCGGGATCAGGACGATCGCGAGCACCAGACCGCCAACGATCGCGCCTGCGAGCGCGATCGCGCGGCCCGCGCCGCCGTTGCCGCCCAGCTCGCCGGCGCGCCGCCGCGCCGCGCGGAGCGATCCCCCCAGCCCGGGGACATGTCCGAGGACGTGCAGGCCGGTGAACAGCAGCCACAGGATGAAACTCGCCTTGTGGATCGAGACCCACGGCCCCCTGTGCGCCGCCCCGGCGAACAACAGCACGATCCCGCTCACGAACACAAGCACGGTGAAGACGACCACGCCCGGCGCGATCAGACGCATCAACATCTCTGGCGGCCCCTTGCGCCGGTACGCCGGGTCGCGCGTGTAGTAGCGCACGAAGCGATAGCCCGTGCTCCCCATCTTGACCGCGACCGGGCCAAGCAGCAGCAGGCCCACGAACAGGTGCACCGAGATCAGCTGGTGAATACGAAGGATCGTCAGCCCGAGCACCGCGAGCAGCACGATCAACACGACGCCTGTGGCCGCCGTGAGCTGCTCGTTTCCTTCCGGTCCGCCCCCGGTCAGCGCGGCCGCACGCGCTCGCCCGCGCACACGAGCCCGCGGCGTCCGGACCGGCACCCTGTCACCACCAACAGTTCGCTCGTGCGTTCGCACGCGTCGAGTGTTCTCTAAGCAACTCAATCGACGTTCAGCGCTCGATGAGAAACCTCTTCGCCACCTAGCGCATCGGTGCGCGCTCCTTGTCATCGGCCCATCGATGGCACCGCAACCGCCGGCGCCTGGCAGGGCGGGCCCCGGCGTGGTCCTGGTGATGGAGTACGAACCTGGGATCGTCGACTTTCTCGAGCGGGGATTAGCGGCACACGGGTTCGAGGTGTCTGCGGCACTCGACGGCGTCACCCGCGCCGACAACGCGCTCAGTGAGGGTGTCGAGCTGGTCGTGCTGGACATGATGGTGCCCGGGCGCAGCGGACTCGAGGTGCTCGCACGGCTGCGCAAGCAAAGCCCAGCTCGGCGAGGATCGCGTGCATCTGCACCGTCGGCGGGAAGCCATCGAGGTGGGCAGTGTGTGTCGTGTCTTCCTTTGACCGGATCGGGCACGGCCACCGATGTCGATACTCGGCTCCTTCCCCGCCCGGGGAATGATCCGACATGCTGGTCAGGCGCTTGACCTCGTCGGCTACTGCGGCTGTGGCCGAGTGGGCCGAACTGTTCCTCGACGGACTCCGGATGCGGGAAAGGGTCGTTCATTTCGGCGTTTGCCCGACACCGAGCAACGTGGCGAGCGAGGCTCGAGTCGCATGAGCGCCAGTTGTTGGTGCAGCTTTGTTGTCCATCGGACGCGCAAGATGAGCTCGATCTCACCGAGCCGTTAGCGTCTTTTCATTCCCTGTTGAGGGTCCGCTTTCCCGCGAAGCGGAAACTGATCGCGGATGGCGAGCCAGCTGACCGGGAGAAGCGCCTGTTGGCTCATCGGCGGTCTGATCGCGTCGTTGTGCGTCGCGGCGTGCGTGGATGGGGCAAGCGCGACGACCGCGATCCCATTGACATCTACACCGCACGCGCCGTCGTCCTACGCGCGGCTGCTGAATAGCGCGGCGGCCTCCGGCCCGACTAGCTTCGTCCGGGTCGCAACCAGGCAGGGCCGGGCTGCGGAGGCGATCGGGCGTTCGCCCTCGGGGGTGGCGTTGCCGTCGTTCAACCATCTAGTGCAGCCGCGTCTGCATTTCGCAACGCGCGACGCCGACGGCTGGCGCTTTCGCCCGTTCGTCGCAGGCTCGGAGCTGTGTCACCTCGGGGCCGCGTTCAACGTCTCGACGGGGTCGGGCGGGTTCACACCCTATGGACGTGCGTGGGTGCCACTGCGCAACGCGTTGGGGTCGGTCCTAGCCTGCGCCGACGGCGGCACCAACATCGGGTCCTTGGGTTCGGATGTACCAGCGCGCGGACTGCGGGTCGTCTCAGTCCGCCAGCCTGGCGAATCCGGGATCGCCGGCCACTATCTCGCGCCGTCGAGCCGGGACTTCTTCACGGTCGCGACCCGGTGAGACGCTGGGTTGCGCCGGCCCTGCTTGCGACCGCACTGGGTGGCGCCGGCCTGATGGTGGTCGGCCAGGGCCAGAGCGACGCCCCTCCGAGGATCCCCGCGGCCGGCGCGGAGGCGTTCGTGCGGATCGATCGGACCGTGATCGGTGGGCCGATCCAGCCGGGCTTTGTCGGTCTCTCGATGGAGTACTCGGCGGTGCCCAGCTACGCAGGCACCGCTCCGTGTGCGCCGAATCCGGTGTTCGGACAGCTGATCCGCGATCTTGCCCCGGGCCAGTCTCCGGTGCTGAGAATCGGCGGCAACAGCACCGACCACACCTGGTGGCCCGTCGCACACGTTCCAAGACCACCGGGCGTCAGCTACCGCCTCTCACAACAGTGGCTGGCCGACACTAGGGCGCTCGCCCACCGACTCGATGCGCGGCTGATCCTCGGCGTGGACCTGGAGGCCAACGATTCCGCCCTCGCGGCGGCTGAGGCCCACATGTTGATCTCCGGAATCGGGCGGCGCTACGTCAAAGCACTGGAGATCGGCAACGAACCCGAGTTGTACTGGAAGTTTCCCTGGTACCACACCCACTCCGGCCGACCGGTAGCGGGACGGCGGCTCAGCTACAGCTTCGCGGCGTTCACTCGCCAGTTCTCTCAGACGCGCGCGTTGCTCGGCACCGTACCCCTCGCCGGACCGGCCGTCGGGGCGTACGACTGGCTGAACCACCTGCGCCGGTTCCTCACCGCGGAGCCAACGCTCGGACTCGTCACGTTCCATCGCTACCCGCTCAACCGTTGCTTCACCGGGCCGGGCTCGCCGTTGTATCCGTCTGTTTCGAGCCTGCTGAGCCCGCTCGCCTCACGCGGATTGGCGCAGGGAATCGGTCCGTACGCTGCGATCGCCCATAGCGACCGGGTCGCATTCCGCGTCGATGAGATGAACTCGGTCGCGTGTGGCGGCAAGGCAGGGGTGAGCAACACGTTCGCCGCGGCCCTGTGGGCGCTGGATGCCCTATTCGCGATGGCGCGCGCAGGTGCCGACGGCGTCAACTTCCACACGTTCCCGAGCGCGCGATACGCGCTATTCACCTTCCAACACGGGCCTGGAGGATGGACGGGCACGGTGCGTCCCGAGTACTACGGGCTCTTGATGTTCGTGCGGGCGGCGCCCCCCAGCTCTCGGTTGTTGCGTGTGAGCGCTACCGGTAGCGACGCGGTGCGAGCTTGGGCGACGCAGTCGGCCGACGGCCGGATCCGGCTGGTCCTGATCAACGCGGATGTCACACACGGGCATCTCGTCTCGATCCTTCGGCCATCGCGTGCGACGGCCGCTAGCGTCGAGCGGCTTCAAGCGCCGAGCGCTCGCGCGACCGCCGGTGTCACGTTGGCCGGTCAGAGCATCGACGTGGACACGCGCACCGGCGCGCTCCGCGGGGCGGTGCGCTCCGATCCGACGACGGCTCGGGGCGACCGCTACGAGCTGATGCTCCCGCCCGCCAGCGCGGCCCTGGTCACGATCACTGTGGACCGCTGAACAACGCCCAGTTACCGACACAACAACAACGCGGGAGTCCTGAAATGCGTTCAAAGCCAATCGTCCTGACCACACTCGCAGTCACGGCGCTGTGCGTCGTGGCGTGCGGGAGCTCAGGTTCCGGTGCGCACGGCACATTCTCTTCGGTTTCACACACCCGCCCGACCGAGATCTATCAGGTATCGCTGAGCGGTAAGGCGCAGAAGCAGCCCGGGGCTCCGCTGGGTCGAGGGTACGCGATCATCGCCTTGCACGGCGACTCAGTCGTCTGCTGGCGATTCGCCCACCTACACGGATTCACCAACGCGACCGACGCGCACATCCACGCCGGACGGAAAGGACAGTCGGGCGCCGTGGTCTTGCCGCTGTCGACTGGGCCGCGGCTGCACCACCAAGGCTGCGTTTCTGCGAGTCCCACGATGGTGAAGGCGATCATGAGCAAGCCGAGCGGGTACTACGTCACGATCCAAAGCGCCCGGTATCCCACGGGAGCCGTTCGGGCCCAACTCTGAGCTTGCTGCCCGCACCCGGGCGGCCGGCGCGCCACTTCGCCGTGCACATCGGATCACGCACACCCGGGTCAAGTAACCGGCAGAGTCTGCAGCCCAATCACCAGCGGCGACGACCGGAATCGAACTGCGTGCAGCAGCGTGTGCGCGAGGCGCAGTACACCAAGCACACGGTCGGCTGGGGTGTCGCCGTAGCTCCGCCAACGGTCGCCGAGGCTCGCTACAGCGCGCTGAATGTGGGCTGCGGCCAGCGTCAACTGAGCGCGCTCGCCGACCTCATTGATCGCGTCCGGATGCTGCCGGTCGACCCCAACACGGTCATCGGGAGCCAAAACGATCGCGGACAAGAAGCCGGGAACGCCCTCGCTTTTACCGGCGGTCTTGCGGGCGCTCTCCTCGCCGAGCCCGAAAGCAAGGCCCATGCCGCCAGTCGGGGATAGGACTTGAAGTGCGGCTTGAACATGGACGCCAGGCTCCCGGGCTTCAGCACAAGTCCTGCTTGCCTACGTACATTGCTAAAGCGCGGCGATGTAGCGGACGACGTCCGCTGCCGTGGAGTACGTGCCGTTGCCGCGCGGGTCGGAACCTCGCGGCCGGGGAGCGGCTTTAGGCCACGGGAGCGGAGCACGTACTTGAACACCGCGCTTCCGAGGACGACAGCGTCGTGGGCGAGCTTGCGTCGGCGAGCTTCTCGGCAGGACGCAGCTCGACTGGAGGGTTATGGCGATCCGCTCCGCGACACCTTTATTCGACCCGTATTTGCTCGCGGATAGGACCAGGACGCTCAGGCCGTCGCCGGCCCGCCTCTGATGCTCCGACCCGTCGCCGTCCTTCGTCTCGGCCATGCCTGCAGCGTCCCCGAGCGCTTAGACCATATGGAGGTTGTCCGGCCTGGCTGTAATTGTGGCCGGTCCCCCACGCGATCGTGGGGGTGATGAAGCCGCGCGGCGGCTACCGCGCGGCGACCACAACCGCATAGAGGGAGCCGACCATGGCGAAGGTTCGCAGTTGGGTTGGTCTTGACGTGCACGCGCGCTCGGTGCTCGCTGTGATGATCGATGGCGAGTCGGGGGAGCTGCGCTCGCGCCGGCTGTCTGGGACGACGAGCGAGGTGGTCGAGTTCTGCTGCTCGCTGGCTGGGCCCACGCGCGCGGCGTATGAGGCGGGGCCGACCGGGTACGGTCTCGCGCGGGCGCTGCACGCGTCCGGGGTGGGTTGTGTGGTCGCGGCGCCGGGGAAGATCGAGCGGCCCGCTGCCGACAAGGTCAAGACCGATCAGCGCGACGCCGAGCGGGTGCTGCGCTTGTTGATGATCGACGCGCTGCACCCGGTCCGGGTCCCGACGAGCGAGGAGGAGGCGCTGCGCGACGTGGTCCGCGCCCGGGAGGCTGTTCGAGGTGATCTGATGCGCGCCCGGCAGCGGCTCTCGAAGCTGCTGCTGCGCCACGACGTTCGCTACGAGGACACCGCCAGCGCCTGGACGATCCGGCACCGCTCGTGGCTGACAAGCCTTGACCTGGGCGAGCGTGGCGCGCAGGTCACGCTGCTGGAGTACCTCGGCGCGATTGACGCGATCGTGATCCGCCGTGACGCGCTGGAGAGGACGATCGCCGAGCTGATCCCCGGCTCACCGTGGGAGCAGACCGTCGCCCGGCTGCGATGCCTGCGCGGGATCGACACGCTCTCAGCCGTCGGCCTCTGCGCCGAGGTCGGCGAGTTCGAGCGATTCGCCAAGGCTCGGCAGCTGATGAGCTACCTCGGCCTGACCCCATCGGAGGACACCAGCGGCGAGAAACGCCGGCAAGGCGCGATCACCAAGACCGGGTCGCGACACGCCCGCCGGCTGCTCGTCGAGGCCGCCTGGCACTACCGCCGCGCGCCCGCGAAAAGCCAGGCGCTCCGCCGCCGCCAGGCCGGACAGCCCGCCCACATCATCGAGATCTCCTGGCAAGCCCAACGACGGCTACACAACGTCTGGCAACGACTCGACACCCAACGCGGCAAACGCCGCACGATCGTCGCGGTCGCCGTCGCCCGCGAGCTCACCGGCTTCTGCTGGGCACTCGCGAACGCCTACTGAGCTGACCGATGCACCACGTCGGCTGCAGAAGCGGCAGGACCACTGGTCCCGCGCGAGAGCATCCGCGATCTAAGCATGAGCAGCCCGTCTCCGGGCTGGCCACGCTCGATCTTAGACAGCCGGGCTCTCACGACGAAAACCGGTCCTGCGGAGACGGTAACCAGCCCGTGCACCCGCGCATAAGAGTCTGACCGCGCGTCGCGCACCAGCCAGACCTGCCGCCCCTCCAGCCGACAAGGATGCCCGCCTACCATGCGGGCATCCGGTGCTTAACCCTTGACAACCGGAC
>Ga0116218_1001319_pt1 | contig 15966 bp, 12 predicted proteins | sample Sb_taG_2_FD_88966 | JGI IMG/M metagenome (GOLD analysis project Ga0116218, IMG submission 88966) | Peat soil microbial communities from Weissenstadt, Germany - Sb_50d_5_LS metaG | ecosystem: Environmental > Terrestrial > Soil > Wetlands > Peat | place: Germany: Weissenstadt | collected 2010-09-21 | reverse complement strand
TGCTCTGGACTAAAGGGTACGAGATTTTGGGAATACTCAGAAGATCCTACCCCTGATGTTCCCCATTTCAGCAGATAGAAATTCTTCGATGAGGGCCGTCAGTTCACTGGCATGCGTCAAAAGCCCTAAATGCCCGCCATTATAGATATACAGCTTTGAATTTGGGATCAAGTTATGCATGATCTTCGCGTTGATGGCTGGAACAATTGGATCGTCATCGCCAGCCAGGATCAGTGTAGGCTGTCGTAACAATTTAAGCCATGGCAGACTCGTCCAACCTAGGGCAGCCATCAGTTGATAGACATAGCTCATCGGCTCACTGGCGTGAGTGGCGTGGGCTAAGTGGCGCACGAACTCGGGATTTGATTGCAGATCTCCGCCATAGATGTCCGGAGCAATCTCTACCATGTACGCGGGGTCCTGATAGCGCCTTGGCGTTGCCATTTTGGCAAGGACTGATGGTCGACCAGGAAACGCAAGAGCGCCAGTTGAGGTGCTCACCAGGATCAAACGCCGACAACGTTGCCGGTATTGAAAGGCAAATTGCTGGGCCAGGCCACCACCCCACGAGATACCAAGCACATCTACCTGTTTGTAGCCAAACTGATCGAGCATCTGCGTTATCCAATAAGCGAGCGTCGAAAAACGGTACGGCATGATCGATCTCGGTGAACCACCGGTACCAGGCACATCAAAACGAATGACTTCAATACGTGGATTAAGTTCGTCAATGAATGGCTGGAAAACTTCAAGACTGACGCCGATGCCATTCATGAGTAACAGCGGAGGATCATCGGAATCAGCGTCATTTCCCGGCCGGATGGCGACACGCAGACGTTGGCCTTTGACGTTGATAGTATGTATAGTATCCGGTTGCCGTGCTGATCCCGCTTGTGCGTTCATGTTGTTCAAATCCCTTCCTCGTTGAGATAGTGCGCCATTCTTTTGTTAGCTCTGCTTCTGATACCCTCGGTGCCACGCAATAGCGAAGACTCACTTCGGTTTTCACCTGCGCCTAAGAATGAAACGCACACGATCAACGTCATAGTTGATCGTGTAGGCTGAGTCCGTGGATATAATTTCGCTATTATACCTATCAGACAAGCTCCTGTTTACTGAGAGAACCAATCACAACAATTATAACATAAAGCCGAATCTTTTGTTATATTAATGTCTACCTGTCTACTTGGCAAAAGTGCCCTTCTTGACAATCAATACCTTTATGTGCGTTAATAAGATAGATGCAAATAACATATAGTAAAAATACGTAATACGTACTTGTTACGGGTCCATAGATAATAAAGGATTACATTGACATGGAATGGCTTCTCAATCAGACTGCTGCTATGAGTCACGCTCTTGAGGATACTCAAGCAGTCTTCTCAGTCAAAGATGGTCTATCACATCCGCTCGCGTTGACTGCGCGCCTGAGCGATTTGATGCGTTCAACGGGTTTTCTCTTAGTGGAAGCACATTCCAAGACATTGGAATACTACAGTCGTATTACTCATGTGGGGCAGGAAGGATCAAGGGGGTTAGCACTTGGAACCCTTGCGGTAGATCTTTTAAGCGGCTATAGCTTTCTCAATCAAAGAGAACGATGGCACTATCTGATTCAACCTCAAGACTGGAATGTGATGCACCTGCGCGGAGCGAATCGCATACTCGATACATCGGCTGCACTCGGAGGAACATTGATTAAGGCCTGTCAGTTTGCCTCAACACGCCCGGATATTCTTCCGACTCCCTATGTTGAGTCTCTCTCCAAGTTGCAGGACCGGGTCCCGCCACATCCATGGTCGGAAATCGCAAGTGTAATCAGGCAAGAGCTAGGCCGCGAGCCTAATGAGATATTCGAGTGGATCGAGACCGAACCGGTTGCGGCCGCTTCGATTGCTCAAGTCCATCGAGCACGACTTTATGATGGTCGTGAAGTGGCTGTCAAGGTCCAGTATCCGGGTATCGTGAACATTATCGACACCGACCTGACGGTACTACAAAGGATCGTTGAGCTGGTTGGCCGCCTGTATCCCACTATCCAGCTCCAACCTATTCTCGACTACTTGAAAGAAACGCTCCCTTTGGAACTCGATTTCCGACGTGAGGCGAAAGCGATGGCAGAATTACGTGTTGCATTGCTACACAGAAGGGATGTCGTCATTCCCGAATCGATCCAGGAGTTGAGCACTGAACGTCTGCTCGTGATGGAGTTTATCAACGGGATCAAGATCACCGATCGCACAGCCCTTTTGGATGCAGGTATCTCTCCCAGTACAGTAGCTCGCTTGCTCAACGATGTCTATGCTGAACAAATTTTTCGTCTCGGTATGTTACACGCAGATCCACATCCTGGCAACTTGTTTGTGCAATCAGGGCCAAGGCTAGTGCTTCTGGATCATGGTCTCACTGTTCCTTTAAAATCTTCACTCGTCCAGGCTCTTGGTGAGATGGTTCGAGCGCTCTTAGTCGCTGATTTCGAGCGGCTGACGAAAGCGTTGACCCAGGCTGGGATGCAGTTTGATAAACAAGTAGATATCAGCACACTGTTACAGTTAGTTGGAGTGCTGCTTGGTGGAGAACAAGACAAAACTACTATGGACACTCTAGATGTCGGACAACAACTTGGGAAGAGCATTGGTCGGATACCGGTAGAACTGATCTTGATGGGACGTGCACTAGGTCTCTTAGATGGCATCACGAAGCAACTTGATCCAGACATAAATGCATTGGAGATTGTTGCTGACTATGTTTCGGAGATGGCTACAAGCCACGTGTAATAAGTACTGTCAAATGCCGTAGCTGAAGTATTGACTGTATAGCAGTTTCTTGTTCAAACCGATGGCATACAAGGTTTGAACAAGAAAAGCTGGCATTGATAGTTCTGTTATTTTAGTGATTACTCGAATGCAAGGAAGGAGATACACAATGTTAAATCTTGCCATGCTCCTCGAAGATAGTACCCGTGAAGTACCAAAACGCACTGCCGTCATCTTCGAGGACACAGAACTATCGTATGAGGAACTCAATGCAACTGCCAACCAGGTTGCAAATGCTCTTGTCCAATTGGGCATCCGTAGAGGAGATGCAGTTGCCATAAGTTGCCAGAATATCCCGTACTTCCCAATTGTGTACTATGGCATCCTTAAAGCAGGAGCCGTGGTTGTACCCCTCAATGTATTGCTCAAGCCACGTGAGATTGCGTATCATCTGCAAGATGCAGGCGTGAAAGCTTATTTTTGTCAAGAGGGTAACCCCGAACTCCCGATAGGTGAAATGGGTTTCACCGCATTCCAGAAAGTCGATACTTGCACACAATTCTTCCTGATGACAAACGACCACAATGCCACCTCGCCAATCAAAGGAACAAAGAGTCTGGGCGAGCTACTGCAGAATCAGCCTGGTACTTTCGAGACAGTCATCACGAACCCGGATGATACAGCTGTCATCCTCTATACCAGCGGTACAACGGGGCAGCCAAAGGGAGCCGAGCTCAGTCATAGTAATATGTTGATGAACGCCCGTCTCTCGGATAACATGTATCCAAGGGCTGATCACGACGTGCATTTGATCACTCTGCCGCTGTTTCACTCCTTCGGACAAACGGTGCAGATGAACGCAGGCATCTACAACCGTGCTACCATTGTGTTGCTTCCACGCTTTAATCCTGATGCGGCATTGTGCTTGATGGAGCAGAAGAACATTACCATCTTCGCGGGGGTGCCAACCATGTACTGGGCCATCCTCAATTATCCAGGTGCTCATACGTTCAACTTGCAGAAAATTGCCAGCACTTTACGCTTGTGTATCTCAGGTGGAGCGCCTATGCCTGCAGAAGTCATGAGGGCTTTTGAAGAAAAATTTAGAGTGAGAATCCTTGAGGGATATGGTCTGTCAGAAACGAGTCCCATTGCTACTTTTAATCGCCTGGATCGCCCAGGTAAACCTGGCTCGGTTGGTTTGCCGATGTGGGGAGTCTGGGTGCGAATTGTAGATCGGAACGAAAAGGACGTACGAACCGACGAACAGGGTGAAATCCTCATCCGCGGTCATAATGTGATGAAAGGCTACTACAAGCGACCTGAAGCGACCGCCGAAGTGATGAGAAATGGCTGGTTCCACACTGGCGACATCGGTCGTCGAGATGGAGATAGTTATCTCTACATTACCGATCGTGTGAAGGATATGATCATTCGTGGTGGATTCAATGTCTATCCACGCGAGATCGAGGAAGTGTTGATGACCCATCCCGCGGTGAGTCTCGCAGCAGTCATTGGTGTGCCGGACAAGCGACATGGGGAAGAAGTCAAGGCTTTTGTCATTCTGAAAGAAGGAGCAAAGACCTCGGAAGCTGAGTTAGTGACCTGGTCGAAAGAGAATATGGCAGACTACAAGTATCCTCGCTTCATCGAATTCCGTGAGGCTTTGCCCACAACGGCTACCGGAAAGATTCTAAAGAACGAACTTCGTTAGGTTGGTTGTTCCTACGATGTATATACCTCTATCAGTTCAGTGTTACCAAATTTCCAGCCGAATGGAGCTTTGGACATAGGCGATCTTTACGAGACTATAATAGATTAAGATAGCATACAGAAAAGACATTAAATTGCATTTCAGAATTAATTTGGGAGGGATAGCATGCCGCGAGCCGTCGATTTTCATGTTCATTTACCCACAACAGAGTTCATGCAGGTAACTCTAGGCCCGTATGCTCAGGCTGCCGAGCGGTATTTCCGAACCGAGGTTAAGTTGAAGGATATCGAGCAAATCGCGGCTGACTATTCGGAGCTCGATATGGTTGGCGTACTACTCGCATGGGATGCTGAAACAGCCACAGGACTGCCTCCACTAGGCAACGACTATGTAGCTGAAATTGTTCAACGTTTTCCACAACAATTTATTGGTTTCGCTAGTGTTGATCCACACAAAGGAAAGGGCGCTATTCGAGAAATCGAACGTGCAATAAAGGAGCTGGGGTTGGCGGGTGCGAAATTTCATCCTGGTGTGCAGGCATTTTATCCGAATGATCCAGACTTTTATCCTTTAATGAAAAAAATTCAAGATCTGAATATTCCTGCTCTTTTCCATACTGGTACAAATGGTCTTGGAGCGGGTACACCTGGTGGTATGGGCATCAAGTTAGATTACACACGACCAATCTACCTGGACTCTCTGGCTGCTGACTTTCCAGGCTTAACTATTATTGGTGCACACCCTTCCTGGCCCTGGCACGAGGAAATGATTGCTGCTATGCAGCACAAAACTAATATTTATAATGATCTCTCTGGCTGGTCACCTAAATATATACCAGAAGCGCTTTTGCGTGAGGCCGCTACACGTTTGCAGGATAGGTTCCTCTTTGGTTCAGACTATCCATTTATCACTCCCCAACGCTGGATGAAAGATTTCGAAGCACTCGCCTACTTTAAAGCTGAAGTGCGTGAGAAGTTGCTTTGGAAGAACGCACAGACGTTATTGAAACATACTTCCGTAGGGCAAATGAGCTTTTTGTCTTAACATTGATTATAACGTTGGTGTTGTTTAATAGAACTGCGGATTCATAACATCCCAACGCACTATTTGTTCCCTTCAGATGTTTACAATCATCATGCAAGAATGTTCTTGACAAAGAGATAACCCCTAGTTATACTTTCTGATAAGATATCAGATGTCTGACATCTGATATCTTATCGCCACGCAATCAACTTCTTAGAGGAAACTATGTCAGGAATGATGATCGCGCGACAATCGATGGTTCAACAAGTACGTGATGCTGTCATCGAACTGTTGCGCAAAGAAGAATACACGGCAGGGCGCTATATTCCATCCGAGCAAGAGCTGGCTGATCTCTTTGAAGCCAGCAGGGCAACTGTGCGTGAGGCTCTCAAAGGACTGGTACAAGCAGGCTTGCTTGATTGCCGACATGGCAAAGGCTATTTTGTACTTTCGCGCGAAGCTGTATTTCATAAGCCAATTACCCAACTCCAGAGCGTGACGGATATGATGGCTGATATGGGCTATATCGTTGAAAATCGGGTCTTACGCGTGAGCGAAGAGATGCCTACTCCACAGGTACGCCACGAACTCCAACTCGATGATACACAATCTATCTTGCGTCTCGAACGTGTACGTTGTTCACGAAATGAGCCGTTAATTTATTCCATCGACTTTTTCGCGCGAACGTTTATTCCTGGACCATGGCAAGAACTGGATTGGTCAGGTTCACTCATCAACATGTTTGATGAACGCTCACAGATACATATAGCGAGCAGTCGAACAACCATAAGGGCAAAAGTACTTCCTGCGGAGCTTTGTTCGGAAATTGGTGTAGCGGCAAGTACCGCCTGGCTTTGTATGGAACAATTAAATGTCACTAAAACTGGCAAACCTGTATTGTTTTCACAGGATTATCATCGAGGTGAGAATTTTGAGTTTTATGTCACCCGGCGGTGGTTTTAATTCTTTCTTCCTGGTTAGATGAGATATCAATTATTATGTGTATAGAAAAATAAGTTCTTGGGACTCGCGCCCATCACATTCAAATTAGAGGAGTGACATGCTTCAAGAAAATGTCAAGCCCACTATCTCTACTCCATCCATTCCCTCTGAAGATGTGAAGCGCCAATACCTCCTGATAGAAGATGATATACACCAGGCTATCGACCGTGTCTTACCTACTGGTCGTTATGTTCTTGGGACTGAGCTTGCCGCATTTGAGCAGGAATTTGCTGCTTTCTGTAACACACGTTATGCCATAGGTGTCAGCAATGGTACCGATGCTTTGCAACTTGCATTACTTGCATATGGAATTGGGCCTGGTGACGAAGTAATCACGGTTCCCAATACTTATATTGCCACCGTCTTTGCCATTACATATGTCGGAGCAATACCAGTTTTTATTGATGTAGACTCTGACACATTTAACATGAATCCTGATCTTCTCGAAGCTGCAATTACTGAGCGTACTCGCGCAATCATTCCTGTCCATCTTTACGGCCAGCCGTGCGAAATGGAGGCGATCCTTGCCATCGCACACAAATATGGCTTGCGAGTCATTGAGGATGCTGCGCATGCGCATGGCGCATACTATCATGATGCTCCGACAAGCTCATTAGGTGATATTGGCTGCTTTTCGTTCTATCCTACCAAAACCTTCGGAGCATTTGGAGACGCAGGGGCCATCGTTACAAACGATCCAGAAATAGATGCACTACTGCGCCAACTGCGTTATATGGGGCAGAAACTCAAACATGATCACGAAATCATCGGTTATCAAAAACGTATGGACGAGCTACAAGCCGCCATCTTGCGTGTAAAACTTCCATATCTGAGTGCCTGGATTAAGCGTCGTCAGGCGATCGCTAAACGATATCGTGATTTGCTTGCAGGAGCACCGCTGGTTTTACCGTATGTTGCTCCAAATCGTACGCATGCTTACTATCTTTTCACTGTCCTTGCACCTAGACGCAACGAATTACATGATTATTTGAAAGAGCGAGGCATTGGCACTCAAATAATCTATCCTAAACTTGTTCCGGACCAGTCTGCATATAAAGATCAGCCAACCCGCTGTGGTCCTATTCCTGTAGCGCGTTCGTTGGTAGATAAATTATTGTGCCTGCCCATGTTTCCAGAATTGCGTGACGACGAGGTCGATCGTGTCGCAGCAACTGTCCAGGATTTTTTTGGTAGGTCGAATTAGATCAACCATAGTACTATCTGGAGTTCAACATGTCACTCATCACGTTAGCTGTCCTGGGTGGAAGTGGAATTGGGACTCCCGAGCTCTTCAATGCGTTACTGCGTTGGCCTGCTGGCAGCGATACAAGGCCAGAGTTGCGTGTTGTTTTGTTGGGACGATCCGCTCACAAATTGGAGCAAGTACGAGCGGTTAGCGAGCAGATTGTCCAGGAAGCTTATCCTCCTATCCATATTGAGGCATTCACAGATTGGTGCACAGGTCTAGAGGGGGCAGATTACATATTGAACCAGGTACGTGTTGGTGGATTAGAGGCTCGTGCCCATGATGAGACATTTCCACAGAAACTAGGTCTTCCAGGAGAGGAGACCATTGGGCCGGGAGGATTCGCAAATGCTTTACGCACTCTACCCACCGTCCTTGAATTGCTTGATCTCATTAGCAAAGTTGCTCCAAATGCAATCGTACTCAACCTAACTAACCCCGCTGGAATCGTCCAGTACACAGCTATGCGTTACACGGAAGTACATATCATTAGCCTGTGCGATTCACCCATTACTTTAGGTGATGATGTAGCCAGACTCCTGAAAATGCCACGTACTCAAGTCGAACTCGACTATCTAGGCATGAATCACCTGGGTTGGATTATAGGTTTACACGATGCGGAACATGACCTTATGGATCGAGCCCTTGACCAGATCGATCAACTCACCTCTCTGGGCGTTGATAGCACATATATACGTGCTACCCGTGCAATTCCTATTCCCTATGTTCGCTATTATCTGCATCCTGAACGTATCCTAAGGCAGCAAGAAGGAAAGATACCCCGCGCTCGTCAACTCCAGGCCCTCGAACAAGAGTTACTGAAAAATTACGAGCAAACTTTAACGCGCAACGAAGGTGGCCCATCCTCGAAAGTTGTCCGGCGCGGCGCTCTCTGGTATAGCGTGATTGTCGTTCCTGTGCTTGATGCACTTATCAACGATCGTGGCTCAACGTGGGTAGTGAACGTTGCCAATAATCAGAACATCTCCTGGCTTTCTCCCGAAACAGTGATCGAAGTACCTGCCAGGATTGATCGTCAGGGAGCGCACCCACTCACAGCACCTTCACATTCCCTGGCTGAAGATTTGCGCGCTTTGTTATTTTCCCAGGCAGCGTATGAGTCACTAGCGGTTCCCGCAATCGTCGAGCATAACCGAGAGCAGGCATTGCAGGCGCTCGTCGCGCATCCCTTAATACGATCAATTGACAGTGCTGAGAGTGTGCTCGCAGCAGTCTGGCCAACGGGAGGTGTTAACGATGAACGCCTCTAAACTCATCGGTGTGGTTGATATCGGGGGTACTAAAATTCTTGCGGGATTGATCGATCAGTCAGGCAAACTACTTGCTCGCCGACGTATCGAGACACTGGCTGAGTATGGGGCAGAGGAAGTCATTGCTCGCACTGCTACAATCCTGCGTGAATTGTTACATGAGATACATGCTCCGGAAGAAGCCCTTGAGGCAGTTGGATGCAGTATTCCTGGTCCATTGGACTGTAGTAGTGGTGTAGTGCATTTCTCACCTAATCTAGGCTGGCGAGATGTTCCATTTGTAGATCACATGCAACGTCTATTCGATGTACCGGTAGTTATTGATGATGATGCACATTGTGCTGCGCTAGGTGAGGCGCGAAAGGGTGCAGCTCGTGGTATGGACTATGTAGTGTATGTAACGATCAGCACAGGGATTGGAGCAGGTATCATTATTGGTGGAAATATCTATCGAGGAGCGCATGGCTTTGCTGGTGAAGTTGGGCATATTACCATTGAAGCAGCTGGACCCCCATGTTCATGTGGCAACTTCGGATGTTTCGAGGCGCTGGCGTCAGGTTCCGCTATTGCTACACGTGCGAGACAGGCTGTTATTCATGGCGATCAAACAGTGCTTTCAACGTTAAATGATGATCCCACAAAGCTATCGGCTGAACATGTGGTAAGCGCAGCCGAGGAAGGAGATGTCGTAGCGTTACGAATCATTGAATCTGCAGGAACCTATGCTGGCATCGGGCTAGCAGCAGTAGCCAGCGCTTTTGATCCGCAAGTAATTGTTGTAGGTGGCGGTGTAATGGGCTCTGGTGGCATCATGCTACAACATGCCCGTAAAGGGTTCTTGGAACGTACCATATCCCCTGTTGGTTCTCTTATTCCTATAGTACCGGCAGCATTAGGTGAAGAAAGTGGCCTATGGGGGGCTGCCACATTACTTTCATTAGCCAAGAGGTGACAGTTGTTCGAACATGTTCCTACTGAAATGCTACAACGAGCGATGCATCCCAGGGTTTCCTATGGGCAGCGCATTCTTGCTGATACGCTTCACCAGGTTCAAGCTATGAATGGTGCTAACATGGTTACTATCCTTACACAGCAAGAACCCTGGGCATTTGCACATGAGCAATTTGCAGGCATAGACCAGGAACGAGTGATTTACCTGCGTTCTATGGAACAGAATGAACTGGTCACGATGGAATATAGCCTACCTCCAACAGATATCGTATTAGGCCTAGGTGGTGGTCAGGCGATGGATGCTGCAAAGTACGTGGCATGGCGCCGGAACATTCCTCTCATTCTCGCGCCAGCAATTGTCTCTGTTGACGCAGCCGTAACGAATACTATCGCGGTACGCGAAGGACAGCGTGTTCGTTATATTGGCTTTGTTGTCGCTGACGCTATCCCTGTAGATCTGGCAGTCATCGCGCAGGCCCCACAGGAGCTCAATCGAGCAAGTATTGGCGATCTGCTCTCCATTCACACCGCGCTTTGGGATTGGCTTTTTACGGGCGATGACTACAATGCTGCTATAGCTCAAGAAGTCAATTCAATCCTCATTGGGCTTGAGGAAAGGGCTGAGGCAATCGCAGAGTGTAGCAATGAGGCACTGCGTTACATCGTGGAAAGCTATATAGGTGAAAATACTCTCTGCCTGAAAGTTGGCAGTAGCCGACCTGAGGAGGGATCCGAACACTTTCTAGGTTACAACATCGAATATATTACCGGGCGGGGATATATACACGGCCAGCTTATTAGCCTTTGCACTTATGTCATGGCCCGCTTGCAGGATAATAGGCCGGAATGGGTGTACTCACTGATTGAGCGCACAAGATGCCTATGGCGTTTGAATGACCTGGGTATTACCCGTGAAGCGTTCATCGAAGCTCTACTTACGCTTAAGGAATATGCACAGGCCGAAGGATTCCCTGCTAGCGTCATATCGCATTATCCTATTACCGAAGCATTCGCTGAACAGCTTGCCCACGAATGCGAAAGGAGGTGAAAGCATTTCATAAAGAAGAATAGTCCTTGTATCGACAACAATTTATCCGTATATTCATTCAGAATTCGGAGGTATTATGGCTGAATCTGTCGAAGGCGCCAAAACACCAGCATCGGCGTCGATCTTTGTTCGTCAGGCCACAGGCCTGGTGCGTGAACTATCCTGGTTCGATACCTTTATCATGGTTTTTGCTATTCTAAATGTGCCACTAGGCCTCACAGAAGTGGCTGCTTTTGCAACGGGAAGCAACGCTTTCCCCTCAGCAAATATGCCGTTGGCGTTCATATTTTCTGCACCAGCTATGCTCACCATAGGAATGGTTTATGCTCTGTTTACTGCTGCGATGCCACGTTCCGGAGGGGACTATGTATGGGCCAGTCGCGTATTGCACCCATCTATTGGTTTTGGAGTGAACTTCTTCGTAACGTTCATTTTGCTTTCAAGCGCTGGATTAAACAGTTTGTTGATGGCAACGTGGTTTTTGCCGCCTGTCTTCCACATTATGGGATGGGATGCTGCAGCCCAATTTAGTTCTGATACGACTGGTTACGGTGCTATCTTAGTAGGCACTGTTGTCACCTTGTTATTACTTGGAGTATTTTTACTTGGATTGCGGAGAGTGCGCCAGATTATGTTTGGCCTGTTCGTTTTTATCATGGCAGGTACGATACTATGGATGGCGCTACTCTTCATTTTGCCACATAGCGAATTCATTACACAGTTCAATGCTAACCAGGGAAATGGAGCTTACCTATCGGTTCTAGCCACAGCAACTAAAGCAGGTTTTCAAATATTGCCGACTGCGGTATTTTTAAATACCTTCTCTGCAATAATCTATGCTTTTCAGAGCTACAACGGGTTCCAGAACTCGGGGTACTTCAGTGGCGAGATTAAGCAAGCACCTTCATCAGCTATGCGTGCTATGATTGCTGCGCTCATCTTTGGGGCAATTGGCTTCAGTCTAGGCATGCTGGCGATCTATCATTACTACGGACAAGATTTCATCGGTGCACTTGCGACAAATGGTCTGGTTTTCCCAAATTCTACAGCATTGCCATTTCCAGCTGTCATGCCCTCGTTAGGTTTGTTTGTGACTGATAATCCGATTATTCACTTGATCATTGCACTGACGTTTCTGGCAGCGATATTCTGGATCCAACCTCCAGCAGTCTTGATCGGGACACGTAACCTCTTTGCGTGGTCATTCGATCGCCTGTTGCCAGGTAGAATTGCAGATGTGAATGATCGACTTCATTCACCAGTGGTTGCAACAGTCATTGTTGCAATTGTGATAGAGCTTTTCACATGGATCACAATCAAGACCAGTTACTTCGGAAATCTGCTAGGTCTTGCTGGATTCAGCGCATTGGTAGGGGTCATCGTGTCATTTGCAGCCGTCATTTTCCCTTACCGAAGGCCAGAAATCTTCGAGAAAGCTCCAGCAATAGTTCGAGCAAGATTCCTGGGGTTACCTGCGATTACGATTTGGGGCGCACTCTCGATGATTGTGAACGGGGTATTGTGCTATATTGCTTTCACTTCACCGGTCTTTGGCGGCAACCCAAATGTATTCGATCCCACGTTCTTAAAAGGCGTCTTCTTCAGTGCTCTGGGCATAATTATCCCGGCTCTGCTTTACTTTGTGTCACGCGCCATTACCAGGAATACTCGACACCTGGATATTGCACAAGCCTATAAGGATATCCCGCCCGAGTAGTCAACCTATCCACATTTGGCAGGGCAAGGAGGCTTATGTTCTTGCTCTGCCAAAAGGAGATTTCCTCAATGAACGGAATGCGTCTTTATTTCACAACAGATATGCATGGCTCGGATATCTGCTTTCGCAAGTTTATCAACTCGGCGAAATTCTACAAAGCCGAAGTTCTTATCCTTGGTGGTGATATCACAGGTAAACTAATCATGCCTTTGATCCCTGTTGGGTCAGATAACTACACTTTTACCTGGCATGGTGAAGAACATCGTATTAGTGGAACTGAACTTTCAAATGCCAAGAAACAACTCCGTGATGCAGGTTATTATCCGGCTGTACTCACTCCGGAAGAAGTAACGCAGCTTCAGACAGACCAGTCGCATGTCGAAGAACTCTTTGTCAAATTGGCGTGTGAGTCCATCAATCGGTGGATGGATCTTGCCGAAGAACGACTGCATGGAACAGGCATAGAGTGCTATATCTCTCCAGGAAACGATGATCCTTTGGCTATCGATGCAATCCTCAACCGAGGTGGATCGGTCATCAATCCGGAGGAACGAGTAGTTACGATACGTGGCGAGTGGGAGATGATCTCTATGGGCACAACTAACATCACGCCATGGAAAAGTCCGCGTGAACTGCCCGAAGATCAGTTGGAATCCCGATTGGATGCACTTGCAAAACGGGTCAAGAATCAGGCCAAGGCTATTTATAATATCCATGTCCCACCCTATAATACTTCGATTGATAAGGCACCTAAACTCGATAGCAACTTGAAACCGTATGTAATCCCAGGTGGAGTACAGATGGCCCCAGTTGGCAGCACTGCGGTCACTAACGTTATTAAACGCTACCAGCCAATGCTGGGTTTGCATGGCCATGTGCATGAATCGCATGGCAACGTGAAGCTAGGACGGACGCTCTGCATTAATCCTGGAAGCGAATATGGCGAAGGTGTACTGCGTGGAGTGTTGGTGCAAATCGGCAAAAAAGGCGTTGAAGATTTTCTTTTGACATCAGGATAAAGGCTTTTTGGAGAAGGAGTTCAACACTATGTCGACATTTCAGGCAGGTGCCGCTCGTGTGGTTATCACACCGCCTATTGGTGTGCCATTATCAGGATATTTCGCGGCTGAGGGGCGCAAGGAAACGGCTCGTGATGTGCATGACGATTTGTATGCCCGCGCATTGGTTCTAAATGATGGAGAACATACCGTTGCCGTTGTCACTACCGACCTGCTTGGCCTTGGTGATGAAGAGTTGGCTGCAGTACGTGAGATTGTCCAGCGAGATGCTGGCATTGCGCCGGAGCACCTGGTGCTTGCTTGTACACACACACACTCTGGGCCGATTGTCCATCCATTCCCGCATTCTGATCTGGTGCCTGGACAGGCCGATGAGCATTATTTTCACCTGCTACCTCGACTTATTGGCAGCGCAGTCACGATGGCAGTACGGCGACAGCGCTCTGCGCGTGTTGGAGCCGCGAGAGGGAGTTGTTATATCAATATCAATCGCCGCGAGATATTATCTGATGGTACGTTGCGTGGGCTGCCATTCCTGGGGAGAAATCCTAATGGTATCACCGATCGAGAGGTAGGCGTGCTGCGAGTAGACGATGCGGAAAATAGTATACCCATAGCCGTTCTGCTAAGTTATGCCTGCCACCCGGTTGTGCTCGGCCCAAATCTCGAGATATCCGCCGATTATGTTGGTTATGCAGTGAACTTTATCGAGCAAACCTTAGGTACTAGAACCGTTGCGCTTTTTGCAAATGGTGCGCAAGGTGATATGAACTCAATCGTGCATCCGGGCACGTATGCTGATGCAGAGCGATTAGGTATTACGCTTGGTGCTGAAGTGATCAAAGTAGCGCTGAATACCGAGACAAATGGAAACGTCCACATAAAAACTGTCACTAAACGTACGGAATTGCCTCTCAATCCTGCTTCAACTCCTGAACGCCAACGTGAATATATGCGTTTTCTAGAGAAGGAGTACAAACGCTTTACGGTTGAGGGGGATGCTACGCGTGCCTGGGATATTGAGATGCGCCTGGCTGTGGCAGGGTATCGCCTATATAACCGTGAACAGATGATGCATCCGTATATGCCTGCAGAGGTCACTGCTTTTAGTCTGATAGGCGAGGGCGTCAGTGTGGGTCTTGTTTCGGAGCCTGCTGAATTGTTCTGTAAATATGGTATGCGCGCACGCAGCCAATCACCATTTACAACCACGCTTGTATTGGGCTTAGCGAATGGCTTCATTGGCTATGTGCCCACGCCCAAAGTCTATACCGAGGGTGGTTACGAGTGCGAAGCGACGAATGTTGCACCTGGTGGCGGAGATCAACTCTGCCAGACCATGATCGATGCACTGAATGCTGTCGCATAACATCTATGCAGGCAAATAGTGAGCCTGATACAGGCCTGAATTTAGGAGAGATACAATGTCTATACTTGAACGATTACCACATGCCAATGTCAAGCACATGGAATTTGGACGCAATATTATCGATAATCTTGGCACCCGATGTGGGCGGTATGTAGTAACTACCATGTCCATTCCGTGGAATTTGGTCAGGAAGAAAATGGGTTCGCAGCCTTTAAAGGTTATTGATGTGCAGGATATGGATCTGGAGCGTGCCATTGCAATCGAAAAAGCCACGCCTCCATGTGATACTGTCGTAGCTGTCGGTGGTGGTCAAGCTATGGATATGGGAAAGTACATCGCCTGGAAGCGTGGATGTCGTCTGGTCAACGTACCTACAATTGTCTCGACCAATGCGTATATCACGCAAGCTGTCGGTGTGCGCAATGCTGGCAAAGTTGAGTATATAGGCGAAGTGACGCCTGAGTTGGTTATTGTTGATTATGATCTGATCCGTACAGCACCAGCCGAACTTAATATCGCAGGGTGTGGTGATATTCTTTCGATTCATACTGCCTCGTTTGACTGGCGCCTGGCGCACAAAGCAGGTAAAGATGTGTATGAATTTGTCCCTGAAGCAGTGAAGCGCGCACAATCGCTTTTTCAGCGATTGTACAATGCTGCTGATGATATTCGTATGCTGACTGATGAAGGTGTTCGGACTATTGTGGAATGCTACCTGGAAATCAACGATATCTGTATTCCCCTTGGACATTACCGGGCAGAAGAAGGACCGGAACATTTCTTTGCCTATAATGTAGAGTACCTGACAGGTCGTACCTTTGTGCATGGCTGGGTCGTCGGGCTTGGCATC